>Ga0115853_100173_pt1 | contig 18797 bp, 20 predicted proteins | sample InSIn5gowninarea_FD_83867 | JGI IMG/M metagenome (GOLD analysis project Ga0115853, IMG submission 83867)
CCTCTCTAGGTGACAAGGGTTGGCCTCCCTTTCACCACAAGGGGTAATCCTTGGTGACAGTCAAAATTTAATAGTCATTGTAGAACAATGTAAATTAAATAGATTTTCTCATTAACAAATAAATAGGTCAGATTATTAAATAAATAGTATTTTAATTAAATAATGTTTTTTTGGGAAAAATAGATGGTAGGGGCATAAATCAAGAAAATTTACTAAATAAAAACTCGATTAATAACTAATGTGGTAAATTAATATATATCATAATTCACAAAGGTTAGTGAGAAAATAAAGATTAAAATAAAGAAAAGAAAGTAATTAAAGCACGCTCGTGTTAAATACATCTAACTAACTATGTGGTTTAAATAACATAACATCAAGTATCATTATTATTTAACCTGCGTAACAATTAGAATAATTTAATTTAATAATTTCCAATAATAAATATGAGAGAAACATTAAAAGATATATATTGTGTGAAACATTAGGCAATATGAACAAGTCAAGTAATGGCAAGTAATTTCACGTTTTCTAGTGAGCGAAAATAGTGAAAACAAAAATAAAGTAAAAAAAGAAATAAAATTTAAAGAACTAGTTTTTTACTGCATTTGAATTTATGATGCATGTAATCATAGATATCATTTATTCATGGAATAAAACCTGCAACTAATAAATTCAAACTATGATTTTAAAATCCTAAATATTGAGTATTCCAAAGTATTCTAAATCATTTAATGTGCTCAAGAATAATGCATAATCAAGTTTAGTCGCCATTATGGAACAATGGTGGGGGTCCAAGTGGAATTGGCAGGTGGCCATCAATATCCACCTGGATCATTCCTCCCCCTTTAGGAAGCAATGGTCCCCATTGCGTTGAGTTCCTCCATGAGATGAGGAAACTTATGTTGAACCTAGTCCCTGGTGAGCCACTTGCCCTGGTGAAGGAATTGGCCTGCCTTGAAAACTTGATACAGTTGGATCTTCTGCTGGCGAGTGTGCTTGATCTTTGTGTCCATGATCTGATCAGTTGCATCTTGCTCCATGCAATCTGGATTTAACTCTGTTCGTTCGTGTTGTTCTGCAATGTCGAATGTGTCTAGTAATGGTGGAAAGTATGGCCGAAGGCAGTCCACATTGAACATTAGGTGTAGACCAAGGAATGGAGGAATGTTGAGCTCGAATTCATTGTCTCCCACAACCTTGGTAATGGTGTAAGGACCATATTGGAGTGGTTTGAGTTTCCGATAGGCTCCATTAAGGTGTTCCTTTTGCAAATGCAACCAGACTTTGTCGCCCCCCTGAAACTTGCGTGGCACCTGGTGTTGATCATGTCACTGCTTGTACTTGGAATTTGATTTCTCTAGGATTCATGGACATGCTGGTGGATATGTTGGATGTGCTCAATTAAGTTGTTTTCATTATCTGTTTCAGACTGGACATGAGCCGAATCTACATGAGTAGCTGAAAATGGCTTGGCCACATCAATGGGACATAGTGGCTGGAATCCCAAGCCCACTTGAAAAGGTTTGTGGCTAGTCAAGCTGTGGAGAGACTGATTATAGTTGTGCTAAACATAGGGGAGGCTCTCATCCGATGTGCGTGGATGCTTTGAGTTGTACATGTGCAAAATGTGTACGATCATCATGTTGACAACCTCTATCTAGCCATAAGTTCGGGGATGGAAGGTTGTGGACCTAGTGAGTTTGGTGTCCAACATTGACCAGAGAGTGGACAAAAATGTACTGAGTATCCTGTTGTCTCGATCTGAGATGATAGACTGTGGGATCCCAAAGTGTACCCACACTCGTTCAAAAAAGAGTTTAGCAGTGGCTTCTACTATGATATTCTTTTTGCAGGCCACCATAATGTTCATCTTCGAGAACCTATCAACGACCACAAAAACACAGTCATTTCCATGCTTAGTAGAAGGAAGACCCGACATGTAATCCAAGGAGATGGATTCCCAAGGTCAACTAGGAGTAGTCAACAGAGTATATAGGCATTTCTTCTTGACGGTTGGCTTGGCAATGGCATAGGTAGTGCAGGATCTGATGTACTTCCCAACATCCTGTCGAAGAATCAACCAATAGAAATACTTTTGCAGTATTGCCACCGTTTTCTCAACCCCAAAATGCCCAACAGTCTGACTGTAGTGTGCTTCACAAATCATCTTGGCACGCTCGCTTGAAGGAATAGAAAGGTGACCCAAGTGGCATAACAGGGCATGCTGGAGGTGAAAATTTGGAACATGATGACCCTCCAAGAGTGTCTGATATGTGTGGCCGAATTCTGGGTCACTTTTGTAGAGAAGTGACCAATCAAAAGTCTCATGCTCACAAGAGTTGAGCACGGTGGTTAACACCATGATCGGTGGTCAACTGAGGAAATCTGTAACATTATTGGTGCTTCCCTTCTTATACTTGATATTTAAATGGAACTGTTGTAGGTATGTGGACCACTTTTGATGGCGATCATTCTACAACTTCCCTTCCGTCTGTATGAACTGCAGGGGTCAGTGGTCTGTGTGGATGATCGTTTCCTTCCCCAAAATGTAATGCTTCCATTGTCAGTGGGCTTGCACAATGGAATACATCTCTTTGTCATAAGTGGGATACTTCTAGACTGTGTCTGAAAGTTTGTCACTGTGATATGCCACTGGATGTCCGTGTTGAGTCAGGACTGCCCCAATAGCATAGTCAGAGGCATCTGTCTCGATCTCAAATGGTTGTTGAAAGTCTGGTAATGTGAGCACTGGTGCCGAGCAGAGGCAATGTTTCAACTCTGTGAATTCCTTCTATTGAGATTCATACCAAAAGAATTTTTCTTTCGCTCCTCCCTTGGTGACTTGACTCAAGAGTCAAGTGATATGATAAAATCCCAACACAAACATGTGGTAGAAATTGGCAAGACCTAGAAAGTTGCAGAGCTCTGTCAGAGTGGTTGGAGATGACAAATCCCAAATGACTTGGATCTTGGCTAGATCCACATGCACCCCCCATTCATAAATAATGTATCCCAGATACTGAACTTGGGTCATGCCAAAAGTGCATTTCTCTAAATTATCACATAGCTTGTGTTGCCGCAGTGTTTGGAGAACCTGTCGGATTTGGTGGAGGTGCTCTTCCAAACTTTGGATGAAGATCAGGATGTCCTCCAAGTATACCACTACAAATGAGTTGGTTAATGGCTACAAGATGTCATCCATCAGCCTCATTAAGGTTGCAGCAGTATTTGTTAACCCGAAAGGCATAACCAACCATTCGAAAAGGCCCTCCTTGCCTTTGAAGGCAATATTCCACACATCGAAGGGTTTGATTGATACTTGGTGATATCCTGACTTCAAGTCAATCTTGCTGAAATATTTTCCCCCCTTTAGTTGGTCCAGAAGTTCATCAATCCATGGGATCAGGTACCTATTCTGGACAGTGATCTTGTTCAGCGCCCGATAGTCAATACAGAGTCTCCAAGTCCCATCCTTCTTCTGTACCAACATGATTGAGCTCCCACAGGGTGATGAACTCGATCGGATGTGACCTTTCTGCAGCAGCTCCTGAATCTGCCTCTTGATTTCATCATTCTCCAGAACGGAGCATCGATAGATTGGTCCATTAGAAAGTGATGCACATGGGGTCAGATCGATGAGTGCTTTACCTGGCAGTGCGGAGGAACCCCTACGAGGGAGGTGAATATGTCCTCGTACTCCTCCACAAACTTGTCCCTCAGTAGTTGTTGTGCGAAGGGGCCCTGTCTCGAGGTTGTGGCCACCGTCTTCTTCTTTCCTTGAGGGTGTATCATCAGGAAAACAAATTTCCAGTTTCATTAACCAAATAGATGGAGGTAGGTGGTGATACCTCCAATATCCTATACAACTTATTTCGCAAAGTAACAATAACAGCACGAGGCCTTGATTCATACACAACATGTCGATTCCACAAGTATGGTTGGCCTAATAATACATTACAAACATCAAGGGGAACAACGTCCCATAATACCTCATCTGTGAAGTGCTTGATGTTGTATGGAAGGTGACACTATTGGCTCACGTGAAGATCCCATCCTTGGTGAGGCCACCTGATGGTGTACAGTTGGGGATGTTCTGTGGTCGGTAAGCCTAGCCACTTCACGACCTCTACTGAAATGAGGTTCTTTTGGCTCCCACTGTCGACAATGAACTATAGTGGGTAACCCTTTACCCACATATGGAAGCTGAAGAGGCGCTCCTCCTCCTCTAGATCTTTGGGTTCCTCCTTCTGGATCTTCGTGGTGGCAACAATAATGTTGGGCTCCACATCAATAATCTTCTTCCCTTTGTCATTCCCCTTGTTGGGTTATGACTCGGATTTAGAACATGCATCTGATTCCGAAGCCTTTAGCTTAGCCACCAATGACTACTTGGCCTGACACTCACTTGTATTGTGAGTGGAGCTCTTATGGAACTCACACCACTTTCCCATGTCCTTCTTCAGCTTCGTGGTTTTTGGGCCTAAGAATTATCCTTAAAATACATCCACCTTCACTCCATTCACACATTTTCTCACCTCTATTCCACCACCATGTCATCACATCTGCTTCACTTTCATCATTATATGGGTTACCTTTGTGTTTTCCAAAACATTATTAATTCTTAGTATTTTTTGTGAATTTGTGGATAAAATTTAGAAAATAATATGCTTATACTTATACCTAACAATTGGAATGAGTTTGTTGACATGTGTAGGTTAAAAGGAAGCTTCCAAAAGCCTCTTATGTGGCCTCGCAATGCTAAATTCGAATTTGAGAAGATATACCTCATGGAGAAGATCATGGAGGATAGGGTTATGTGTCACCATTGGTTGAGAGATATGTGGATTTGAAGAGGGAATAGTGAATCCACATTTATGAGTTTTTTATCATAACTTTTGTATAAAGAGGAGTGTTATCTCCTTCATTTGTAATCTTAATTTTTAGAATTTAGAAACTTAGTCCTTTATTTGTAATTTTAGATTTTAGAATCATTGTAATGTAGAGTTTAGGACCTATTGGAATGTAGAACTTGGAGCTTTTAATTGCAATTCACAATTGATGATAAATAAAGTGGATTGGATTTTCTTCTACATTTGACTTCTCTCTAGGTGTGCTTATGGAGCTATGGAGGGCCCCCATTGCCTCACTTGCATGCTCGTTTTGTTTTGGTAAACTTTCATTTTATGTTTGTTTGTGAATTTAATTAGATTAAATTATTGGTTCATATGTTTGAAATATTAACTAATGACCTTTCGTAAGAAAGTATTAATGTATCTTTCAATGAATCTAAATTTAATGTTTGATTTCATTAGTTTAAGTTTCTGATTCATATGCTTGAGATATAAATGAATAGTCTCTTGTAAGAGAGCTTTAATATTTCATGCAGTCAATCAGAATTAGGTTTAAGTGCTTTAATTTCATTAGTTTAAATAGTTTGTTGATTAAGATGATTAGAAATATTAATGAACAATCTCCTGTAAGGGAGCTTTAATATTTCTTACAGTTGTCACAATGTCTTTAGATTTCATTTTGATTAAATAACTAAAGAGGTGTTGGAGATCCCAATGAAAGACCTCCTGTAAGGGAGCTTTGGCATTTCTTCATCTATCTTAGTTTAGTTTGTCTCTAAGTTCATATATATTGGATGATCCTCGAAGTTTACTTACCTAGATTGATAGTAAATGAAACTCTAATTTGCATCCGCATTTTAGAAGCAATAGTGATGTTGTTCTTTGCTTGCAGCTTTGGTGGGTTTTCCTAGGCCACCCCACCTTGGCTTTGTCCTTTGTTTTGCAGTTTGGGGGCACCTTTCCCTCACTTTGGATTCGTAAACCCAAAGTCTCACTTCTTCTGTTTAAACTTCTGCTTGATCTTAACAACGTACGGTATGTCGTTCTGAGCAAGGAGATGTCCCAGAACTCCATCTCATCTTGGATGTACCTGTGTAGGCAGTTGTGGTATTTGAGTACCAAATGCTACTCAGTATCCTTGAAACCCAACTTTGTGTGAAGGCTACGAAAAATATTGGTAAACTCTAGCACGTCTTGGTCGCTTCCCTGTAGTAGCATGGTCCACTTTATGTATTTATCCTCATAGCTTCTCATAGGGTAGTACTACTCCTTGATGATATCTCAGAATGAATTCCAAGTGGGTGCGGCTGAAAACAGTGAGGCCATACTTTCATCCTTCTACTCGCAGTAGGTTTCCCACCAGTCCTTGACGTGGGGGGTACCTTTGGGAAGATAGAAAGTAATATTTTCCCGTCCAGAAAAATCATGAACAAAAAAATACCCTTATAACAGATTTAACCATTTATCTACAACGTCTGCATCTATCTGACCCTCAAATGTGGGAATGTCAAAGTTAACTTGTACCTTAAAGGGTGTGGCGCTTCTAGAGTAGCTGCTGGAAGTAGATGTGTCACCCCTAGGTAGCCGCCAAAGGATCTGGGTAAAGTTGTCCATCATTGTGTTCCTTTATCACTCGAGGGCCTCTTCAAGAAAGATTTTGATAGGATTTCCTACCCCCTCATCTTTCTTTTCATCCATCATGGGAGGTCGTCGGGATTCACGAGGCTAGTCTTGCAAAGGTTTGACCGATTCATGCCCTAACTCCTTATATCCCGACCTTGTTGGGGACATGCAAAGAAAAACAGAGAAAGAGCAAACTTCTCTGATACCATCGATCTGGATTTAAACAGGAATGCAACAAATTACAACTATAGCCATAAATACAGAGATGCAACATAAATAATACTTCATTTCATTAATGTAAAATACTGAAATATGCCTAGCAACAGAAATGGAAATAAACTAGCATGGGCGATGGTAGCTTATCCCTGGGAAGAGATGTGGTGGCTACATGCCTCTGAACTGCCTTAGAATGAGGCTCATGGACCTTTTTATTGTTGAACAATAAGAGAAAATCCTAAACAACCAAAACCCTAACCCGATGAGATGTAACACCAAGAGTTTATGGGCCCCGTTGGGGTTAGTTGGACAACCAACTTCCCAAGGTCGTGACTTGGTCATATTATCTTTTTTTGATGCACATGATACCCCATTGGAAAGATCTATCCAGGGAATATGACCGAAAAGATCATTTTATCAGAAAATCACTGGCACTAGATTGCCAAAAAAAACGTCATGACATTACATGAATAATGTTATTCATATACGTATCCACTGCTGCTGACCACACATGACATGAATAATGTTATTCATATAATTCTGGAGACTAGCAAAGTATTGAAGTATGGTAATAACATGCATGCATAAATATTAGTCCATGTTGTCCTCCCAAAGGTGTTCAATTTCCCAAAAATGGTGACTAGTGTGCTAAGAACATACTAGATAGGAGGGTAATTGTCTCATCTCATTATGGTTGAGAAATAATTAAAACAACTTCAGAGGACATTGCAACCATGTTGTTGTTTCCAGGCTAGGTGGAGTTGCACAAGTTGGACAAGGATGAGGTCAAGAGGAAATGGGCTAGGCTGGCACTCGATGTTCAACAACAAACAGTAAATTTGTGCCTCAATAAAGGAATTACTTCACCTCCTAATAAAATCCCTTACAATATTTCAATTTCTGAATCGCTATCAGTGTTGTTGTTTTCTACAATGGCCCAGATCTTAGGTCTAGACTCCGATATCTTTGTAACCTCAGCTTCTTTGGGCCTTTTAGTGTCTTTGCATCACCCATCCATTTAAGCCTCCATCCATTTTTACTTTCCTAGTTTTTTATCTGAGGAAATTCATTCCCAGATGCTAGAATTTGAAGAGGCAAAGGATTTGTGATACCAAACCTATCTAGTACTCTTGTTCATTCATAAAAAATACTTGTACTTGGAACACCTTAAACCTAGGATAGTCGATGAACATGGGATATTTCTACAACCTATGACTGGTACTTAAGTATGAATTTTAATCCTGAGAACAATAAGGGCCTCTTCGACTATATTTACTATATCATGTCAGTGATGTACACCCTTTTACATGGTTAGTCATTTCCAAGAGTGTTCCCTTTCCTCAGAGAAGCATTACAGTTCACTCCCGACACTCATGTAAGTGACTAGTATTTATTCAAGGAATACATCATCCTCATAATTTATGGTTTTGAAGTTCAATCATATCAAATACTAACTTTCCTTGCTCACTGCTTCTTCATGCCAGAGTATATCCAACAGAGGATGATCGGTGATCGAGTACACTTCATTTGAAATAAGGAAGCAAGTACATTTTATCTCACACATAATGTAGGGCCTTACAGTGTGATGTCAAGAAATGTCTTAGAAATGGTGGAGTAGATCCTTGAAATTTTCATTTTCCCAAAGGTTGAGGCCTGGAGATACTATCCAAATGACACCATTTATAATTTGAGGAACCGTAAGTCTCAGGAGAATCACAAACATGCCCAAATCAATGAATCAAGGAATGTTCTAGCAAGGATAGGTGGGATAAGGTTAAAGAAAACCTTCATCCCACCACAACATATGTCTCTCAAATCTTAGGGAGGAAAGAAAGAATTGTTGAGCCCATGGATGTTGATAAGGAAGACAAGAAAAGTTCAAAGAGAACCAAGTGGGATGGAGACTCTTGAATGGAAAGAGGAAGATAATGAAGAGACATATTCTTAAGCTCTAGTGTTATATAATAGCCAATTGGCAATTGTGTTGAAATAAGCAGTCACTAAGAAAAAATTTCCTTCTACCATGATAGAGCATGCAACCAAAAAATTAGGAGTAGTGGCCTAGCCAGGGCAGGTGTCAATTATTGACCATATCTTATAGATCTACAAGTAGACGTCTAAGGACAAGAAGAGAGATTTTAGGATAGCAGATAATCAACCTTTGTCTCCCACACAACTCAAAAGTGCCTTAGATTATGAAAGGGGAGTCTTAAATTTGGCAGTTTTGGAATCTAAGGTGGAAAACACAATGTCTATGGGAGATTACCAAGTGTATCAGATGTCCTTTTAGGTGGATAATGTTCCATATACTAACCTTCTGGACCTGCATATACAAGCCACACACTTGATACATCAGTGCATGCATAAAATAGATGCCATGACTCAAAATTTATAATATATGTATAATAAATCTAACGCTCAACTGAAATACTAGAAGACCATTTTTAGGGGTAATATGACAAAGGTGAAGTACCTAGAAAATAAAATCATACATTTAGCCACTCATCCCCAAGATTTTTAAAAATATCAAGAATTATTGGAAGAGAAGAACAAGGAGATTTATTCACTAAAGGGGAAGCTTAAGATGTCAGACACACATCCTTTCCAAATAGTTTAATTGGCCACAGTGGGGAACGAGAGCAATGAGTTAAATTTGAAACTACATGACACTCTTATGAAGAACATGGAACTATAGGATTGGGTTACACTATAAGAACCATAGTGGCAGAATGTGGAGGAGAGGAATGACGAAAGAATGTAGAAAACCCTTGATATTTTGATAGGATAAATAGAATCATTAACAATGTTAGAGGAGACAAGGAAGCTACGGGTTTTGTTAACATCCCAAGGCATAGAAACAAAAAATAAGGAGCAAGAGTTGGATAGATTTAATATGGAACTATATCAGGCCCAAGAGCATGGTGATAAGATTGAAGCTTAACTAAAAGTTTAATTAGAAAAAACCCCACCAAGTTGGATTTTAAGGTAGCTAGGAGGACTATTTAGGACAAAATTATCAAATTAATGTAGAAGTGGTGGGGGCGCCTAGAGCTCATTTAGGAGAAGATAGAAATGGTCAGATTATCCCATCAGGAAATTAAAGTGCTCAAGGAACCCCTTGGGTAAAATCCAAATAAAGTAAACAAAATTGTGAGTTATTTAAATCAACGGACCAAGATAGAAGTTGAGAAAGTAAGACTGAACCAAAATGCATTGATAAGAAAGGCTAACTAAATGAAGAAAAAACAAGGATTGATAGAGCTAGTCAAAGAAAAGGTAGCGCTATCACCTAGATTGACCTCAGGCTGAAGGGAGGCAATTTTCAGGGTAACCACAAACGAAGCTTAGCCTAGTAGCTAACCCTACTAGGCTGGGAGAGGGATCTCTTCGTAAGGATCTCAGTAAAGATGGCTGGATCAGGTAAAGGATTTTAGGCTAGGTATAGTAGGTCTAAAGGTTTTGATTGAATTTGTTGGTGTTTTGCTGGATCAGATGGAGTTGGGCAATTTAGGTCTGGGAAATTAGGTCAGAAATGCAAATTTTTCTATGGGGCAAGGTAGGCATAGGCTTTAGGACTTTAGGATTGATGGTGTGAGGTGTTTAAGATTGATGAGGAGCTAAGGAGGGAATGTGACAATCATGGATCCTTCCCAAACAGTAGAAAACATGAAATATTGAATGATTTCCCAAGGCAGAGCACTGTTACAATGGATTCTACCTATCAAACTTGATAGCATTCAATAAGAAGCAATGAAATGGATGATGGCATACATAAAACATGTAAACAAATGATTACAAAATAAGAAACTGTGCTAAAACTCCATACCACAGGGATCCCATAAAAATAGCTGCAAATCCTATTAATCTCCTTGCCAAACTGCTTACAATGATGTAAAATCAAGCTCTAAGCCTCCAAGTGAGTGCAACCCACACAATGACTGAGAAAGTACATAATATAGGGTTCAAAACAACAAATCCTAGCCTTAGGGGTCAAATCCATGAGAGGAGGAATCAGTTGCACAAAAATTTGAGCTGACAGCTAAAGACTAGGATGCTGAAACTAAAACATTCCTAGTAAGAAGCAAACTGATTCATTCATCTCATTTAAGCTTTTCATCTAATGTATCTACCCTAGGTAACCAAACTATACATTAATTACATCATGATTTTACATTTCATCAGTGAAAAGATCAAAATCCCATAGGTGAAAAGTAAATTCTAGAAGAAACAGTGAAAAAATAGGCAATCTGTCAAGTGCACAGTGCTAGTGTCAAAAACACAGGGCCTAAAGGCAGTGCACAGCGCCAACTTCCAACTGATTTTTGACTTCCTTCCTGACCTCCAAATGTGGCTCATTATAGCTCATTGGAAATCTTATTCTGTCTAGTTTCCAAAATTGCCTTTCGTTTCCAATTTGAGCTTCATTTGACCCTCCAAAATTGCAATCTCCCAAGACTTCTCATACGTGCAGTGCCAAGCTCAAAAAACAGGAAGAAACATGAAATTTTGGTGGTTTTTTGGCCTTTTCACCTAGCAAATCTGACTTTTACACCTAGAAACATGGTTCTCCTGCATATACATGGCCTTCTGAATCCAATGGTGGTGGCCATTTCTCCAAAAAGTGCCTCAAAAAGGGCATTGTATGTTTGACCAGTGGACTAATAAATTAAATACCTGAAAATCACATAACAGCTAGGAAATCAAAAACTGAGCCAAGGCTCCTCAAAAATGGTTGTGATGGTTGATGTTGAAGGTGATTAGGCCTATAGTGAAGCCTCCACTAGTAGGTTAAGCTTTTCATTCTCTTCTTTATGAGCTAAGGCTTCAATTCTTGCTTGAGCCCTTTTGAGCTTGGCTCTAGCAATCTTGTCCTTGACGGCATAATGTTTGGCCATTCTCCTTTGCACTTCCACATCTCTAGTGGCTTTGGCTAGCAAGTCCTCAAGGTGAGCGTTAATCCTCTCAAGCCAATATTCCCTATTCTCATTCACCATTTGGCCCATTTGTTCATTCAAGGTAAGCTAATTTGCAGGTTGGGCTTCTTTTTCCTTCTCAAGCTCCAAAGCTCTCTTTAGGCCTCTAGTCCTAGGCCATCTCTTGGGCATATCTTCCTCTGTGGGCTCATCATATTCACCATAAGCTTCCTCAAGCTGTACCTTAGCCTTTTCTGCTTCCCTTTTGGCCTTGATGAGCTGAACTGCCATAAGCTCATGCTTACTCTCCAATTGCCTGTTTTCCTATTTGTAATAAGAGATGTTGTATTTGGATCTTTGCAGGTTCACCTGTAACTCACCTATCAGTTCCTTTTGCTCTTTGATGAGCATTATAGTGTTTTTTTGTTCACCCTCCTCATCTAAGTCCACTAGGTTAAAATCTTGCTCAGTTTCATGGAGGTGTTCTTCCTGTTGTTGCATCTCTGTTTCAGCCACCTTTTCCTTTCCTTTGTGTACCTGTTTTGCTGATGATGAAAGAAAGGCCCCTCCCAAAATATGTGGAGCAAACACTTGCCTACATCCTTTCTGATAAGTATGCACCATGGTACCTAAACCAGTCCTTCCAGACTTACTGCTTTGACCCCGATTACCTTGATTTTCTTTGCCATTGTCCTGTTTCCTGTTAGGTGAAGGAATAGGTGCATGTGAAGTTGTTAATGGAGGTGGGGGTGGATGTAATGATGATGGCATGTTTTGAACATTCTGAGTGGAAGCATGAGTGAAAATGGGGTTGGCAATGAATGTACTCCATGCAATGTTAAGTTCTTTAAGGTGATAAGGAACTATGATCTTTATGAGAGCATGATGAAATAGGCTTTTCATTTGATCTTTGGGTTCTCTCTTTTGGACAATGTAAGCCATTTTCTCCACACTCCTGAAAGGATAGTAGGGTATATTGAGCATTTTAACCCTAGTGAAATGCATGAGTAACCTGATATGGTAGGAGTAGACCCTAGAAAATCTTCCCTCACATGAAAAATACTTCATTATAATCTTCATCATAGGTGCATATTTGTCAAGGAGGTATGAGAAAGGAAAATAGCCCTTTCTTTCATGTCTATATCTAGGTTTGATGTATGGTTCATATAATTGTGCTTCTATTTCACCCTGCTTGAACCATTTTTCCCTAGCTTATGGAATCCCGGTGGCAGCTGATATGGTGGCAGCAGACAATGTGAAGGTTATGCCTGCAAGAGTGACTTGATTATCTTAAATCCCAGTTGTGAAAAGCCTAGTCAACTCACGGTGGTACTGAACTGCTTGGACCTATTCAAAAAACTCAAAGCACCCTAACCATTTAAAGGATGTCACTATCATGGGAGAGGCTAGAAGCTCTTTGAGATCTGTGGACTCAAATATGTGAATATTCCCTCATTTATGTGGTCTTCTATGTTCTAGGTTTCCCTCTCTGTCTGATCCCTCTTCTTCACTGTGTGGTATGTATTCCTCATCAGCGATCGTGTTTTTGAAATGAAACCCTAGGTAGATGGTATGGAAATGCAAGGGTGTAGGGAGGAAAAAGGAAGGGAAGAGTAGATGAGAGTAAATGAGGGTCTGATGGGGCAAGGATAGAAACTTCTGAGGGAGAATATAGGGTGTAGATTAGGTGTTTTTGGAAATGGGAGATTTGCTTGTAAAACTAGGGTTTAGGAGAAAGACTTAGGGTTTGGAGTGAAAGACTAACACCATGTGATTTTCATTCTTCAAGCATGAAGGAAATAACCTTAATGAGAGGGAAATGGCAATATTTACTTGATTTAGGGCTTAGGAGAGATTTTGCAAGCTTGAAAACTGAAGGAGTGTAAAATTGGTCAAGTGCGTAGTGCATGAAGGGGGTGCACAACGCCTTAAGGTAACGCGTAGCAGCTATCAAATGCATAGCAACTAAAGAGAACACACAGTGCCAAGAGGAAATTCGCAGCACCTGCTCTGTTTTCACAATTTTGCCTTAAAATCGCCCAAAACGTAGCTTTGGTTTGCTCAATTAGTGGTAAGAGGTAAATAAAGGGCAAGAAGATATTTATAGGCCTTTGACTTTAATCTTTAGCTCCTCAAACCCCTTTTTCTAATGTATTTTTTTTCCTTTTATCACTTTCACCTTTTAAACTTTGTTTTGATGCTTTTTCTTCTTTATGCTTTTGCAGGTGGACAAATGCTCAACTTAACTTGATTTTTGTAGTATACGTGTGCCTTGCAGGAAGGAGAAATATTCTGATGCAGCTGAGATCCATTATTACATATAGAAACTTAAAATTACACAAGAAATACAATAAATTCAAAAGACTCTGTTTTCACCTCAAAAACGCATTTTTGAGGTGAAAATTACATTAGGTTCCAAAAATAAAAATTTCAGTAGTTGTGACTTTCAAGCCATCATTCTTGATTTATTGATCATCCTCATATCCTTGCTAACCTTTATTTACATTTGAAAATCATTTTCTTGACATTGGTAATGAAACCCTAGACCTAATGAAATCAAACCCTAGGACCTAATGAAATGGACTGCAGATTGTTTATGAACGATGACTGAAGACAATATGAAGGAGGATTAGCAAGTTTTGTCTATGAGGGAGGAGCTAAAGAGAAAACAACCATTAGTGGATCCATATATCATGACCTAATGGAGTGATGAAAAATTTACAGTATGGGAGTCCTGCTATGAAAATGCAAAAGAGAAAATTTTGATCCCTGATGGAAGTATGAAACTACTGACACTAACATTGGCTCCAATGGGGATGGTAGCTCCTTGGAGGTTCCAAGAACACCGTAGACCTAGTAGCCTTATCCATTAGGCAATACGGTCAACAATTTTGAAGACAAAAAACTGACTCAATGCAAACTGAGACTAACTCAATGAAAACTGAGACTGACTCATGACTTTAACTATAAACCAAATCAAAACAACCAAACGCTACACATACCATTCAAGCTTTATAGCCTTCACTTCGGGCCCCAAGCTTCAATGATTGTGTACTTGAAATCTTGCAAGGAAAATGAAAATGGTATATACAATGAAAGTGACATAATTTCAGAGAACCACCTCAAAAGTAGTAATGCTTCAGGAGCCTACCATTCACTGGCCCTCCTGAACAATCTTGACCATCCATCTCCTTGAGAAGAAAAGAATTATGTCCTTTATATGCTGAAAATATATATGGTCCTTTCCATAGATTGTCGAATTTACCATGCTTTCCTTTGTCCTCATTTCGTGCATCCCAGTGCAGCACTACATCCTCTAGCTAAAAACTTTTCTGCTTTCGTTTACAGTCATAAATCTTCTTTATCTCTTCTTGTAGTATAAAAGTGTTTTTGGAAACATCTTCCCTTGTTTGCTGAAGGTGAATCATTTGATTAGTTCTTCGCTAAATGTCATCCTCTTCGCTGCCAGCTTCCTGTAGTAATCTCATAACCAAGACTGTAAGTGACGTAGGAAATAATGTGTCAGTACCATAATCCAACTCAAAAGGTGACATACCTATGAATTTCTTGCTGCTCACTCTATCAGCCCATAAGGCATTGACCATCTTTCGATGCCAATTCTTCTTATTTGCCTCCAACATTTTTTTGATTATATTCACCAAGGACTTATTTGATCACTCGACCAATCCATTGCCCTGCGAGTAGTATGTTGTTGAATGACCCAATGTAATGTTGTACTTGTTGCAAAACTCCACCATCTTCCTAGACATAAATGCTGATGCATTATCTGTTATGATCTTGTGAGGGAAACACTACAACAAAACCAGCGATTAGCGTCCCTTTTTACTTCTTTTTTTGCATCTAGAGCCCATTTTTGGTGCTATTTGCATCCATTTATCAAATATGGTGCAAAACTTGACACAAATTTTGCATCAAGTTTTGCACCAAATCTTACACCAAGTTTAGCACCAGGTATTGCAATAGGTTTTGCACCACGTTTTGCACCAAATTTTATGCCAAGTTTTGTGTCATCCTTTGCACCAGGTTTTGTTCCAGGTTTTGCATCAATTTTGGCATCTATTTTTGTTTGACATACTTTTGCATCCACTTTTTGCACCTACACTTGCATCAACTTTTGCATCGACTTTTGCATCCTTTTTTGCATCCTTTTTTAAATAATTTTTTGCATCCATATTTTCATCCATTTGTGCATCACTTTTGTGCCACGTTTTACATCGAGTTTTGTGTCTAGTTTTGCATATAATTTTGCATCTACTTTTGTTGCATCCACTTTTCCATCTTGTTTGGCATCCATATTTACATCCTCTTTTGCATCTATTATTGTACCCACTATTGCATCTAATATTTTTGTGCCACAATTGGTGCCTAGTTTGGCACCTCCTTTTGCACCCACTTTTGATTATAATTTTGCATCCACGTTTGCATCCTCATTTGCATCTAGGTTTTCATCAACTACTACATCTATTTTTGCATCCCTTTTTGTATCCAATTTTGGACTAGGATTTGCATCAGGTTTTGTGTCTCGTTTTGCATCTACTTTTGCATCGACTTCTATTGCATCCACTTTTGCATACAATTTTGCATCCACTGTTACACCCATTTTAAATTTCACTTTTTGCATCCCTTTTTACATCTTCATTTGCATCATACTTTGATTCTTTTTTTTCATCTATCATTACATCCACTTTTGTTATGCCATAATTTGTACCATGTTTTGCACTCACTATTGTATCCACGTTTGCTTCCAATTTTGCATCCATGTTCACATCCTCTTTTGCATCAAATATTGCATCTATTTTTGCATCCACTTTTGTGTCAGGTTTATGCATTGGGTTTTGCATCTCGTTTTGTATCTACTTTTGCATCTACTTCCATTGTATCCATTTTTTTCATCCAATTTTGTTTTTCCTGTTGCATCAATGTTTGCTTCCACTTTTACATCCATTTTTGCATCTTATTTTGCATATTTTTTGTCTATTGTTACATCCACTTTTGTTGCACCATATCTTGCGCCTACCATTGCAACCACATTTGCTTCCACGTTTGCATCCACATTTGCATCCTCTTTTGTGTTCAAGTTTGCATCAGATATTGTGTATGTTTTTGCATCCCCTATTGTATCCACTTTTGTTTCATCCATTTTTTCATCTACTTTTGTTTCCGTTGTTGCATCCACATTTGTTTCACCACAGTTTGTGCCAAGTTTTACACCTACCATTGGACCCATGTTTGCTTCCACTTTTTCCTTCATGTTTGCATCCAAGTTTGCATTGACAACTGCATCTACTTTTGCATCCACTTTTGTGTTAGGTTTTTCATGTTGTTGTGCATCTACTTATGTTGTATCCACTTTTCATCCAATTTTACTTCTATTGTTGCCCCCATTTCTATGTTCGCTTTTGCATCCCTTTTCCAACACTCATCATATTTTCTGCATTGATGATATTCCTTATGGCATTGACAATTATGAACAATTAATGACAATGTCAATAATATTGACAATGATGAAAATGAAGATGATGGCGATGACATGAATTGTGATTATGATGGTAAAGATGATAGTGGTTACAATGACATTAATGATGATGATGGCAATGATTATGATGATGACGACGCTAATGACCTTGGCGAATCTTCCCAATTTTAGATGTTGTCATTGTCATAATCATAAGCATTATCTTTGGTGTCATCATCATCATTTTCATCTAGGTCATCATCAAAAACAATAATGGCATGAATGATGATGATGATTACAACAATGTTGATAGAAATTACATTAATGATGATGATGGGGATAATAAAAATGAAAATGACGATGGTAATGGTGGTGATGATGATGATCATTGATCATCTCTCAAAAATAGAGTTGTTATTTCTCTTACGTATATCAATGTGTCCTAAACAACCCTTTTCTAGCACTGATCACATTTTTTGGGTTGATGATATTTCTTACAACGTCTATAATTATAAACAATTGCAAACAATGTCCATAATGATGATGATGATGGAGCTGATGATGATGGCATGAATGGTGATTATGATGATAATGTAATGATGGCAATAATGATGACAAGGATGATGGTGATGATGATGACAATGATTATGATAATGAGAATGAACAATTACTAGTTTCACTACCATCTTCTGGATACATATTACTGTCATACTTTTTAAATTTTCTGTCTCTCTTGAGGTATCTTACTATAATGGTGTTGTCAACACTAGAAAGATATCTTGTTGTAATGGTGGTTCTAATGTTAGCACTAGCAAAGTTTTTGTTAAATTTTGGTTAAAAAAAATCGATTTATGCAATTATTTTGAGAATCTATGTAAAAAAGTAAATAACATCCAATTATTTTGACTGTAGTCCCATTGATTATTATGAATTCACCAGTCTGAAGACCATCTTCTACATACATATTATTATTAAACGTTTTGCATTATATCCCTCTTATATCTTGTTGTAATGGTAGTATTAGCACTAAAAAAATATCTTGTTGTAATGGTGATGTTAGTATTAGCACTAAAAAAATCACTAAATTTTGGTAAAAAAAAGTTTATCATTTATTTATTTTTAATTTGGGAAATTTTTGTCTTTATTTTTTTTGTTTTTAATTCTATTTTTATGCAGTAATATTTTTTTTGGTTGAATTTTGGTAGTAACCAGTTTTTGGTCGAATCATATGTATTAACCATGTTCTTTATGCTACAAGTCTAATTGTTGGGACAAAATTGCTCTTTCAAATAAGTTGCAAAAGCTATTTTACATCCATTGTTGCACCCATGTTTACACGCACTTTTACATCCCTTTTTGCATCCTATTTTTCATCTTCATTTGCTTATTTTTTTGCATCTATCATTACATCTACTTTTGTTGTGACAAAATTTGTTCCATGTTTTGCACATACTGTTGTACCCACGTTTGCTTCCAATTTTGCATCCATCTTCACATCCTCTTTTGCATAAAATATTTCATCTATTTTTGCATCCACTTTTGTGTTGGGTTTTGCATCTCATTTTGTATCTTCTTTTGCATGTACTTCCATTTCATCCATATTTTGCATCCAATTTTGTTTCTCATGTTGCACCCGTGTTTGCATCCACTTTTACATCCCTTATAGCATCTTGTCTTGCATCTAAGTTTGCATATTTTATTGTGTCTATTATTACATCC
>Ga0115853_100181_pt1 | contig 18497 bp, 19 predicted proteins | sample InSIn5gowninarea_FD_83867 | JGI IMG/M metagenome (GOLD analysis project Ga0115853, IMG submission 83867)
AGGCTGAATTATAAAATGACAGGATGTTTTTATGCGTAAAATATCACAGGGAATCATGAGTTTTTTGGAGAAAGCCGTTGTATTTTTCACCGTCTTATTTTTAATCCTCTTTGCTTTAATCTTCGTTTTGCTGCTGTATTTTTTTGGCTTTGCGGGATTTTTTTTCCTCTTTCAAGTGGAATACGAGTCGTTAACGGTACTGCTGTTATACGTTATTTTCGTTCTTCTGTTCGGATTTGTTATCGATTGGATTGCGAAAGTTTTTGTCATGATATGCAACGCAAACGTAAAAAACTACCATTACTCCATGATTATTAAACTATTTATTGAAATGATGTTTGCGTGGGTCACTTTGATTATTGTTGATGAGATGCTGGAACAGGTTACTGTCTCTATATGGCTCGAACTGCTTGCGGCATCCATAATGACCTTGGCAGATTTTACGTTTGAAAATAAAAGCAAATGGAAAAAGAAATTATCTCACTAAAAATAGAGGACTTTTTTAATAACAGTTTTGATGACTGTTATTTTTTTTATGAAAATTTTTAATGTATAATAATTTTGAATTGTTTTTGAATAAGGTGAATCGAATTCGATTCAATCATTGGAAGGCGGGGATTGTATGAATGGAGATTTTATAAAAGATCTACACTTCCATAAAATATTTAATCATTTAAATGATGGAATTTTTATCGCCGATCAATATGGTTATGCTATTTGGGTCAATGAGACAAGTACAAAACAAATTGGCGCACCGAGATCAAAAATTATCGGGAAACATGTGGATGATTTGGAAAGTAAAGGATTTTTTACACCTTCTGTAACGAAAATTGTATTAGAGAAGAAGGATGTTGTCTCAAAAGTCCAAACGTCCAATGGCAGGCAATTTCTTGCTACAGGATATCCGGTCCAGATAAAGGAAGATAATACTGGATATATACTTGTCCATGTCAAAGATATTACAGAAACAGTAAAGACAACTTTTCAATTGGAGAAGGCAGAAGCACTTATTCAGCAATATTGGCAGGAATTGCAGCGGATGAAGTCAGCTTATCAGCAGAACAATGAAGAAAGCAATATCATTGGACAAAGCAAGAAACATGAAAAAATGATAAACATGATTTCACGGCTTAGTGATGTGGATGCAACGATACTGCTTACCGGAGAATCAGGAGTAGGGAAGAGCAGAATTGCGGAGGAAATACATAAAAGAAGTTCCAGATCGAAGAATAAAGCAAAGAGGATTAAAAATAAGACGGTGAAAAATACAACGGCTTTCTCCAAAAAACTCATGATTCCCTGTGATATTTTACGCATAAAAACATCCTGTCATTTTATAATTCAGCCTTCCTCGATTGATTTTCCATTTCGTTTATTTCCAGCACCATTTGCACGGTTTGCAAAGGATGCCCATACAATTCATCCTCAAATTCTTTCACCTTTTTAAAACCTCTTGCCTGATAAAAGCGCATCCCTTTAACATTATTTTTCTCGACATATAAATAAATCTTTTCTGGTTTAAGCTTTTCAACCCCGGCGATTAATAATTTAGTACCAAGACCCTGTCCCTGGTACGCCGGATATAAATAAATTGCTCCAAGTTCAACCGATCTGTCTTTCGATACCGGAGAATAGTTAGCAAAACCGACGACTTTCCCCTTCACTTCCGCAACAAAAATATGTGACTGCTTCAGCCTTCTTTTCATATTTCGGCGATGATATGCGGAATTTAAAAACCGGTCTTGGATATCTATTGGGATAATCCCTTCATATGTATCGTGCCAGCTTTCCCTGGCAATATCCTGGACAATCGGTATATCGGATTTTGTCATTTCCCGAATGCAAGTATCCATGCTTTTCCCCCTAATCCATTCGGTTACTTTCCATTTTAATATAGTATGGAATAATATGATACTGTAAAAATCAGTTTCTTAAAATATGAGAAAAAAAGTATAATAGTTTATAAAATGCTAGATGGGGTGATGGTTTTGACAAAATTACAGCGAAAAATTACAAAAATCGGGAAAAACTACGGAGTTACGTTCCCAAAAGATATTTTGCACGAAGCAGGGCTGGCCCACGGGGATGAAATGGAGATCGAAGTTAAACAGCAGGAGCTAATTATCCGCAAAATGAAAAAGGAAAAAAGACAATAAACATTACCCTATTATATGAAAAGCTAAACAGCGTACCCACACTGTACAACCCCTCCTTTCATAGAATGCTTTCTATGAAGGGAGGTAGCTCTAAACTTTCTATGAAAAATACTTTTCGTAAAATCCTTTCCCTGTTCAGCATTCTCTCGGTCACTTTATTATTTATCCTTTTTCCGGCCAAACCAGTGAACGACGGGGAAGCAAATCCGAGGGAGATGATTGAAATCGTCCGGGATGCAGATACCGACGATTACTTCTTTCGTTGTCTCGCCCAAACCTTTGGCCAGGAATTCCAGGAAAATAGAAAAAATATATCAAGCGGACGAGAACTTTTTCCTTTTAAAGACATTCACTTAATTTATAACATAATACATGCGGCCTGCAGCGATGAACACGGGAAAGAAACGAGCCGTATAGTGTGTTGTCTGGCGGTCATTGTATATTTGCTCCTGCAAATATAAGCAAATGGCCAAGAGAAAACCTTTATCATCCCGTGTCCAATCTCTTATTGTCCCCGGATATTCCATCGATCTGTAAACTTACTTAATTAAACGATCCTTCAGTGAGTGGGGGCAAATTTGCTGATACATTTTTAATTTTTTCTTTAAGAGTTTCTCTTTTTTTCTTCGTTCCCTGCCTTTTAATTGATGAATCTCTTTCTTCAATGCTTTTATTTCCTTCGCCAAAATTGTCGAGTGCGGTAGGTACGGAATAGTGGTCAACTGATATAACTTTTTCTCCCTTTGCTGGACAGGAAAAAGTTTTTCCTCACCTGTCTGATGGTTTAACTTCTCCCATTCCGGCTTTAACAACGAATGCATAATAACATCATGGGAACGGCCGCTCTGTTGCAAATATCCGCGGAGGATGCCTTCCTGCTGAAAGGACAATTTCTTTAATAAACGGATAGAAGGAATATTCTCAGGGTAAGTCAACGCCCCGATCCGATACAATTCCATCACCTCAAAGGCGTATTCAAGAATGCAGCAAACCGCTTCCGACATGAACCCTTTTCGCCAAAAATCCGGGTGCAGCTCATAGCCGATATCTGCTTTTTTATTCCAATAATGAATATTATTTAACCCTGCAGTTCCGATAAATTGGCCCGTCTCCTTTAATACGAGCCCCCAGCGAATACTTCGGCCCTGCCTGAAAAGGGTCTGGATTTGCTCGACTAACTCTGCAGCTTCGTCAATAGATTCTAAACTATCCACACCATAGTATCGGGTTACATTATCCCGGGATAAAATATCATATAAATCTTTTGTGTAACATGGACAAATATTTACAAGATGAAGTCGCTCTGTTTCCAGCACTGGAAAATCCTTCATATTTTCCCTCCAACATCAATTGCTAAAGTGTACATCTTCTTACTAATGTATATTTCTATACTTTATTTTTAAATCCTTTAATTATTTTTAACATTAAATCTTATCGATATTTTTATGAAGGGAATTTAATTCCAGTATTCCGGATCAGACATGCGTATTTCTTCGACAATTTCCTCTAAATCTGCCGGTGTAATAAGAAATATAGAATATTCATCCTTCTTTTTCGCAATCTCCCACAAATATTTATTGCTCCCGGGAAATTCTTCATCCATCAGCAGCAAACAGCCATCACTTTTATCAACGAGAAATAAATTTTTTGCCCGATATTGATAAGTTCCTTTATAGTCTCCTTGATAAATAGGCTTATAGAAATCAGATGCCATCGTTAATTCCTGGTACTTTTCTTTCAGATGTTCCGGCCAGCGGCTTTCCTGATTTTCAAAAGGCGGAAATACAGCCACTTGAACATCATAATTTTCTTTTAAATCCAATACAACTTCGATTGTCCATAATTCGACGCCCATTTGTCCGGAAACGATAACCCACTCAAGACCATTATGTATTAGCTGTTCCAATCTCTTCTCGATTGCTTTTTTTATAAAATGAATCCTTGGGTCATTTTCCGCAAAAATATTTATTTCCATCGGCTTATACCCCGAAACGGCTAATACTTTCAATTTACAACGCCTCCTTTACGGTCATCATCAAATGAATCAATACAGCCTGTCTTTTCCACATTGTACATGCTGAAAGCAGAACTTTCAGGAAAAAAGCATCATTAATATAGCTATTTCAAAACAATGATTTCGTTAAATACAATAAACAAAAAGAAAAGCTGGCAATACAACATGCCAGCGTAATACAGCTTAACATCCTTTCTTCGGCTTGTTCCAAGAACCCATTCCGTATCCCGGCTGCATCGCCCCTGCTACTTGACCCGGTCCACATCCCGGCTGCATCGCCCCTGCTACTTGGCCTGGACCGTATCCTGGCTGCATCGCTCCTGCTACTTGGCCTGGACCGCAGCCTGGCATCATTGCTCCTGGACCAACCCCCGGCTGCATTGCTCCCGCTACCTGACCTGGGCCAAATCCTGGACCAGGGACTTCAAAAGATGGACCAAATTGATCTACACTATTGGTTACATTTTGGAATGAAGTCGAATGCGGGAATATATGCTGATTTTTAACTAAATGATGGTTAACGACCGTTGTATGAGACGGATGAACGTGTAGTACCTCACTTTCAGAACAAGTATGAACCGTATTATGCTTAACCGGATGCACAATACATTTCGGACAACCACAATGTGGTCCGTGATGTCTGCGTCGCATAGTAATCCCCTTTCTTGTTATGATACACTATTAACCTATGTAATTTATCATAGGAGTGTATAAACAAGTACCTATTTTCCAAAAATAAAAGGGATTTTTCACTTCCGGAAGATCGGACCATCGTATACAAAAGTATGATACTCTCCCGATTCCCCCATTGGACATACATCTTTGTGCTGAATATCATCGATAAAACTTGCGTCGAGGAGCCGGCCGACCCAGCTTTTCGGAAGCTTGCTTTCGTCTACCCGGATTACCTCTGCTTTAAATCCCGATGCAACAAATTCTTTTAATAAACGAACTGCACCCTCTTCATCAGTCCATAACGGGTAATAAGGGGTTAAACCGTTATCCTTTGCAACCTGTTCCCCCCACTCCCGGTGTCCTTCAAGGTAAATATCGCCAAAGGCAACCCCGCGCAAGCGATACGCAGCCTTTAATTGGCTTAACGCCTTAACAACATCTTCCGTGTATGTTTCAAAAGTTACAGGAATAAATTGCACCGGAATACCCAAACGCTTGGCCTGACCATTAATACGTTCCAGCTTTTCGCCATGGGCAACGGTTTCGTCTTTATCTTTCCAAACCGTTGTCATTAGGCATACGACATCAATTTTTTGCTGCTGCAGACGGTGCAGCGCAAAACAGCTATCCTTTCCCCCGCTAAAAAATAAAGCCGTTCTTTGTGCCAAAATTTCCTCCCCCTTTGTCATAAGGCAATATTGAAACTTATTATACGATAAGAACGTAGTAAATAAAAACCGCAAAGGCAGGTGAATACAGATTATCATCGAATTATTAAATGAACTTTTTTATGAATATTCGCTGATATGTTTTTGGTTCGGCCTTATTTTGTCGATGGTTCCCCTTATTCGTTTAGGAGTATCATTTCACCGAAAATCAGACAGCACAAATTTATTTATTCGCCATTCCGGCAAAATCCAAATACAGTTACGATTGCTGGAACAAGTTGTTTCAGTCATTTCCGAAATAACAAATTGGATTATCCGCAAAACGAATAGAGCGGGACACGATGATGACGATGATACCGACAGCAATTCCTTCTCGTTAACAAACAAAAATAACAAACGAGGAGGAAAACGATGGAAAAACAATCTGTATTCTCATTTCTTAAAAAGAATTTTTTCGCGCCAGCATTATTATTTCTTGCCGGCTGTACCGCAGCCGAACCAATACATGCCGATTCCAGCGGTTTTTTCGATCAATATTTTGTATATCCTTTTTCCCTATTCATTAAAGGGATTGCCGGATTATTGAACGATAACTATGGACTTGCCATTATTTTGCTTACGGTCACCATCCGGCTTGCGCTGATGCCCTTCTTTTTGCGGCAGACGAGAAGCAGTCTACAAATAAAGGAAAAATATGATGCACTAAAACCGGAACTAACAGCAATCCAGAATAAGTATAAAAATAAACAAAGTCAGAATGCGCAACTGGAGATGCAGCGGGAATTGATGAAAGCTTATCAAAAACATCATATAAATCCATTGGCTTCAGCTGCAGGCTGTTTGCCGATTATATTGCAGTTCCCCATTCTGATTGGCTTTTACTATGCCATCTTAAGAACACCAGAGATTTCAGCCCATTCCTTTTTATGGTTTGACTTGGGGAGCAGGGATTTCATCTTAACGGTGATTGCCATCTGCGTTTATTTTATCCAATTTAAGGCAGCTCAAATAGGCATGAGCGTGAAAGTGAAACAGCAAATGGCAATTATCGGTGTTATTTCACCGGCAGTAATCGGTATTATTTCCTTGAATTCCCCTGCCGTACTCCCCCTTTACTGGTCAGTCAGCGGAATCTTTATGATTGGGCAAACCATTATGTTGCGAAGGATCCATGCTGCAGCTGAAAAAAATAAGCAGCCTGTTTAAGCATTCGCCAAAGAATTGGTGAATGCTTTTTATATTGCCCGATTATATTAAAGCAGCCAGCTTAGCAGTTATGTATGATAATTATTTCTTCCTCATCCTCTGAAAAAGCTCTATTTCCGGCAGCCCTCTTCTTTTGCAATATTTCCATTTTTCATTAATGAACAAAAAGACGGCGTTAATTACCACTCTTTTCCGACCCATTTTTTAATTTATTAACAATTTAAAAATTTATATGCTATGATAGATATGCATGTCTTTTTTAATATTCTATTAGGAGTGATACATCATTGTTAAAAGATGAGCGTTTTAAAGGGTTAACCCCAAATTCTTTAAAGCGTGACTTTATTGCCGGCTTAACGGTAAGTATTGTAGCAATCCCGCTAGGTATGGCGTTTGCGGTAGCGTCTGGGGTAAAACCGGAATATGGTTTATATACGACGATTATCGCCGGAATACTCGTTAGTCTGTTTGGAGGTTCAAAATATCAAATTGCCGGACCTACCGGTGCATTCATACCTATCTTGCTCGTCATCGTACTCCAGTATGGATATGAAGATTTATTAATCGCCGGCTTTTTGGCAGGACTGATGCTCATCTTAATGGGCTTTTTTAATTTGGGAAATTTAATTAAATACATCCCCCGTTCCGTAACGATTGGCTTTACGGCAGGAATTGCAGTAATCATCTTCAGCGGGCAAATTGGTGATTTTCTCGGTATTGAAGGATTGGAAAAGAAAGAATACTTTCACCAAAACATGATTCAAATCATGCAAAATTTGGATAAAGTTAATTGGTTTAGCATTTTCACCGCTGCCATCGGCCTTGCTGTCATTATTTTTGTTCCAAAGCTTTTCCCGAGAATCCCTGTATTACTGGTAGCAATCGCCATTCCAACCATCATTGCATCCGTATTTTACCCAAATCAGGTGGTGACAATCGGTTCCGCATTTGGGGGAATTCCGCAAGGACTGCCGCGTATACATTTTCCAGAAATAACATTGGAAAAAGTATTGACCCTTTGGCAGCCAGCCTTTGTGATCGCCATGCTCGGCGGAATTGAGTCCCTCCTTTCTGCCGTTGTCGCAGACGGAATGACGGGAAAACGGCATAATTCCAATCGGGAACTTGTCGGACAAGGTATTGCCAATATGGTCACCCCATTATTTGGCGGAATCCCTGCAACAGGAGCAATTGCAAGAACGGCTACAAATATAAAAAGCGGTGCGGCAAGCCCGCTATCCGGCATATTTCAAGGTCTCATCGTTTTAATTACGCTCCTTTTATTCGCACCATATACCGCCTATATTCCTTTAGCTTCGCTAGCTCCAATATTGATGGTTGTCGCCTTTAACATGAGTGAACATAAATCATTCATCCATATGGTGAAATTGAAAACGAGCGATTCTTTAGTTCTTATAGTGACCTTTTTGCTGACCGTATTTGTCAATTTGACCATTGCTGTGCCAATTGGTCTGTTATTGGCAATGGCATCATTTATTAAGCGAATGAGTGAAGTATTGGAGATCGAAAGAGTTATTCCTGCCCGACTGAAAAACAACGCAAACGATGAAATGCACAAATTCGAATCTACTTGTCCGCAAATCTCTTTCTTTACCGTAGAGGGGCCGCTATTTTTCGGTGCTGCTGACAAATTTGAATCGGTAATTACATACCACATTAATAAAAGGCCAAAAGTGCTCATTTTGAAAATGAAACATGTATCCATCATCGATGCAACAGGAATCGCGAATTTATCCTCTTTAGTACGGGACTTTCATAAAACAGGAGGAGTGACGCTTTTTTCTGAAGTAAACCCGAAAGTAGAGCACATGCTTAAAATCAGCGGGTTATATGATGAGATTGGCAAAAAATACTTCTTTCAATCTTCCACAGATGCTGTCGATTATGCAATCGGGATAGTGGATAGCGAAAAATGTTCGTTATGCTCGCGTAAAGGCTCCCCATCGTGCAACGTTTATTTAAAAGGCCAAAATATAAGAGCGACCATTAGCTGATTGGCCGAAACGCTGACAGACCCTGATTGAATCGGGTCTGTCTGCATTTACATATCATGATGGGGGTTATGATTTTGCCGGGAGTGATTTTGATTTTTTACTTTTTTTGAACCGCTTAAAGGTTCCCCGTAAGGCTGCTCAGGACTTTTCGGCAAATTCGCTTTTTGCTGCTGTTTTGGTCCCTTTGGTCTGCTCGCCAATAACATACCTCCCTTCTTTCCTTTCATTAGTCTTTTGCATCCCCCATTAATTATTCATCTTGCTATAGTTTCCTTTTTAAATTGTTTGTGTCAACAGATAAAGAAGCTTATCTTCTTTTCTATTCAGGAAGACAAGCTTCTTTTTGAAATTATTCCTCCATAGTCGAAAGGTCTCCTGTCGGCAAGCCCAATTCCCACGCTTTTAATACACGACGCATAATTTTGCCGCTCCGTGTCTTTGGTAAAGAATCTCTAATTTCCACTTCGCGCGGTGCTGCATGGGCCGCCAAGCCTTTTCTGACAAATATTTTTAGTTCTTCTGCAAGCTCTTCGGATTTTTCAAAACCTTCCCTTAATGAAACGAAAGCCTTAATAATTTCACCTCGAACCGGATCCGGCTTTCCAATAACAGCAGCTTCTGCCACAGCCGGATGTTCTACTAATTTACTTTCTACTTCGAACGGACCGACCCTCTCCCCCGAGGTCATAATCACGTCATCATCCCGTCCCTGGAACCAAACGTATCCTTCTTCATCCATCGTAGCTAAATCTCCAGATATATACCAGCCCGGGAATTGGAAGTACTCGTTATATTTCTTCTCATTCTTCCAAATTTTTCTCATCATCGACGGCCAGCCGGCTTTAATGCATAAGGATCCCATTTGTCCCCGCGGGACTTCATTCCCTTCATTGTCTAAAATTGCCACTTCGATGCCTGGAAATGCTCTTCCCATGGAACCCGGCTTAATAGGCATGGAAGGATAATTGGCAATGAGCATTCCACCAGTCTCTGTCATCCACCAATGGTCATGGATGCTTAACCCGTAAACTCTTCTTCCCCAATGGACGACTTCCGCATTTAACGGTTCACCAACACTTAAAATGTGACGCAAAGAGCTTAAGTCATACTCCTTTATTTTTTCATCTCCCGCTGCCATAAGCCGGCGGAATGCTGTCGGAGCACTGAGCCATACAGTGACCCGATGTTTTTCAATCGTAGCATACCAATCGTCCGGACTAAATCTGCCGCCGCGAATTAAGTTGGACGCTCCATTGAGCCAAGGACCAAAAACTCCATAGGAAGTTCCCGTCACCCAGCCCGGATCTGCCGTACACCAGAAAATATCATCCTCTTTTAAGTCCAAAACCCATTTCGCCGTTTGATAATGCTGAATCATTGCATTATGAACGTGTAAAACTCCCTTAGGCTTTCCCGTTGAACCGGACGTGTAGTGGAGGATGAGGCCGTCCTCCCGGTCAACCCATTCAATCTCTGCTTCACGGGAAGCTTCGTTCATCTCTTTCTGGTAGATATAAAACTTCGTATCCCCGTCATCATTCGGAATTTCTCCGTCTCCGACGAGAATAATATGCTTTAATGCTGGCAATTCTTTATAAGGTACCCTTGGCAGCAGCTCTGGTGTCGTTACTAAAGCTGAAGCATCACTATTTTCCAGCCGATCACGGACTGCCTGTTCCATAAACGCTTCAAATAGCGGGCCCGCAATGGCTCCGACTTTAATCGTCCCAAGAAGGCTAACATAAATTTCCGGCGACCGAGGCATAAACAGGAAAACCCGTTCTCCCTTTTGTACCCCGATTTTCCGCAAGACGTTGGCAAATTGATTAGATAAATCTTTTAAATCTTGGAACGTATATTTTTCATTTCGCTTTGCATCACTATAATATAGTGCTACTTTATTTTTTCTCCATGTTTCCGTATGGCGGTCAATCGCTTCATACGCCATATTTACTTTTCCTGTTTCATGCCAGGAAAAATTCTTTTCTACCTCTTTCCAATCAAAATTCCGATAGACTTCTTCATAAGGCGGCATATTCGGTTTATCCGTCTGCGGAGCGATGATTTGACTCATTTTCCCATCTCCCTTGCTATTAGTCTCTTATGTTCAGATTTTGAACGTTAACCCGGCTCCCAGCAAAAGCACTTTTCCATGTTTATAGTCGAAGAAATTTCGTCACCCCCTCTGTTCATAATGGGGATAGAAGAGAGGCAAAAAACCTCTCTTTGTGTACGAACTGCTGTATTTACTCGGCATCTAATCCGGTATTCGCCCTCACCGACATTTCCGCAAATTTCTGTGCGTTCTCTTCCTTCTTGCTGAAGATAGTAAACAAGTACGCCGACAGGAACCCTACCGGAATACTAATGATTCCCGGATTGGCCAATGGAAAGATGGCATTTTCCCCCATAACGCTCGGCCCAATCATTACTAGGGTCACCGCCGTAATCGTACCAATGAGCATACTTGCCACCGCACCATTTGTATTAAATCTCCGCCAATAAATGGAGAAGATGATAACCGGCAAGTTGGCGCTTGCTCCTACAGCAAATGCAAGAACAACGAGATATGCAACGTTTAATCCTTTCGCAAGGATGCCGACGATAATCGACACAATTCCGATTACTAAGGCTGCATTGCGGGCAACTTTAAATTGTTTCTTGCTGTCCACCTCTCCGCGCTTTATGACATTTGTATAAATATCATGGGCAAATGCTCCTGCACCGGTGATGACGAGACCGGCTACTACCGCAATAATCGTTGCAAAAGCTACTGCAGCAATGGCAGCCATAAACAGTTCGCCGCCAAATGTACCTTCACCGCCGCCTAAATACTGTCCCAATAGCGGCGCAGCCATGTTTCCGCCCGGATCTACGGCAGCGATGTTTTCACGGCCGACAAATACACTGGCTGCATAACCGATTAACGTAATCATGATATAGAAAAACCCGATTAGCATCATCGCCCAAATAACTGACTTCCTCGCCGCCTGGGCATCCGGAACCGTGTAAAAACGGACGAGAACGTGTGGCAAACCGGCTGTTCCCAAAATTAAAGCAAGACCCAATGATAACAGATCAATCGGATTCGTATAGAGCCGGCCTGGTTCTAAGAAGCCGACGCCATTTTCATCAATGACCGCACCAAACAGGGAAGATAAATTAAAATTAAAGAGCACGGCAATAAAGAGAATCATAATAATCATCGCAGACATTAATAACACCGCTTTTATGATTTGTACCCAGCTTGTCGCCAGCATTCCCCCGAATGTAACGTAGATGATCATCAATATGCCGATAAATATAATTGCCGCTTCATACGGTATACCGACAAGAAGCTGAATGATTGCCCCTGCCCCAACGAGCTGGGCGACCATGTAAAAAAGGGTAACCGCCAAAGTTACAACCGCAGCCGCACTTCGGACCGGTCTTGCCTTCAGGCGGTAAGATAAAACGTCAGCAAGGGTGAATTTTCCTGAATTTCGAAATGGTTCAGCAACGATGTAAAGGACGATGACATATCCCATCAGCCAGCCGACGGCATACATAAATCCGTCATACCCATGAAGCGCAACAAGTCCGGCAATACCAAGGAAGGAGGCTGCACTTAAATAATCTCCAGCGAGAGCAAAACCGTTTTGCATGCCCGTTAACGATCTTCCTGCTGCATAAAAATCCGATGTATCCTTATTCCTTTTTGCCGCGATGTAGGTGACATACATCGTTAAAGCAACAATGACGACGAACAAAATAACGCCGAATATTTGAGGACTCATATTATGCCCCCTTCTTGCCTACACTGTATTTTTCTTTAATTTCTGCTGCCTTTTTATCAAATTTCCGTGCCTGATATACGTAAAGAAAAGCCAGTCCCCATGCTACAATATAGAAGGAAATGCCGTACAAGTAACCAAAGGTAATATTTCCAAATACGAAGCTGGTCATTAACGGTTTTGCATAACCGGCCATTAAAGGCAAAATCAAATAATAGATAATAAAAATCAACGTTATTGGCCAAATAAACTTCTGTTTCGACCGTTTCAGCTGCTGAAACTCTTCTGAACTCTCAATTTCTTCAAACCGACTCATAAAAAATTCCCTCCTTATTATTACTTGAAAACGCTTACTTCAAATTATAGTAAAATAAGGAGGGTTGTATTTATTTTTCGCATCAATAGCAAAAAATCCCGCTCGAACGGTCGGGATTTAAAAATGAATGGCTATCTTTCGAAAATTTTGAATAAAACTCGCTTTGCTGAACGGCTGACCGGGATGACTGTTTTCTTTTTATCCTTCAGTTTTATGTTGCTCGTACCATTAAACCACGGCGTTATTTCCTGAATCTGTTCGATATTTACAAGATAACTGCGATGGGGGCGAAAAAACGGATAACCTTTCAGCTTTTTCTCCAGCTCCTGCAATGTCATCCGGCTGTAAATTACTTTTTGTTCCGTATGAATTTCCAGCATCCGATTATTTGGAACAGCATAATAAATGGATTCCGGGGACAATACGATCATTTTTTCCCCGTCATCAATAAGGAGTTTTTCTGTCCGGGAGTTTTGTTTTAGCCGCATTTCCTTTGACTCTTTTTCCTGCTGGGCCAGCTTTTTCCTTAGCCTTTTCATCGTCTCTTGAAATCGCCTTTCGTCATATGGTTTCAATAAGTAATCGACCGCTTCTATTTCAAATGCTTCTACCGCGTATTCATCATAGGCAGTCGTAAAAATGAATAAAGGCGGATTTCCTTCATCTTTCAAAATTTCCTTCGCTGCTTCAATGCCTGATTTACCTGGCATTTGCACATCAAGAAAAATGACATCTGGCCTGTACTCTTTATATAGTGTGATTAACTCATCCCCTGTCGTTGCTTCCGGACATAAAGTAACATCCTCCTCCCTTTCTAATAAGTAAATCAGCTCTTCCCGAACCAACTGTTCATCTTCCGCAATTAAAACACGCATCATTAAGACACCTCAACTTCCTTTTGAATCACCATTGGAATGGAAAAAGATACTTCACTGCCCCCAGCCGGCAAATTTTTTATATGAAGCCGCGACTTTTCGCCTAATAAGCGGATTAGCCTTTGGTTCACGTTATACAGGCCTGTCGATTTTTCACCTTTTGTCAATTCCTTTTCCCCTGCATTGGTTAAAATATGTTCAGGAAAGCCAGAGCCATTGTCTGTAACCGTCACTCGAATGGAATCTTCCATCTTTTCGATTCTTACTTCAATTTTTCCGTTATGAATTACATTTTTCAATCCGTGCTGGACACTGTTTTCTACTAGCGGCTGGATGGTTGATGGCGGTACATAAACTTGGGAAATCCCCCGCGCCTGATGGAAAGTGATTTGCAGTCTGCCGGCAAAACGGGCTTGTATTATTTCAATATATGCTCTTACATGTTCGCATTCTCTTTCCAATTCAATGAGAGAATTCGATACGAGCCCAAGATTAAATCGCATATAATTTGCTAATTGAACGGTGATATGTCTCGCTCTTTCCGGTTCCTTGCGAAAAAGAGCAGCGATGATATGCAATGTGTTGAAAAGAAAGTGGGGATTAATTTGCGCTTGAAGATTTCTTAATTCGGCATCACGCATATAGGCTTTTAATCTTTCCGCTTCTATCGCTTGCAGCTGGTTTGAAATCAGCTTTCCTAACCCTTCTGCCAGCACGAGATCGGCAGGACGGATGTGCTGGGCTTTACGATAATAAAATTTGATTAAACCTTTCGCGTGATCCGATGCTCCAATAGGAATAATGATTGCTGCTTCCAACGGGCAATTCGGATGCTGACATTGAATCTCCTCCCGTGTATAGGCAACCTTTGTTTTTTTATTTTCCAATGCTTCTTGAGAAATAGTGGTGACAATCTCCTCTCCCGGCAAGTGATGGTCCGCTCCCAGCCCTTTATGGGCCAATATCGTTTCCCCATCTGTGACAGAAACAGCAGCAATTTCCAGACGTTCATACAGCAAATTGGAAATGCCGATGGCCATCTCTTTCCGATACCCTTTTTCTAAAAACGGGAGTGCTTCTTCGGCAATCGTCAGTGCCCGTCTCGTAGACATGGCAGCTTCGTTTTCCTGTTCTTTCAATACAATGCCTATCATTGCCGTAAAAATAGCAATGGCAATACTATTCGATAACACAAGGGGCAGTCCGATCTGATCGACAACGGCTACCATATGATCTGCATGCGGATGAAAAACTAGCATGAGCTGCATCTGCAAAATAGGCGGAAAAACGCCGATAAACAATGCTTTCATAGGGGAAATGACCCTTTCCTGGGAGAAAAACCTGGCAGTAAGCCCTGCTAGAAGGCCTGTTAAAGGATTGACGAAAACATTTGCCAGCCAGCCGATGCCGCCGAGGAAAAATAAATGAATACCCGCAATCATCCCTGCACCTAGTCCTACAAGAGGACCTCCGAGCAAGCCGGCAATAACGACAGCTACTAAGCTGGAGCTTACTGCAACCTGATCATTTTCCACCGACCATAAAAGGTTCGGAATAACGACCGTATCCCCATCAATAATAATTCCCATCATCGTGCTGGCGATTCCAAACAGGCCGAAGACGAAAGCATGTACGAAAATCATCTTCCGATTAAACTCCCGATACAGCAACGAACGGAACCCCGGGGTTCTCGTAAGAACAAAGGCGAAGATCAATACAAGCCCTAACCGTTCAAACAGAACGACGGTTAAATCTTTCATTTCTCATCTCTCCCCGCGTCTGCACCAGTATGTGCCTTTTGATAAAATCGCCAGAAAACATCGTGCGGCTCAGGCTTTGCAAAAAATGATCCGATGATTGCACTTAAAAAACCTGCCGGAATAGCAAATATCCCTGGATTATATAAACTATGAAATGCTTCTCTTTTAATCCAGCCAACATTCGGGTCCATTACATGGGGGCCGAGGAGCAATAACATGAGAGACGTTATTAATCCGCAAATCATTCCTGCAATTGCACCGGTTTCATTAAATCGTTTCCAATAAAGAGTAAATAAAAGCACCGGAAAATTACTGGAAGCGGCAACGGTAAACGTTAAGGAAACGAGAAACGTAACGTTGACATTTTCCAATCCGAGGGCAAAAAGAACAGCAATAATGCCAATAGCAAGGGCTGTCCATTGGGCAGCTTTTAATTGTTCTTGCTCCGTCGAGTTTCCCTTCTTTATAATGTGATGATAAATATCGTGGGAGAAAGCAGTCGTAGCTGAGATGACGAGACCGGCAACGACAGCAACAATCGTTGTAAAAGCAATGGCTGATATAAAGGCTAATAGGAAATCCCCTCCCAATTCCTGGGCTAACAGAGGAGCTGCCAAGTTTCCTGTTGAGTCCACATCAAACAGCCGCTGATAGCCGATGAATGCGACAGCCCCGAAGCCGATAATCAATGTCATGAAATAAAAGCTGCCGATTATCCATGTTGCGGTTAAAATGGAACGCCGCACTTCCGTTGTATCTCGGACGGTATACATACGAATAAGAATATGGGGCAGTCCTGCCGTACCTAAAATTAAAGCAAGGGATAGTGAAATGATCTCTATCGGACTGTCAAACAATTGGCCGGCCAGAAAATATTTTTCTCCCCATACCGTTCCTTCTTCCACCCGCTGAATAAGATCGGAGATATTCCATTGAATCCGGGAAAAGACGATGAGCGACAGTAAAAAAACTCCTCCTAAAAGCACAATCGTCTTAATAATCTGCACCCAAGAAGTAGCCAGCATTCCCCCAAATGCAACGTAAATCGTCATAAGACTGCCGATTACCAAAACAGATGCAGTGTAATTAATATCTAAGAGCAAACGAATTAACAGACCCGCAGCAACTAATTGAGGAATTAAATATAGTATGGAAATAATAAAGGAACTGACCGCCATCATCCAGCGCATTTTCGTGCTGGGAAACCGGGCACATATGACATCCCCTAAAGAAAACTTTCCTAAATGATGGATTGGCTCAGCAACAAGAAGCAAAACAATTAAATAGGAAACGAGAAAGCCGATAGAATATAAGAATCCATCGTATCCGTATAAAGCAATCGCCCCAATGATACCTAAAAAAGACGCAGCGCTAATATAATCTCCGGCGATGGCCAGTCCATTTTGTGTGCCGGTTAAACTGCCAGCAGCAGTATAAAATTGACTTGTCGTATTGCTTTTTTTCGCAGCCCAATATGTAATAATCAACGTGCACACAACAATACAAATAAAGAAAAGGAAATAGGTAATGTTCACCGCTTTTCCTCCTGTTTCATCCGTTCAAGCAGCTCATCCCAATATTTTGCCTTCCGTGTGTACACCCAGCCGATAAACCATGTCATAAAAAACTGAAGAAAGGCATATCCCCAAGCAAAAAATATATGGAAATCTTTGTTATTTTTCATTAACTGCGGAAAAAAAATTAACGACAGCGGCAAAGAAAAGTAAAAGAGAAAGATGCAAATAACGGAGACGAGGACAAACCTCTGTTTCTTTTTAATATATTGATGAAATAACTTTTCCATAACATGAACCTCATCATAAACGAATTCTTGATTACGAACATTTTATATATTCTGTAAATTAAGATTATATTAAATTATAACGTACAGCAGCTATAAAGTAAAGAATACAATGAAAGCGCAAAAAATTAATGGAAAATATAAGCCGGCAGAATAGAATTCCTCCTATCCTGCCGGCTTAAATATTTTTATTGATTAAATGCTTCCGTTAAAACAGGAACGATTTGTTTTTTCCGGGAAACGACGCCTTTCAGCAATGCCCGATTGTTGTCCAGCATCACCTTAAATGCTTCTTCCACCTTCTTCTGTCCATTGCCGATAGCAAGCACTTCCGAGTTATTGTTAAGAATATCGGTTACGACTAATAAAAATAGCTCCAAGTCTTTTTCTGAAATAAGCTGGGAGATTTCCTTTTCTATTTCTTCCTGGTTTTCATAGACTTTGCTTACATCTACAGTATTGACTTGAGCGACTTCCACTTTGTGACCGCCCATAGAAAATACTTTTGCATCTAAAGTAAGCAAATCTTTCGCCGATTTATCGCTTAAATCTGCCCCGGCTTTCAGCATGTCGAGACCATATTTCTCTGCGTCCACCCCGGCAATAGCTGCCAGCTCTTTAGCAGCCTGCACATCTTCCTCGGTGCAGGTCGGCGATTTGAATAACAAGGAATCGGAAATGATGGCCGAAAGCATAAGTCCTGCCATTTCTTTGCTCACTTCCACATTATTTTCCTTGTACAGTTTTAAAAGAATCGTTGCGGTACAGCCGACCGGTTCGGCCCGGAAATAAAGCGGGTCTTTTGTTTCAAAATTGGAAATACGATGATGATCAATTACTTCAGCAATACGGACGTCACGAATGTTATCCACACTTTGCTGGAACTCGTTATGGTCTACTAAAATAACCGACTCTACGTCATCCTCTACTTTTTCAATAAACCGTGGAGCTTCTACTCCAAAAGTATCGAGGGCATACTGGGTTTCCTTGTTCACCTCTCCTTCTTGGCGGTCCGGTTTTTGTTATGACGTTTATCTTTACTTTTATCCAAAGTCCAATTTTTCAGTTTACCTATGTTGGATTAAAAAATTACATCGAGCAGCTGGAAGAAAAAAACAAGAAGAAACTCACGGCATAGTAAATAAAGTGCAGATTATTAAGACGATTGTGCTTTTAGGAGGAGTTTTTTTACTGTCGCTCATCGTCTTTTCCCGGATTCAATGGAATATCTCCGATCT
>Ga0115853_100182_pt1:0-7500 | contig 18483 bp, 10 predicted proteins | sample InSIn5gowninarea_FD_83867 | JGI IMG/M metagenome (GOLD analysis project Ga0115853, IMG submission 83867)
ATGTGTTTGCGTTTCACCAGGAAACTTGCCGTGACAACTAGCCCGCGAAGCCTTAAAATTGCACGAGGTAAGATGAAATGACTTGAACCCGTTGCTGGGCACTTTCTTAACTAAAGAGGGGGGTGTGATGGCTCAAGCATATAGTCTGTTTCCTCCTGCCAGACTTTAAAATCCTTAAATCTTTATAGGGGGGAGAACTGGTGTCGGCTCTCCACCACCCCCGGTGCAGGCATGGGCCATGCACTAAGTGAGCCACCCAGGGGCAACCTGGGGGCGGACTCTGAGTACCGAAGGGAGCTCGGGGTCTCCATAGTGCAGGATGCACCATGGACAGTGTCGGTATGGGCGCGGGGCCCGGCATTGCGCATCATTCGTGCCATAGAGGCTTAGACGTGCATCCGCTATACTGTACGGGCTGTCGATATGCGGAGCTTGTCTATGACTCGGGGGACATCGTGGTGCCACCGTAGGCCACGTTGTGCTATCGTGAGCATGAGCTTGGGTTCAGCTATGCTTGCGAGATCTGTGTTGCCAGATGCACGATGAGGGGCGACATCGTGCTACACTATCCGAGATTATATAACGGGACATACGAGACGCATGTTGGGATGCCAGCTTGGTTTGGGAGCTGGATCACATGGTTGGCTCTTGTAGTATGGCTAGCACATTGTTGGGTGTACAGCTGTGCCTAGGGGATCAGTTATGTGGCTAGTAGCCTTGATGACAACGAGAGCCTATTCGTTGGGCGAGTGTCTTGGCTCGGTGCCTCGACACCATGAAGCGACGCTTAGCCGCTAGCGTGCGGGACTCTTTGAGAGTAGTTCTTTGTTGGCAAACCTCGATATGGAATAATGGTATTCAGGAAGGGTCACTGTGTAAAAAGACTCGAAAGGTGTAAGGCTGGCCTTGACTTGGTGGAGTCATGGCGCCGCACGGTCCAAATTCCGCAGCATTTCTCTGGGGCCGTGACAAGTGGTATCAGAGCCGAATTGTTCCTTATGGGGGGAAAAGGAGTTACTCGGCGAGTAGGCATCATTCCAGGAGGGAATGGTTGTCCGAGCGGAATCCTTCTTAGAGGTGATATCTTCTTTGCTTCCGCAGAACCCAGGTACTACTGGATTGGGAATCAGTACAGTTGCTCAGGGACAGTTTGTGCAGAGGTGCACGTTTTAACTGGGCACATGTGATTGGATTCAGCGAGTGGGTAACAAAGCTGGTGGTTACATCTTTGTTGGCACTCGGCAGTGGGCCACGATCAGGGACAAGGTGTTGTTGACAGCCATCATGTGGGCTTGTTGTGGCAGACTTGTTCTACATTTTGGTAGAAGTTCAACAGCTTTGGTTGGCTCTGGTTGGGGATATCAGCCAGTTTGTGTGGAATAGGCACAGTCACTTGTGGGGATCAAGGGGCGTGCGTTTGTGGAGAAAGACAGCTGGGGCACTGGAAAACATGTCGGTGGGTGTACCGAATGGTAGCGGGAGACACCATGCTGTTTAAGGGAAACAACTGCCATGTTGGGGGTTTTGAGGTCAAGGCGTGTATCATGTCCAGTGAAGCGCATGGGCGCTAAGATTGGTAGAATTTTGGGAAGAGGGTGCTTTTGAAGTTCACTCAATAATGCCATGGGAGCGAGAGCGACTTCGAGGTATCGTTGTTGACGATCCGTGGAGCCGTAATGGGTTGGTTAGAGATACGATGCTACAGTACCTTCACAACTAGCTTGAGTGTGTGGCTTGACTTACTCCAAGGTAACTCAAGTCTCGATTGAGCAGTCATTTTTCATAGTCACGGGTCCTGCTTTAGCACCGTTTCACATTTGCAACTGTAAAGGGCGGTTTGTGACCTTCCAATTTTCCAGTGAAACCGGGGACCGAAAGGTCGGTGAGAGATAGCAAGAAGATGCATCCATTTCTAGGCGAATTCTTTGTCTTGTGGATGCTATCTATGAAGTAGTTAGACACGCCCCTTGGGGGATCCGTTGGGTCTTTTAAAAGGACTCAATCAAAGGGCACAAACAGAAAGCCTGCTGTTTTTCTGAGGTTGGGTTTTGAGATGAGAGTAGGATACACACGTCGAAGAAATCCGTTGTCTAGAGAGAGTGGAGTGATCTCAAAGAGTTTTCTATTTTCATATTGAAAACTTGACTTATTTTTTATATAAATCTACTACTATATATATAGTTTGAGATTAATTGAAATCTCAAACTATATTCTCATTTGCTGCCACTCAACAACAGCTGGTCTCAGCTCTGCGCATTCCTAACAATTTTTTCTTTCTTTCAGCTAAAGATTGTTATCATCTGGTATGAGAGCCTGGTTGTGCGGATATGGTAGTGATACAATCTTCTGGATCTATGGTTGCTGATATGATTACTGCATTAACGCAGACGATTGTCAAGCATCGCAAAATGGAACCTCTAAATGTAGATGTTTGGAAGATGAGAATGCAGTTGCTTCTCAAAGAACGGGATCTTTTTTTTTTCATTCTTGAGAAAAGAGAAGCCCGCAGATCTGGCGCTAATGGCTTCTTCAATCAAGTGATGTTGTTGTAGCCAAACAACAAAAGAAAGCATATGAACAGCATCTATAGTTGTAGACAGTAAAAAAAAAAGTTCTTCGAAGCTGTGCTAATGGTGGTCAAGGATAAGGTACTAGTTTCAGTGGGAGACATTGAGTCTGCATGAGAAATCTGGGAGACTCCACAGAGAATGTATGAGTCAGTGACAATGGTAAACATGAAGTTTCTTGTTTCTTCGGCAACGGTTTTTTCCAAGCAAGATGCAAGAGGGGACGAGCGTGTCTCAGCACTTAGACAAGATGGAGAAGATTTTAAAAGAATTTGTAGCAGTGAGAGTCAAAATGACTGATCGTGATCAGTGACCGGGAAGTCTGCTGAAGTCGTTTGAGTCTTTGACAACCACGTGAAACTCCTCCTTTAACTATGATTGATCTGACGATTTTCTTTAGGCAGAAGCTGAAAAGAGATTTGAACAGCAGTCTGAAAAGACTAATGCTGCGCAAAAGAATATGTTTCAAAAGAAGAATAAGCACAAATGCAGAAGGACCTGAAAAACATAGAGTGTTGGTCCTGCAAGAAGAAAGGTCACTTGAGTTTTGAGTGCCCATAAAGGGCATAGGGAAAAAGCTATGATGATCAGGAAAAGGTGGTGTTGGTCACTACTATGGCCCTGTTTGCCAACATTTCAGATAGTTGGTGGATCGGGTCCTCGCATCATCTTTTCTTCCGAAAGGAAGAATTTTGTGCAAATATGATTGAAGAACTAGGTTCTTCATATATGGGCAATGGCACTTCGACTGTAATCAGAGGCCGAGGGAATGTGTAATTGCTGTTGGAAAACGGAAAGTCAGAAGACAAATGTTGATTTTCTTTTTTTACCTGAAAAGAACCTACTCTCGATGAGAAGAGCCTTTACTTTTTCTTTTTATTATATTAATAAAGCGCTAGCGCGCTACTTCTAGCAGCTTACTTCAAAGCTTTACTAATAGGGCTTTTTTTATAGATTAAGAGGTGAGTAAGGGGCTGCTTCTTAGCCCTCCAGGAAATGAGATTCCGACCAAGAACAAAAGCCCGAGGTAGAGCGTCGGTCGTCAGGGCAGCCTGCCTTTATTTTATAGGAGTAGGGGCGGATAGCTTGGCACCTGGAGATATAGGCGTAGCGCAAGGCAGAATAGACGAGATAAAAATTCGATTTCTATAGGTTAGGCGAAGTCCAGAGGTGGAGCGAGATACCTCCATGCCGAGAAAGTAATGCAGCGGATGAAAGAGACAAATTGGTTTCCAAGCTCCTTGATGAAATCGAATAAAAGAGAAGCGGTGAGAATGTTGTCGTCAACGTATAAAAGAAGGATGAGGCAACGACCATGACGTCGACGAACAGAAGAATCCGCACGGCTACAGTGGAACCCTTTATCAAAAATGAAGCAGTGAGAAACGAGCTAAATTTCTTAAACCAGGCTCCCTTCTTAGCTCTTGGTGCCTGCTTTAGCTTGTCGGAGGCCGTAACGTAAATCGCTTTCTTGAGCTTGCATACCAAGTTAGGATTCCTAGGAGAAGAGAAGCCTGGGGTTGGAGGAGGCTGAATAGAAACTTATTCATCCCCCTTCCCTTATGTTGTTGAAAGGCATTCTTCACGTCAAGTTTAAATAAGGGCCACTTTTTGATTGCAGCCAATGGCTTGTTTCCCCGCAGGCAATGAGACTCAGTCTTTTTCCTGGGCATTGATTTCTTCCTGCATAGCATCTCTCCAGCAAGAATGATTGAAGGCTTCAGCAAATGATTCAGGTTCATGAGAAGATTGAACTGACATGAGGTAAGCTCGATGTTTTGGGGAAAACTATTCATAAGATAAGACAAGAATCCTTCAACGAACGGGATAAGAAAAAAGAGAGGATCGACGAACCTGAGAGAGGGATCCAGAATCTGAGGAAGCGACTGGAAGGGAAGCTACTGGGCTAGACTGCTGATCTTCTGGAGCCTTGGAAACCAAGTGTAATCGCCGCCGAGAATAAACATGCTGTGCCGGGTGACTGGAATCCTCTGAGGTCAGCTGAACAGGCTGACAATCGGCAGAAGATGCTGGGCAAGGCTGCTGGCCTGAAGAGTGAGGCTGATCCGTAACATCAACTGCAGAAGAATGAGGTTCGAGTTGATGAACAGGAGAAGGCCGCAATACATCTCCATCACCATTCTCCCCCGGGGCTGATTAATTAGGTTAAGGAAAATATGAGGCGACCTCATTAAAGAGAACATTCAAGGATACATCGAGTCTCTTGGATTTCACGTCATAGCATCTATACCCGGACTAAGCATATCCAAGAAAGACACAAGTGGTTTCGACTTCTCTTAATTGCGCCAAAACACGTGCATCCAAACACTCGCAAATGCCTATAGGATGGACCCAGTAAGAAGTTCGTGAGGTGCCGCTGCAGCTTATTCCCTCTCTCTTTCCCCCCCAGGAGAGAGGTGTCCCGTCCCTTCTTTATGCACATCCATATACATAGCCAGACACAAAGGTGTACAATCCGGTCAAAATCTGCGGTTCTTTAAGTTCATTCACTGTAGGTTCTCTTACTTGCTCTAGTGGCTGGCAAACGCCAACCGAGAGGGGAGAACGAATGGCTCAGGAATCGACTGGTTCCGAGCGGACTCGTGGAGCTGCTGCTTGGATTATCGTAGAATAAGAGGAGCCGTCTTAGGAAATGACTTAACTTAAAAGACAGATGCCGTCGCTGCGAGGCGAGGGAGTAACTTGTCTGGTCTTGCGGTACACTCACTCCCGTTACGAGAATGAAATGACGCCCCAGCCCCAGCTCGACTCGAGACCAAGACTCCTTACAACTCGCACCAATAGCGGCGGCCGGAGATTGATTGAAAAGGCAGCCCAGCCAGCCTGCCCCTTTAGTGATTGTGATCAAGAGCACACACTGGACCTGACCCACTAATCATCATCTCATCTGGCGCGAAGCAAAAAGAAGGGGGGACCCTTCCTTCCCAGCCGCCCCCCCTGGCCGCCTACCTACTCGTGCTCGTAGCTCGATCGGAGGTCAAGAGTGTGGTCCGGCGGAAAAACAGAAGTCGTCCGTATCAAGTGATACGTGAATTGCTCAGTAGTGCTTCGCCACTACTGTAGCTGGCGGAAATAGCTTAATGGTAGAGCATAGCCTTGCCAAGGCTGAGGTTGAGGGTTCAAGTCCCTCCTTCCGCTCCTGGCTTCGTCGTTTAGTGGTAACGAGTGGAGTGCATAAGCCCCTTTAGAGATAGGAAAAACCTTGTATAGTATAGGGTTCCAAACCTATCTTACTAATAATAAGAAAGGGGCAAGCCAAAACCAACTCCTAACAAGTTGCTGAGTTCGGCTTTTCAGCCGTTGCGCGCTAGCGCGCTTCTGTTTTTCAGCAGGCTTCTTCAAATATCCCATAAACTTCAAAAAAGTAGGGGTTCTAACTAGAAGTAGCTAGCTAGCGTTTTCCCTTACTAGTAAAGGGGTTGCTAGCGCGCTGTGTACTAGTGAATAGGAAAAGCGGATTGAGATTACTAATGACGGATGGAGGTTGAGGATAGAACATGTTCGGTGCCTCGCCCTTGTCTCCTTCGCCGGAGACTGCAAATGATGGGAATCCTATCGATAAAGAAGAGGCATAGGCATCGCCTCTCGATCCAATCCGTCTTCCCTGGCCTCCCCAACACACTCTTGATACGAAAGAAACCTCCCGCCATAGAGATAGAGAAGAGATCTAAAGTCTGGGTCCCCTCGATCACCCTTCCCTTGAACCTGAACAGGTCGAGAGAGATGAACCCGCACCACATTTTATAACCTTCGAACTGAAACCCCCAACTAGAGATGGAATTCAAGAACCTAAACAACTCAGTTGAGAGCTTCGTGACCGGTTCAAGGGAAGGTCCACCAATGATTGATAGGCCATTCCCCCCCCCTATCCGTCTCTTGATCCCTCATTCCACTAATCCGTTGTTACTGATTCATTCAAGGCATAGACTCCCCACTTCTTTGCGCAGGTGTTCGAACCGCTGAACTTAAGACTCGAGTTGAGAAAGAGGGCTAGGCCCAGGAGAGGAGGGCTCTCAGGGACTGGGGAAGACGGGTGGATTATAATTATAGAGCTAGGGGCGGATCGAAGGTTTGTCCATTGGGCATGGACGAGCCTCGACTGGGCCAGCATTGATGAAAAAATGACAAAATCAAAACGTCTCCCCTCGCGCTTCATTAACCGGTGTAGGATGAAAGATCAGGTCCAGGATTCGAGTAAAATCGACCTTCCCTCTCATCTCAGGAGGAATAAATGTTAGTTGTTCAATATCTCGGCTGCTCAAGAAGTTGGACTAGCTGCTCCTCCGACCGGGAGTTGATTCTAGGGGAAGGGCAGAGCCTCACCTTGCTGTAGGAAGGTGTTCGTTGCTGGGACGGGTTCAAACTGGACTGAAGGGAGGAGGAATTCAATACTCCTGGGGATTCATCACTGGCTAGGGCTTTCGAATCAAAGCAAAGCATGGGCATCTACAACTAAGAGGGAGCAGTAGATCGTCGATTGAGGTCAGTAAACTTCTATTGGGACTTCTATTGATTCGACTAGAGGGACTCCTAGCAGCAAACTTGTATGAAGGGGCCCCGCAGGAGATGCAGGAGCCGCCAGCCGGATCGACCAATAAATGATAGGCCAGAGGGATGGGCTCATTCTACAAATCAGAGATCCCTGGCCCTACCTAACACAGAGATGTCCCGGGATTAGTTGATCGGAAAGCTCAGGCAGGAGTAGGACATTCCATAAAAATCTTTCTGATCCGCTAGCTGGTGGTCCTCTCAAATCCCATTTTTTCATCGACAGGTAGGGTGAATTCTAAGGTTCCTTATTCCGGTTGTAAAGCGGAAGAAGAGGGAGAATGGGCACAGCCCCACCAGCAGCCCGCGTTTTCGACCCGAAAGGAATTGAAAATAAAACAAGAATCTGTGTTCACTATCTATG
>Ga0115853_100182_pt1:12500-18483 | contig 18483 bp, 10 predicted proteins | sample InSIn5gowninarea_FD_83867 | JGI IMG/M metagenome (GOLD analysis project Ga0115853, IMG submission 83867)
CCGGAGAGAGGAGATATGTAATAAGAGGAGACTGAGCTGAACTACTACATTTGTTCACTTTTTCACTTCATTTATGGATTCTTTTCTTGTTGAAGTGAGTGTTCATTGTTCCTAGAAGATAGAGATTAGAACTGAGACTGACTATGAAACGGAGACCGAGCTTACTAATAGTAGATTCCTCCAATGGACCCCTCTCCTGCGCTTATAGTGCCCACTGCCATGAAAGCATAATCTATGGCTTGAGCCCGTCGCCGTCCTTTCACTTGCGCTTGGGGAGCATACTTTTTCTTTCTTACTTTCATCTCGAGTGTTGTGTTCTTTCGTTTCCTCTATTAGTAGTTGACTTCCTCTTTCTCTTTGGTCGAGTCATCATAGAGGCAGAAGAAGAAAGAGAGATGGAACAAAGAAAGACGGATATCTTTCTATCAAGGAGAGATTTATATATAAGAATTCGAGTTCTTGCTCACGGTAGCAGCCATTCCCTTTAGTACTAATAAAGGAGTGGTTTGCCCGCGCTCCAAGTGGGAATAGCAAGAATAGGAGTTAGTGCGCTTAAGAGCCTAATTATAGCTGAGCTCCCATTTAGATTTTAGATCGCCGGGAAAGGCATTCTGCAAGCATAAATTGAGAAGTTTCGGGCACGGGGTCTGAAAGATGCGATTTCCTAGTTAGACAGAGGCCCTGTCAAAGGAATATTCGGGTTGCCCCGGAATCCCTACCTTTTTGTTTTTTGATTCTTCGTCGAGCGAGCAAGATCAAGGAATCCGGTGAGAAAGACACGCTTCGATCAGTTAGCGGAACGTGAGAAAGGCATTGAGATAGCCGCCGGGCTAAAGCTGAGAAGTTCTCTCGCTCTGCCTAGTTGGTTACGTTACGGGTTAAAGGAGTACAAAGAGCAATTGAAATATCCCAAAACTAGAGACAAGTTTACTTGGTACTGTCACCTGATGAGAAAGGGCCCCCCCGCTACCGTTTTACTAGTAAGACCGGGTAGACCACAGCGTGAAAGCATTAATGGCGGGCGACCTACATTAGTGAAGCAAATTGTAAGCGACCACCCCCTATGGCTTTTGCCAGGTACGCCATTCTATATACAACTTTGGCCAGAGAAAAGATATGTTTGAAGAGCATCTTCTCCCTATGCCCACCGCTGAATATTCTGCTCTTTCGGGCATTTCCGCCCTTTATCGGCCTTGCTCACGATCCAGTACTACTAGGTACATAGTTGCAATCTATCTTGTATCGGCTTTTCTCTTGTTTTTATTTGTTGTGACTTGCCCCCGGCTACCTCTCTTTATTTGTTTCTTTTTTTTGTTTTTCCTCTGATTATTCTCTACTTCAATATTACAGATTACCTCTGATTTTTGTATTTCATATGAGATGGGCGCGGAATCACGAGTCTTAGGTTCAGATCCGTAGCTATTTCATCTGTATATGTCTTCTCGCCCCTGACCCCGGCCCGTAATCAATAGAATAAGCGAAAGGCGGCTCTCTCATTTCTCCATCTGCAGCCTTCGCTCTTTCACTCCGACAAAAAGACCTTGGCATCGCACTTAGCTGCTTTAGCCGACTTAGGGCCCTTTCTTCTTCTTCATACGCCCTTTCTTCTTTCGTTTAGTTTTTCGTGGTGTCTTTTGTTCCAGTGGTGGAAATGGAGCCTTTTACGCCACGGTGTGCCCTATCGGGGGTCTTCTCTCGGGCAAACTGACCTGCCCACCCGTTTAGGGCCGGGACAAGACACAAGACAAGACAGAACCAGGGAGTCTGGATCACTGCTTTGGCACCCTTGATAAGTGGTGCCTTCGTCGTAGCAGTGCCTTTCATCATAGTGGTGGAATGCCTGTGTCTGAGGGGCCAGAGAAAAGATCGCTTTTAAGATTTCGCCGTTGCAGGAGAAAGGTAGCGGTACCTAGGGTTAGGTTCTCTCTTCTCCATTTCGTGGTGAGATCACTTCCGCAGAGCTTGATCTTTCCGAGGGTACAGTGCTCCTGTCGGATAACTTGTCTAATTCTCCATTCTTGCCTGGATGGGCTACTTCTTCGTGGTGAGAACCCAGAGAATCAAAACGATCATTTATTTTCAAAATTGTTGTCGCGAGGTAACCCCCGAGGTACCCTCCCCTATCAATCGTTCGAAAATGAGTGGATTTCGTCCTGTGCCCAAAGCGGAGGGTGCCCATTGCCGTGAAAGCTTTGATAGCGACCTACGCCCTATTTGTTCATGTATCTCATTCCGGACTGCACGACTTCAAGTTCGATTCCCAATGTCTTGTTAGAAAGGAAATCGAATCTATTCCGTCTTGGATCGGTCAATCGAGGAAATGACTTCTTTCTTTCACTCGAAATTCCTTCTTTTACTCGGCTCGATCAATCCAATCGATTCAATTCCTTCTTCTTCAGTGCTGTCGATGAACACTTCGACTGCCTTTCATTACTTATTACACTCGAAAGCGTACCGCTACCTAGAAGAAGCACTTTCCCCTTTGACTGCGCTTAGTAGGAACTCAACTACCCGCTTCGCTGCACTGCTTTACGGAACCTACGGAGACTTTCCGCGACTAGAACATTGAATTTCCCGTGAGCGATTGATTTCGATTTTCCTCACATAGGATTCTGCGGGAAAATAAACAAAAACAAGCCTATTTGTTGGCGGTGCCCGCGCCTCTTTCACTACTTACATCAATATCTGATCTATCCGCTCATGCAAGCATTAATAAGAGGATGTTTATTCGTAACTGAGCTACTAGAGAGTTATAAAAGGGAGGGTCTCGCATCTTGGTAATCCTTACCTAGCCTTAGCTGCTGACTTCGCCGCTAGAGTATCCGAACTAGTTGAGCACTCCGCCCGACTCCCCTATTGGAACACAATCAGGACCTTGCCTAGGGGCAGGTTTGAAGAGCAGAGAAGGTGCTGGTGGAATTAATTGATCAAAACCATGGGCCTTCTCGTAGCTTGTAATACATTTTTTCGATCTAACGGAACCCAGTTCTACAATCAAATTCTCTTTACTAAACTTGGTCTTCTCGAGAATATCCTGAAATGCCTGAAGCTAATCCAATGCTTGAGTCGGAGGAGGCTTCTTTCCTCTGGTTCTATGTCAAGCTTTCCTTTGCTTCTTCTTTGTACCTTTCAAACAGCCATGAATTCCATCCTTTTTTAGTAGTAAAAATAGAAACCATCGGCCAATTCGCCCAACCAAGGCTCTCCACGCACAACTGCAATACGACACACGAAAGTTCGCCGCAAGCAAATGTTTATTAAAGAGAAAATCCGGTTTCTAACTATAGCTATTCATACGCCCCAACTCGTGGAAAGGGGGCTTCCCCTTTTCCTTATAGGCATAGACATCGAGAGGGGAGTACTTCTTCGGCATAGGCAGCATCCCTGTTTTCAAGGTTTAATCTTCCTGTCCCCTTTCTCTCTCCAGAGATGTGTGGGCCTACGTTATATACGTTATAGGATGACCAGGTTTTTCTAACCGGGAAGAGGGCCTGCCCTCAGCGAGCATTCTGCGGCCCATGCGCAATCCGTAAGGGGTGGACCCTACACGAATACTGATTCTGTGAATGAAGAACTGCTCTCTTACGAAGCGAAGACTTTTGGTCATTTTTTGGGCCAATCTGATATTGCTAGTGCGAGAATGGGAGTACATTTTGGTCGGTGGGCTTCAGCATAGGGTGTGGGCAAAAGAAGACTGCTTGTCAGTGGGAGCTTTATCAAACCGCGGCTGGTGAAAGCCATATCATAGGGCGAGGTCAGATAGACGGATCCACTACAGGGTACCTTTATTGGCAGTTTTCCAACCTATTGTACCCTCCATAAATGAGTGAGAAAAATACCCATTGGAATATAATCAATGGGTATTCCAATTTGGAATTTCAGAAACCGTAGGCCCAACGACAAGTCCTCAGCAAACATAAAGACGTGAACGACCAACGGTAAGAGCGAGTGAACTAGTCAAGAACTCAAATCCGTAATGCGCTTAAGGCATTGATAATCCAAGTCTTAAGTGCGACCCACTCAATGGATCATCTCGGGCAATGTTCTAATATATGGTTCTCATTTTCGAACAAAAAATACCTTATCTTATAAAGAGCTCACTTCAGCAAGATTCCAAGCTCCAGTGTGCCTGTTCCTGCGCCTGAATCCGATGCAGATGAACTTGTATTGTAAAAGGGAAGGAAATAAAATGCTCAATCTGGATCACCTGTATCCGTATCCGTCCTGGGGTACAAAAACGCCCCCTCATATCTTTGCGAGGACAGAACTTAAGATGAAATCGAAAAGCTAGGACCAAACTCTTTATTAGGGATCATCATCCGCTTTTAAGCTCGACAACGGCAGAATCCGTATTGGAAACCTTTCCCATAGAAAGGAGAAGTTCTCCAAACTCAAGTATTCCCAAGGTGCACACTCAATGCCAGGTTTCAAGCAGACAAACGATAGGAAGCACTTTAACTCAAGAAGAACGAGTCTAACAGAACAGCCAATATGGGTTTTTGGTCCTTTGATCACATCTCCCAGGGGAAAGAGAAGGGAAATCCACTTTATGCCCCAAAGACGGTGTTGTGGTACTTGGATCACATCTCAATGTCTCAATAAAGGGGAAATAGACTAACAGCCCCGGCCTAAGGATAAGGAGAAAAGAAGTTGACTGGCATTTAGATAGACGAATTCGCTCCTAGCTCGTCGTAGGTGGACAACTCTGAAACCATTCCACGAGACAGAACCATTCCTTGAATCGGGCAATGGCACAAGTTCACCCCAGAAGAAGAAAGGAATGTAATCAAATAGGCCCTATCCGAGTAAAAGCACGGACGGGACTATAGGCAGAAGCTGGTAGTTTAACCTATCCTAGTAGAAAGCGCCACCGTGGAAAGATCACCTTCTTTCTTCACCGCGGATGCGACCACTGAACGAAATCACTGGAAGGACCCCCATGACTACGGTTTGCCCGGAACCTACTGAGACCGGATCATGAGCTACTAGAGTTCGAAAAGCATGTCTTTACAACCTAGAAGAATGCTGATCAAATGCATTTCCTTTTCTTACCCACACACCAAACAAGATCGAAAAGAATGTCGTTCCTGGGCCTATAAGACTGCTGATTTGCTTTATTTCTGCTCTTCTCTGTTTACGGGGAATTTGATAGGATAGAGATCGGTCTTATAAGATTGCCTTTAGCCACCCCATCCTGACTCTAGCTAGCCTAATTGAAACGGTGTTGGAGCAAAAAGGACGATTTATCCCCACGCCCACGGTGCGGTGCGGTAGACTGCTCCATTGATAAGAACTGCCTTCCTCCGATGTGATTCTATAGGACGTTGGAATTATATTAATAATAATAATATAGAATTTGAGAAAGAATTTCCGCTCCGTCTTTGATTCCGTAGAGAACCGTCTTTGTCTCTCCGCTCGAGTAGGTGCTTTGGTTGACTTTGATTCATCAAGGGTCCAGTCCCAGAGCTTCCGTCAAGTGGGCTTGCCCCGCCCGAAAGTGGTTTACATGGGGCTGGTGAGACATAGTAGTCACAAAGTCTCCTTAGGGAACTGGTTGACTGCAAGAAGTTCATCCGAAACCCTCCTCGTTGAGGAGCAAAAGTCTATTGGATAGCTTGCCTCGCCTAACTTGAGAGAAAGGAAGCTAAGGGCAAGAGGTGCGGGTACTTGAAGACCGTGTCTATTTAATCATTAGCCGCAGGCATCCCAATGCAATGCTTAACCACCTCAAGTACTAAGCCCCACTTCTACCTTCGTGCCTAAGGGTATATAGGATCCGGGAGAATGGCTAGCCAAAGAAGAGCCACGGCCTTTAAAATAAAGGAAAGAGCCTGCTGCGAACTCCGCCCCCCGGCCTTGAGAGAACGTAACCCCGGGAGGACATAGAAAGACCCGAAAAACCATGCTTTCAGGGACATTTTCTAAAAAAAAAAAGTCTTGCCCTACTGCTAAATAGTTCGCTCAGACAGCCGATAGAGCTCTT
>Ga0115853_100183_pt1 | contig 18466 bp, 9 predicted proteins | sample InSIn5gowninarea_FD_83867 | JGI IMG/M metagenome (GOLD analysis project Ga0115853, IMG submission 83867)
TGCTTGTAGACTGACTGGTTGTGTTTTTGCTGGATTTGACTTGACTTGGGATTGATGGGTTGTGTGCTGCTGCTGTCATTGTGGGTTCGGCTTCCGTTTTTCTAATGATGGGGGGTCCGAGTTGTTGTGATGGTGTTGGATTTATGGACCACGCACCACCTGTGTAATGTGCGGTGTTGATCACGCCCGTTCGGCGACGTCTTGCGTTGGATATACGATGACGCTGAGCGCAATGCTGTGCGACTCCACTCGACTTGCCTCGACTCGCTTGGCCAATGTGTTTCATGCCCACGTCCCTTTTCCACATCTCTCTCGAATATCAATGCTCTCGCCCAGAATTCAGACGTGCATAAACAAACAATGTACTTTCAAATCCCACATCCCACATCAAACCACTTACCACTCAACATAAGCATCCTTCAAGATAAACCACACCCTCGACTGTCCCACCCCCTTAATCTCGCATAATTTCATCAACCACATTTTCGACCCATCGGCTCGTCGTATCCAGTCTACGTTTCCTTGCTCGTCGAGATCGAAGTTGATTGTGTTGGGGAGGGGGAGTTGGTTTTTTAGGGCGAGCCAGTTTCCTTGCCGTTGGGCGCGGTAGAGGCGGAGTTTTGCTGCGGACTTTTGGGCGGTTGTTAGGAGAAGGGTTGGGGGGGGTGGTGGTGGTGGTGTTTGAGTGGGTTTGGGATTGGTCTTCGGTGTCGTCGTCGGTGTGGGTGTTGTGGTTGGGAATGGCGCTGCTTGGATTGGGCATTGTGATAGGTTGAATGACTGGTGCTTGAGTGATGGAGATGGAGTCGGTTGGTGTTGGGTTTGACTGTCTTTAGGGAGTGAGTAGTGCACGCGATTGTGGTGGATGTTGATATTGTGGTTGGGTTTCAGATGCGGCAAGAATGGGTTTAAGTAGAGATGGCTGATAAGGACGAATCGTAACTTCATATGCATTGTCAAAGACCGCTTTCGTATGTGTATGAGTCAGTCACGGAATGTCACTCACTATACTGGGCCTTCTCCAGGCACAGCCCGGTGATTTTGTCAAGTGAAGGTGTGTCACGTGACAGGCAGTGATAGCCAGTAGGATGCTAAGGTTGAGGCTTCAAACTCTCGGTCTTAAATTGGCGAATTTCATGCTGACGCCGCTGTTCCAAGCTATCGATATCTTTCGATACGCCACCAGATCGAGTCGATGGCCACGTGTCCGGAGATTTGATCTCATCGTTCAAGCCAGCTGCAGCATCAAAGATCACTTTTAGCCTGTATGCTACCTTGCTGCGACGTGCACATAGGGGCAGGTCTTATGCTTTCCCACCTCTACCATCACCTTCATACACAAAGAATAATAAAGTCTACAAGCAACCGCGCGACCACAATCACCAAAACAAGCAGTACCGATTCCAATCTCAATCTCAACACCCCATCCTACCAGACAGTCTCTCTACCTCTATCCCTCTCACCAGTCTCAACATCCCAGCATCCAAGCATCCCAGTAGCCCCTCCCAAAAACACACACTCGAACGAAGCATAGACTCGGTCCGAACAGGGGATGGGGACGGATCAATGTACTGTATCTATCGATATGGCAATCAATCCAACCGAGAATTGATCGTCCGAACACTGATTGATTGATTGAGTGGGTGTGCGATGTGGTGCGTTATGGTGTATTCGAGATAATGCCATAGTGGGGTTTTGTTCTCGTAACTCGCTACGTAGTCGAGAAGGGAGACACGATGTTCTTTACATTGAGAACTACGGACGTATGCTCCGGGTGATGAATGGGTGGGTTGTGCTGGGAGGTAGTATATATAGGTATGTATGTATGTAGCATAGCATAGCATATGATGGTGTGGTATGGAATAGGATTGGATAGGAAAGGAGAGGATATGTGCGTAGGATATGATGTGATATGTACATACGTAGGTAGCGCGCACAGTACATCATGTACGTACATAAGCATACCAATCAGTAGTGCAAGTTACATATACGTATATCTTGCACTGATCCACGCATACGTCGGAACCATTTTTTTTGGTCTTGTTTCATCTTTTTAAAACCCGGCAAATGGTGTGAGAGTTTATTCGTGAAAGGAGTGAGATGAGATGCGATAGGAAAGTACGAGTGTATGGATATGGATATATACATACGTACATACTCTATATACTTAGTACATCACACCGCTTGACCCCAGACTAATATTGCATTGCAACACAGTACATCCTCTATCACCATTCCATTCCAATTCGAGAGATGGGCTGACCCTAAATACTGAACAAGTAATTCAACATACATCATAGACACTGTAGACACAACTGTTACCTGTTGCGCTTAAATCATACTACTACTTCTGCCAGATTTGGACGTTGATGCCCCTGGCCCTGCCTCCGTTTGTGTTGGCTGGCTGGATGTAGGTGCTCCACCTGTTTGTGTTGGCTGGATGGTGGATGTAGATAATCTATCGGTATTGGTCGCTTTCACGGTTGCGGTTGGGGTCGATGTAGAGGAGGGGCTTGCAGAACTGATATCATTGGTGGAAGATGCAGATGCGGCACTAGTATTCGTGATACTAGATGATGCAGCACGGATATTGGTAGAAGACGTAGATGCAGAACTTGACCTGTCGGTATTGGTGGTGGCTTTAACGATTGGGGTCGAGGTAGAATTACTTGCAGAACTGCGAACATTGGTGAAAGATGCAGATGCAGCACTAGTATTCGCGGTAGATGCAGCACGGGTATTACCAGTGGTAGCAGATACAGAAGCTGTGTGGGTAAGGGCTGCGGCTGGGACAGTAGTGGTGCCGAAGTTGTGACTCTTAATGTGGCGAGAGTGTGTATTCGTTTGAGTAAAAGCAGATGAAGGTGCCAGATCGCTTGCGGTGGATTTTCCTGCCATACTGGCTGCTGTTCCGGTACCGACCTGAGCTGCGGATACGCTGACCGTAGTTCCGTTGCCGGTGCTACTCAGGGCTGTGATTGAACAAGCAGTCGCGACACCATTGCTGTCTAGCTGGCACGTCACGGGAATGTTCTTGTTGGGACAGTTGAGATTGACGAGTGATTGTAGGAAGCGATTGGCAAGGAAGGTGAAAAGATTGTTGCCTACAGTTGCGTCTGGTGTAGTGGCAGCGGTGAGCTTTTCTTGAAACCCGGCCAGAAATGGTGGTTGGATCGCGACCAAGTTGTTGCAGTAATCAGTGCCTGAACCTGCGTCTGTCTTAGCTCCATTGCCTAGAAGTGGCATGTTGACGCCTTGACGATAGGCATTGGTCTTTTCAGTGCTCGTAGCTCCTGTTGCTGTCAGCAGCGTATCAGGATCGGTAAGAGGAACAAGAGCGATTGGTTCTTTCTGGAGGAGTAGGGCTTGGAGCTCCTGGGAGGCCATGGATGAGACCATGGAACCCGGATCGTCAAGGCTCGGAATCTTAAATGGTGTACATCCGATGACAGGGTCGACAAAATCGGCAATCAAGGCTTCGTCAGAGGCGTTGTCGATTTCAGTGGCTTGGGGAAACTGCTTTTGGTTGGCAGCAGTGAATTGGACAGTAGTGCCATCTTGCAGTAGCAGGTATTTTGTTGGCAGATTGTCCGACTGATCTTGGTCAATGATCTCGAATGAGCGACTTGACAAGCATTGGTTGCCGTTGTTGTCAGTACCCAGTTGGGGAACTTGAAGCTGACCACCGGACACGGCATTGTTTGCCGCATTCCAGAAGGCTTCAGTATTGCACCAGCTGACCTGTCCAAAGACATCGCCTTTAGCACCGGGGAGGCCATTAACACATTTCGAAGCAGCAAGGTCCGGAGAAGAATTAGTGTCTCGGCCTTGTGTGTCGACAAGGGTCAATGTGTTTCCGTTGAAGCCGAAGAACAAGGCTACCTGGGCTCCAGTCCCTAGATTGGGGACAATTGGCGCCACGGCAGGAGTCTTGCCTTGGTCAATGATCAACGGGTGATAGACCGAAAGCTTCCCGGATGAGTCAATGACAGCAGCTTCAGCAAACGCTTGCTGTCCGGCGACAGCCTGAGAACAAGGGGGAAGAAGTTCCCATGGAGTTGATAGTCCTTCAGCTGTGAGAGCATTGGCTGGTAGAGCTAGCTTGCAGTCGACTGCATTTGGATCCAAGGCGGCCGAAGAGGCATTGGCATTTGTCGTCGGAGTCACATTGTTGACATTCGTCGACGTGTTCATCAATACACCAGATGTTTTAGAGGTCGAGACTGAGGCAGTAGTAGACAACCTTCTCGGTGCGAAGGGGAATGCCTGGCTGACACTCAAAAGGACTGACAACACCGTCAGAACAACAGTAGTGGGCCGGTACATGATGGATGAGGTCTAGAAACTGTGGATAGCAGACCGGCTGCGACTTGATGAAAAGAATGGGAGGTCCAGCCCGAGAGAAGCGAACGTATAAAGGTGAGGCAAAAGAACGTGAGGTATCTGCTATGCGAAAGACAGCTCACCTTAAGATGGTCCCCCATCATGCTATATAGGCTGATGAACTGAGCACGGAGCTTTAGCGAAGGCGTTGGCGTGAAGAAAGGTGTATGGAGTTGAATTAAGGGATCATTGTTTGTACCTTGCTGCATAGCTAGCACCGATTTCGTATCTCGACGTCTGCATATTCAAATACAGCAAGCGCTGAGCCCTGGTCGAAGGAACTGTCAAGGGAAGTGGATTTCATGTCAGCGGGTATAGACGATACGAGAATTGCTTAGCAAAAGCTTGATAGGAATGATCCACAGTGAGATGGACAGGTGCGACACAAGCAATCTAGTAAAGAGCGCATAGAGGTGGCGGTGGATGAATATGATACGTTTTGTCGTCGCAGCAGGAGGTGTTTGAGACGTCAGTTGTGTCAAGATGTTCCAGATACAGCCACATGGCTGCTCCTCCCGCTTCTCAAGAGTCTCCAACCAAGAGCTTAACCTAAAAGGCACTAATCAAGCATAAATAAGAGAAGCTTAACCGAGTCCCTACAGTACTTTCTATACATATGACAATCTAGACTTTGATAAATTCAGTGAATGCAGAGTAGTGAAAATGGGTAGACTGTGATTTCCTCACCCAAAAGATGTGCTTAGGCAGTCTTGGCTGCTGAGAGCTTTTGAGAGGGAGGAGTACAGAATCAAGGGGCCAACTACACTACTGTACAACCCCTAAGTGTCTACCACCTTAGTGTGCGTGATCCATGATCCACCGTTAATTGATTTTTAGCAATGATTCACGGTAAATGAATGGTCATTCAAATTGGGGGTTGCGCAGTAATATGCATCAGGTACTTACATACAACGAAGTACATCTACCTGCGAACCCAAAAGTAAAGTCGCAGTTTACTACTATCACAACCTTTCCAATCGTGAGGTTGACAAACTAATAATCACTTTAAACGATACAGATAACCGACTAACGTGAAATGAAGGTTCTAATTTCATTTTCCTATCCAAGGAGAAGGGGAAGGTGTGCACAAAGCTAATATGCCACTATGCAACACACATCCAAATACTACCTATATAATGCTACTTGAGATTCGCAACGACAAAAAACTCCTCCCGAAAACTCATGGATGGGCCCACTAGTCATCAATACGCCTGACCATGTCCTATCGGATAACCCGACGCTGATGTCTGAGCGTAAGCGCCAGGTATGGGTACAGCCTCGTAAACCTGCTCCCCTGGTGCAGCGGCGATATGTTCATTCCGTCGCTCTGTAAAGTCTGGTTCTGGTGATGGTGATGATGAGTGTGGTTGTGGAGGAGACGGTGGTGATAGAGTTGTGGTGGGGAGTGGTTCGAAGCCAGTTTGGAGGTTCTTGGGGGTATTTCTTGTTGGTGGGGCTTGGAGTTTGAAGGGAGTGGATGTTGTTGCTGATGTTGGGGAGGGGTATTGTGGTGCTGGTGATGCTGACGGAGGTGGAGCGAAGCCTTGCTCGGCAGCGGAGTGGGGATCGTGTTTGATTTCGGACATTGCTGTCGGGAAGCGTGGTGTGCGTGGTGTGTGCGCGAAACCAGGTGTGTTTGGTGCGGATTGAGAGCGGAGTTGTGCTAGGTAGAGATCTGATCGGGCTTTGTCTCGTGCGTCCATGGACTTTCTCAACCGGTTCTTGGAGTAAAATCGGTAGAAGACGACGCCGTAGATGGCAATGACAATGATCTCTACTACTATCTCGATGATGCAGCAAACCAAGGACCAGTCTTGGAGACGGCAGACTAGGGCGTAGTGAACTTCGTCTTGAAATAGTTGTTTTCGTTTGTTGTCCTTGCAAGACCAGCCCCAGATGTCTTGGCCTCCTGAATTGGCTTTTGTGCCTTGTAGCACCGTAGCACCGACAAGCCACATTATAATACTGAACACGAAGTAGCCCATGGCAAACATGGTATAGTAGACAGCAACCTTTTCGGCTCTTCGGTGACCACCACGGCAGTAGGCAGCCATGACGATTACGGAGAATGTTAGAGACACTGCTGAAATGCTGAGAACAACGATTTGCGGCCATGGATTCGTTCCTGGTGCCCATGCTGGAAGACCATTTCTAGAGGGCAGTGATTTTGTTGCGTTGAAGATCATGAAAGTAGTTGAGACCATGGAGAGCACGATCAAGGAACAGGAAAAGTTGACGCCTCGAAGAACCATTTTTGCCATCCTTACTCTCGTCTTGATTTTCTGGCAAACTGGTTAGCATAAAGTCTAATCACTCTGAGATTCTTGACTTACCAGATCTTTGGCTTGCTGCTTCTCGGTCTTCTCCTCTTCACTCTCCAGCATTTGCTCTTCCTGAAATGTCGGACTCAGCGGATTGATCAGTCTAGCGGCTGTACCAGGTGTCTTCAAGGCGGATTTCAGAGGCTGACCTCCAGCCCCATAGCTCACTGGTACAGTGGCATGCTGCTCAACTGGGCCGTTGTCGTGGTCGGTGTTGCTGATGTAGCCAAATCCAACATCGGATGGCTTGTGTTCGGTATTTGCCATCTTGGGAGGATCAGCGAAAGGCGATTGAAACTCGTTTGGCCCACGAGCTGGTGAATATACAGATGTTGCCTCTACAAACCGAGCCTTGCGAGCGTTTGATGAGTTGTTTGAAGAAACGCTTGATTCGGAATCTGCTCTAACTACCCTTGTGACAGGTTCTGGTCGTTTCTCGTTGATTTCAGTTTCCTGAAATTCAATAGGTCTTTGCCGTTGAGCACCACTCAGAATGTCGACTGGTGATACTGGAGAAAAATTGTTTATTGTAGGAGACAAATGCGACATTGCTTGCCTTCCTGAGCTTGCTGTATTCAATTTGATTCTGATTTACGATAGCAAGGATAGCAGGCTATCGTTAGGCGGGAGACGTCAGGTCGGTCTATGTTGCGATCGTAGTATAGCAGGAGCTTGTGCTTGTGTGTTTGCGAATGGCGATTGTGTAATGTACTGCCTTGTAAATATTCCTTGTTCAGTTGGCAGTCTGTGACCAGACAGCTGTGAGGTTAGGTATTGAGGTTGGCAAAAGGATATGAAATATTAGAAGACGTAAAGAGCAGCGCTAGGGTGTCTGAGAAGCGGTCGCTTGCAAAGTGACCAGTGAGACCTAAATATGGCCGTCGAGTCTAAGTATGATATTGCTGCCAGCAGAGGAACCAAAGAAATGCTCTCCACGAAACCTGCGTGAGAGTTACGGAATCAAGCGATACAGAGGTCCAAGATGAACGAAAAAGACAATTGCAGGATGGGAGGAGAAGATATGGCACCTCGACTGTGAAGCATATGCGCTTGAGCACGAGTAGCCTCGAGACAGGGCATGGCTTTCATTTCCGCAGGTACATTCACAGGCGCTTGAGCAAGGTCCAATGGCAAGTGGATCCAGGGTTGAAGAGTCAAGGTGCTGACTGGCCATTGTGTGCAGAATTGAAATGATAGAGACATCGATATGACTGGATGCAGATGAACAGCAAAGGTGATGAGAAGGACAATTGGACAGAAAGAGAGCAGCAAGCGCCGAGCTTTCAGTGGCACGTTGACCTTTGAGCCCGGGAAGAGTTTGTGATTGGGTAGCACAACCTTGACGCTAGCGGGCTGGCGTGACCTCGGTGCTGAGCTAGAAGTGGCTGCCGACCCACGTCTCCGCCCTCAACCATCACTTCCAGGCACTTCTGATATGCCCTGCATGTCCTAGAGGCCATCTTACGCCGTCTCTTCCCAGCCTCTGCTTTGGTACCAAAGAGCCATCGATTGATAATGTGCAATCGTAGCTGTACTCATGCTTCTGCTCTGCTGTACCTATGTACAGAGCTCATCGTTGAATGTGGTTCTCTACGACTGAATGCTGTCGAATAGTGATAATTTGATTATTTCCTAAGTTGGGATAAGCTATGGATGTTCTGTAACAGCACGCGCCGGAACGATGATCATTGTGTATCCTCAGCGCTTACCGCTGGCAAACGACATGCATGAATGAGCTCTCTGCATTCCACATCGGTGCTGCAGCTGGCTTCCTGCAGCCAAGACCTGTGTACAGGTCCAGTGTTATTCATAGCTTCCAGTAGGAATTTTTGTTTCTTCTTCTCCGGCCTTCTTGCTCGTTGCTTTCCAATCGTTGGTGTAATTCATGGTCTAGGCATGCAATCAATTCTGCAAAGAACCTCAACAGCACCGAGGCATGCGTGCCCTGATTTCCGTGGCACAAATACTCACAAATCCCGGAATGCCTTTCATGCAAGCTCTATAACTTTGCCATGGTGTACAAAGTGTGATAGCTTGTGTCATGTGGTCTCACCCTACCCGGTCGGCTCTTTCAACCCCCGTTCCGTCACTTCTTGTGTCGCTCGGAACAATACTCTTGCTGGAACATGTACAGCTCAGCGACACACATGTTCAGTGGCTCGAGTCGTGTGTACTTATCAAGACCCTTGTGACGAACTTTGACGGCTACCGGCTTTTGCTGCTTGATCTGGTCTATGGTAATGGTCATTTCGGTTGGAGCATTCATCTTAGCCTCCTTCGCCTTTGCCTCGATTTTCGTCGCCTTCTTCTCAGCCTCCTCCTTCGTCTTTTCCTTAGCCTCTTCTGCCTTTCGCTTTGCCTCTTTGGCGACTTTCTTTGCCTCTAGTCTAGCCTCTCTGGCGACTCTCTTGGCCTCTAGTCTGGCAAGAACCATCCGAGTTTCGATGAGATCACGTTCTTCTCGTCCTTCTTGTGTCAACATGAGATCTTCAACGCTATGTGCCAAGTCTTTCATTGCCCTCGAGTTACAATGAAACATTCTGTGGTGCAGTGTCACCTTCACTCTTGGCAACCTCCTGGGTGCCATTCGGACAACAGTCTTCTCCCACATCGCAACCAAACCGGACTTTGACATATCGTATGGCCAGTCATGCAGACGTGCATCTATCTTGAGATCGCTCAGGCTTGCCAGCTGCTGACCAAGCTTGACACATGTCGTGGACCATCCTTCGTAGTACCTCTCACGGAATTGGACATTGTCGGTAAGTTCTGGATTGCCATAGCCTTCATAGCTTAGTTCGAGTTTTCTGACGGCTTGGAGTCCTTGCTTCGAAGCTGTGCCGAGAAAGAAGTTGAGGACTTTGAGCGAGTCAAAGCAGAAAGTTGTTCTTGAATAAAGATATTGCTCGATATCGTTTCGCACATCCTTGCAAGCAAGCAGAAGACTCATGGTCAGTTGGAGACCTTGGTCCATCTGGTCGTTGGCGACGAAATGAAAGAGTCGTGTCCGTGGTCGCTTGTGCTTGTCAAGTGCCGTAGACCAGGTGGTCTTGAGGGATTCTAGCTCTTTGTTGGGTCGAGTTCGCTGGATCAGGATCCGGCACTCGGGCATAACTTGCTCATAGATTTGATTGCGAAGCTCACCTGGCAGAGAGAGGAAGGTAACTTTCGCTTTTTTGGATCGTTTCCTCCTGGTCTGCTTCTTCGCTGGTGGTATCTCCATCCAATAACCCCCGCCCCAGCCTACATCACCTGGAATAAAGAGAAACTTCACACCCGGAGTTTCCTCTCGAGCTTTCTGGAAAGCTATCTCTCGTCCATCAACCCAAGGACCAAAGCGCCGGCCTACACCAGGCGGAACCACGACAGACTTTCTTTCTGGAGCTTTCTCAGGTTCATGCTTTGGTGGAACCTGTGCCCTTTTTGCTGGGGAGAATGGTTTGGTGTGGTGTGGTCTATATAACATGGTGTTTTCCTTCTTTGGGATGAGAAATTGCATGGCTTGATCTTCATTCGATCGAGGTAAGGCGTCAGCTGGTCTGTCAGACGAATCAGGTAACTTTGGGTGGGTGCTGGCTATTTCTTTGATGGAGACAACCAGGGCTTCGGTATTGTTCTCCGATGCCTGCTTGCTGACTGGCACACATCTGGGAAGCTGCTCAACTACCTCGATGGGCATTTCTCGCTCCCAGACTAACGGTTTCTTAGGATGCGGCTTCTTCGAGCTCAGCCTGGAATTGCCGCTCAATTGTTGAACTGCGAGCAAAGTCTTAGAGAGCACATCTTCGTTCTCTGACTCGTCCGCCTCGACCACCCTTGGTCGAGCATACGGGTTGCGATTAGTTTTGTGCCGTGGGAATGGATTCATATTGACTGCTGATGCTCGTGTGGTATCTTGTAATATGGGTTGTTGCATGGTCTGATATGCCCTGGTTAGTGGTCCGGACGGTGTGTTGAAGTGTCAGTGGTTTTGCAACGATTGATTAAGGAAATTTTGTACAAGAAGAGGCTAGTTCGCCCAACGTAAGTCGAAGATTGGTTGATCCGTTGATCGGTTGGTCTAGTACTGGTCGGACAGTATTTGATAAGATCGGTTGATCTTTGTAAGTGTAGAAGTTGCAGATATCATGAGAATAAAGAATACTCGAGCAGGGAGCGCCTTATTGGAAGAAATAGTCTGGTGACAAAAGAGTGCGTTTGCAAGTGATCAATAGATGACCTGCACGTATTGTTCTTTGTATTCAAGATGGTTGTAAGGTGAAGCCTTACTCAGGAAAAGTGAGGTGGTGTCAGATCGGCCACAGAGATGTATGTGAGGATTGGTGTTGTACTGTTAAGTAGGAAAGTTGATATTCGGGCAAGAACTCGGACTGAATGCGCTTCCCCATGGTTGAGGACCTGGATATTGTTGTGTCATCTAATAGAAACGCCATTTATCTGACTTTGTCGGTTTTTGGTTCACAAGCCACTTTTAGGTTCTCCTTCTGTGATTCAGGCCTCACGCCTTTCTACATAGAAATGTGCTCGAAGGAAACACTTCACCAGCAGATATGTTTACCACCACTTTTCGTATTTAGAGTTCTCAAATCTCCACTCTGCCGCCAATCAATCGATGTCACCAAAAACAAAACAAACCGGCTGAAGCACTTCCAACTCCTCTACCAGTATATTGAGTACATTACTCTGAGGTGTAATTGTATGACTCACTCTTCATCAGACTAATGTCATGGCTTACGGCATCCGACACTGGTAGTGTACTGCAAGAAGAATGATTTTGCTTCCGTAAAACGCTCTTAGCCCATTGTAAAGCGTTTCATGTTTTGGTGGTCGCATCCCCATCGACTCATTCATTTGAGTTGGTTCCCTACGCTCATTTTCGACTTCACCCGATCAATAAGTTCTTCACGAGTCAGCGTCGAGCTTGGTGCCATGTTGTCCCGCTGCAAAGGAACGTTAGTGAGGTACCACCGCATATTAAGAGGCTACTTGCAGCTTTGAGCCATCGTCTGAGCTCATCCTCTGTCCATGTTTCCGGATCACCAGCGGGGTCTTTCTGGGCAGGAAATATATCGCCACCAAAAATGCCGGAGACTGATGCAAGTACAACAAGACCTGCGAAACCGAAGAACAAGTTTCGCGACTGCATCGCTCGATCGATCGGTGTAGGCATGATGTTTACGATTTATTGCAGAAATGATGAAGGGTCAGCTGAGCGTATGCTATTGTATTTGAATAAAGACCATATATCAAGTGGACAACCTGGTCAAGTAAGTTTCAAGAATGCTGTAGCCTTGCTCGTCTTCCTTTGTGCTTGCTTCGAAACGCTCGTCATAGGTGTGCCGGGGTCAACATGTGAGTGCACTGGCTGCAGTGTGTACCTGCGTGTGGCCTTAAGGGCAACGCCAATGACTTCGGATAAGCTTCTTATCTCCGGTCCAACATTCCCACCCCACAAATCTCAAAATTGCCCAGAAATCCGAGAGCGCAGTCCCGATCAACGACGAATACTTACAACCATACCAACACAAACCCAACACGAAAGCCGATCAAACTATCTACATCCAGACTCCCAATCACCGAAAATATGCCTCGCGAAGTTACAGACATCAAGCAATTCCTCGAGATCGCTCGAAGGAAGGATGCCACATGTACGTCTAACACCAAGCACATTGTCCCGTCTTGAATCAGTTCCAAATCAGTCGCGACTCGTCGGCTTCGCTTTGCACTTGAGCGCTATCGCGACAGCGAACATGCACTGTTCAGTCTTGTAGACCGCAAAATACCCACTCAATCGATCCCCCAAATCCCTTGCATTCGACAACCGAAACAAAATCCTTCCCACATCATCCTATTTCACCATCACCAGCACCACAATACCCCTCCCCAACATCAGCAACAACATCCACTCCCTTCAAACTCCAAGCCCCACCAACAAGAAATACCCCCAAGAACCTCCAAACTGGCTTCGAACCACTCCCCACCACAACTCTATCACCACCGTCTCCTCCACAACCACACTCATCATCACCATCACCAGAACCAGACTTTACAGAGCGACGGAATGAACATATCGCCGCTGCACCAGGGGAGCAGGTTTACGAGGCTGTACCCATACCTGGCGCTTACGCTCAGACATCAGCGTCGGGTTATCCGATAGGACATGGTCAGGCGTATTGATGACTAGTGGGCCCATCCATGAGTTTTCGGGAGGAGTTTTTTGTCGTTGCGAATCTCAAGTAGCATTATATAGGTAGTATTTGGATGTGTGTTGCATAGTGGCATATTAGCTTTGTGCACACCTTCCCCTTCTCCTTGGATAGGAAAATGAAATTAGAACCTTCATTTCACGTTAGTCGGTTATCTGTATCGTTTAAAGTGATTATTAGTTTGTCAACCTCACGATTGGAAAGGTTGTGATAGTAGTAAACTGCGACTTTACTTTTGGGTTCGCAGGTAGATGTACTTCGTTGTATGTAAGTACCTGATGCATATTACTGCGCAACCCCCAATTTGAATGACCATTCATTTACCGTGAATCATTGCTAAAAATCAATTAACGGTGGATCATGGATCACGCACACTAAGGTGGTAGACACTTAGGGGTTGTACAGTAGTGTAGTTGGCCCCTTGATTCTGTACTCCTCCCTCTCAAAAGCTCTCAGCAGCCAAGACTGCCTAAGCACATCTTTTGGGTGAGGAAATCACAGTCTACCCATTTTCACTACTCTGCATTCACTGAATTTATCAAAGTCTAGATTGTCATATGTATAGAAAGTACTGTAGGGACTCGGTTAAGCTTCTCTTATTTATGCTTGATTAGTGCCTTTTAGGTTAAGCTCTTGGTTGGAGACTCTTGAGAAGCGGGAGGAGCAGCCATGTGGCTGTATCTGGAACATCTTGACACAACTGACGTCTCAAACACCTCCTGCTGCGACGACAAAACGTATCATATTCATCCACCGCCACCTCTATGCGCTCTTTACTAGATTGCTTGTGTCGCACCTGTCCATCTCACTGTGGATCATTCCTATCAAGCTTTTGCTAAGCAATTCTCGTATCGTCTATACCCGCTGACATGAAATCCACTTCCCTTGACAGTTCCTTCGACCAGGGCTCAGCGCTTGCTGTATTTGAATATGCAGACGTCGAGATACGAAATCGGTGCTAGCTATGCAGCAAGGTACAAACAATGATCCCTTAATTCAACTCCATACACCTTTCTTCACGCCAACGCCTTCGCTAAAGCTCCGTGCTCAGTTCATCAGCCTATATAGCATGATGGGGGACCATCTTAAGGTGAGCTGTCTTTCGCATAGCAGATACCTCACGTTCTTTTGCCTCACCTTTATACGTTCGCTTCTCTCGGGCTGGACCTCCCATTCTTTTCATCAAGTCGCAGCCGGTCTGCTATCCACAGTTTCTAGACCTCATCCATCATGTACCGGCCCACTACTGTTGTTCTGACGGTGTTGTCAGTCCTTTTGAGTGTCAGCCAGGCATTCCCCTTCGCACCGAGAAGGTTGTCTACTACTGCCTCAGTCTCGACCTCTAAAACATCTGGTGTATTGATGAACACGTCGACGAATGTCAACAATGTGACTCCGACGACAAATGCCAATGCCTCTTCGGCCGCCTTGGATCCAAATGCAGTCGACTGCAAGCTAGCTCTACCAGCCAATGCTCTCACAGCTGAAGGACTATCAACTCCATGGGAACTTCTTCCCCCTTGTTCTCAGGCTGTCGCCGGACAGCAAGCGTTTGCTGAAGCTGCTGTCATTGACTCATCCGGGAAGCTTTCGGTCTATCACCCGTTGATCATTGACCAAGGCAAGACTCCTGCCGTGGCGCCAATTGTCCCCAATCTAGGGACTGGAGCCCAGGTAGCCTTGTTCTTCGGCTTCAACGGAAACACATTGACCCTTGTCGACACACAAGGCCGAGACACTAATTCTTCTCCGGACCTTGCTGCTTCGAAATGTGTTAATGGCCTCCCCGGTGCTAAAGGCGATGTCTTTGGACAGGTCAGCTGGTGCAATACTGAAGCCTTCTGGAATGCGGCAAACAATGCCGTGTCCGGTGGTCAGCTTCAAGTTCCCCAACTGGGTACTGACAACAACGGCAACCAATGCTTGTCAAGTCGCTCATTCGAGATCATTGACCAAGATCAGTCGGACAATCTGCCAACAAAATACCTGCTACTGCAAGATGGCACTACTGTCCAATTCACTGCTGCCAACCAAAAGCAGTTTCCCCAAGCCACTGAAATCGACAACGCCTCTGACGAAGCCTTGATTGCCGATTTTGTCGACCCTGTCATCGGATGTACACCATTTAAGATTCCGAGCCTTGACGATCCGGGTTCCATGGTCTCATCCATGGCCTCCCAGGAGCTCCAAGCCCTACTCCTCCAGAAAGAACCAATCGCTCTTGTTCCTCTTACCGATCCTGATACGCTGCTGACAGCAACAGGAGCTACGAGCACTGAAAAGACCAATGCCTATCGTCAAGGCGTCAACATGCCACTTCTAGGCAATGGAGCTAAGACAGACGCAGGTTCAGGCACTGATTACTGCAACAACTTGGTCGCGATCCAACCACCATTTCTGGCCGGGTTTCAAGAAAAGCTCACCGCTGCCACTACACCAGACGCAACTGTAGGCAACAATCTTTTCACCTTCCTTGCCAATCGCTTCCTACAATCACTCGTCAATCTCAACTGTCCCAACAAGAACATTCCCGTGACGTGCCAGCTAGACAGCAATGGTGTCGCGACTGCTTGTTCAATCACAGCCCTGAGTAGCACCGGCAACGGAACTACGGTCAGCGTATCCGCAGCTCAGGTCGGTACCGGAACAGCAGCCAGTATGGCAGGAAAATCCACCGCAAGCGATCTGGCACCTTCATCTGCTTTTACTCAAACGAATACACACTCTCGCCACATTAAGAGTCACAACTTCGGCACCACTACTGTCCCAGCCGCAGCCCTTACCCACACAGCTTCTGTATCTGCTACCACTGGTAATACCCGTGCTGCATCTACCGCGAATACTAGTGCTGCATCTGCATCTTTCACCAATGTTCGCAGTTCTGCAAGTAATTCTACCTCGACCCCAATCGTTAAAGCCACCACCAATACCGACAGGTCAAGTTCTGCATCTACGTCTTCTACCAATATCCGTGCTGCATCATCTAGTATCACGAATACTAGTGCCGCATCTGCATCTTCCACCAATGATATCAGTTCTGCAAGCCCCTCCTCTACATCGACCCCAACCGCAACCGTGAAAGCGACCAATACCGATAGATTATCTACATCCACCATCCAGCCAACACAAACAGGTGGAGCACCTACATCCAGCCAGCCAACACAAACGGAGGCAGGGCCAGGGGCATCAACGTCCAAATCTGGCAGAAGTAGTAGTATGATTTAAGCGCAACAGGTAACAGTTGTGTCTACAGTGTCTATGATGTATGTTGAATTACTTGTTCAGTATTTAGGGTCAGCCCATCTCTCGAATTGGAATGGAATGGTGATAGAGGATGTACTGTGTTGCAATGCAATATTAGTCTGGGGTCAAGCGGTGTGATGTACTAAGTATATAGAGTATGTACGTATGTATATATCCATATCCATACACTCGTACTTTCCTATCGCATCTCATCTCACTCCTTTCACGAATAAACTCTCACACCATTTGCCGGGTTTTAAAAAGATGAAACAAGACCAAAAAAAATGGTTCCGACGTATGCGTGGATCAGTGCAAGATATACGTATATGTAACTTGCACTACTGATTGGTATGCTTATGTACGTACATGATGTACTGTGCGCGCTACCTACGTATGTACATATCACATCATATCCTACGCACATATCCTCTCCTTTCCTATCCAATCCTATTCCATACCACACCATCATATGCTATGCTATGCTACATACATACATACCTATATATACTACCTCCCAGCACAACCCACCCATTCATCACCCGGAGCATACGTCCGTAGTTCTCAATGTAAAGAACATCGTGTCTCCCTTCTCGACTACGTAGCGAGTTACGAGAACAAAACCCCACTATGGCATTATCTCGAATACACCATAACGCACCACATCGCACACCCACTCAATCAATCAATCAGTGTTCGGACGATCAATTCTCGGTTGGATTGATTGCCATATCGATAGATACAGTACATTGATCCGTCCCCATCCCCTGTTCGGACCGAGTCTATGCTTCGTTCGAGTGTGTGTTTTTGGGAGGGGCTACTGGGATGCTTGGATGCTGGGATGTTGAGACTGGTGAGAGGGATAGAGGTAGAGAGACTGTCTGGTAGGATGGGGTGTTGAGATTGAGATTGGAATCGGTACTGCTTGTTTTGGTGATTGTGGTCGCGCGGTTGCTTGTAGACTTTATTATTCTTTGTGTATGAAGGTGATGGTAGAGGTGGGAAAGCATAAGACCTGCCCCTATGTGCACGTCGCAGCAAGGTAGCATACAGGCTAAAAGTGATCTTTGATGCTGCAGCTGGCTTGAACGATGAGATCAAATCTCCGGACACGTGGCCATCGACTCGATCTGGTGGCGTATCGAAAGATATCGATAGCTTGGAACAGCGGCGTCAGCATGAAATTCGCCAATTTAAGACCGAGAGTTTGAAGCCTCAACCTTAGCATCCTACTGGCTATCACTGCCTGTCACGTGACACACCTTCACTTGACAAAATCACCGGGCTGTGCCTGGAGAAGGCCCAGTATAGTGAGTGACATTCCGTGACTGACTCATACACATACGAAAGCGGTCTTTGACAATGCATATGAAGTTACGATTCGTCCTTATCAGCCATCTCTACTTAAACCCATTCTTGCCGCATCTGAAACCCAACCACAATATCAACATCCACCACAATCGCGTGCACTACTCACTCCCTAAAGACAGTCAAACCCAACACCAACCGACTCCATCTCCATCACTCAAGCACCAGTCATTCAACCTATCACAATGCCCAATCCAAGCAGCGCCATTCCCAACCACAACACCCACACCGACGACGACACCGAAGACCAATCCCAAACCCACTCAAACACCACCACCACCACCCCCCCCAACCCTTCTCCTAACAACCGCCCAAAAGTCCGCAGCAAAACTCCGCCTCTACCGCGCCCAACGGCAAGGAAACTGGCTCGCCCTAAAAAACCAACTCCCCCTCCCCAACACAATCAACTTCGATCTCGACGAGCAAGGAAACGTAGACTGGATACGACGAGCCGATGGGTCGAAAATGTGGTTGATGAAATTATGCGAGATTAAGGGGGTGGGACAGTCGAGGGTGTGGTTTATCTTGAAGGATGCTTATGTTGAGTGGTAAGTGGTTTGATGTGGGATGTGGGATTTGAAAGTACATTGTTTGTTTATGCACGTCTGAATTCTGGGCGAGAGCATTGATATTCGAGAGAGATGTGGAAAAGGGACGTGGGCATGAAACACATTGGCCAAGCGAGTCGAGGCAAGTCGAGTGGAGTCGCACAGCATTGCGCTCAGCGTCATCGTATATCCAACGCAAGACGTCGCCGAACGGGCGTGATCAACACCGCACATTACACAGGTGGTGCGTGGTCCATAAATCCAACACCATCACAACAACTCGGACCCCCCATCATTAGAAAAACGGAAGCCGAACCCACAATGACAGCAGCAGCACACAACCCATCAATCCCAAGTCAAGTCAAATCCAGCAAAAACACAACCAGTCAGTCTACAAGCA
>Ga0115853_100184_pt1 | contig 18415 bp, 19 predicted proteins | sample InSIn5gowninarea_FD_83867 | JGI IMG/M metagenome (GOLD analysis project Ga0115853, IMG submission 83867)
GCTACACCAAGGGAGTCTTCTTTGAGCACACCCAATGAGACCAGTTGCGCGAAGTACTGCCTCATACCTGCCTCGTCTGGCCGTCGTAGCGCTTCGACAGCATATTCATCCACTGGTGGTGCCATTGGTATGACCATTGGTACCGGTGGGTGCGTCGTCTGGGGTAGGACACATGTTGAAGCTGAAAATGTAGCAGGATAGTAGTCGGGCTAATCAAGAAATGACCACGGGTACGCAGTGTTGTACCTTACTTATATAATGGTCCTGGGGATTACTGATGGGATTTGAGCGGAAGATTTTGTGAGTCAAGAAAGGGTGTTCAAGAAACAGAGCTGCGAATAGTGGAGGTGAAGAGCTGATCTACAGTAGTTTGCGGTGAGGTGCTTGCGCTGGACACTTGAATGGGCCGAGAAAAGTGACCTGCAGCAGAGCAAAATTTTAGTGTCTGTGGGGAAGTAGCGAACATCGGCGCTGACCTCACACAACATTTGAATGTGGTTTAGCAACCAGGTCAGCTATCTTTGACCAATCACCATCAGCGGATTCATTACTGGTCCAAGTACGGTAATGGATCACACGTGAATCACCTCACGCTCGAATGACATTGTTCTATGTATACTGAGAACAATTTGTATGGCTTCCCACAGCATATACCTGCAACGAATTGAAGTGGCGTTGTCACGGGACCTAGCTTAAGGACCGTCCCTTCTCAAGCTCGATTCAAATTGTGTCTCGACTCGGCTACCTTGGCCGACCACCTGGTTCTCGTTCAATCTGATGCAAAATCACCATTGATAGCCTCTTGTGTAAAGCTTGACAAGTCGCAGTGACAGCGAATGTGCGTCACCGGAACAGTTCGACCAGCTGACTCAAGGAGGGACCCGCAAATGCCTGATAAGCATGATGCCTTTATGAGCAGTCAGATTGTGCCTCATCTGTGCATGTGACCCGGAAGTTGATATTCCTATATCTCAGCTGGTGGTGTTGCAGCAGTACTTGGTCTGGTATTCGTCGATAGAATCGTCTCATAAATAGTAGACTCACATATCTACTTAGCATTACAACAGCTTGAGGTGACCAGTGACCTGATCGACAACGCTCTTCGGACCTAGTAGTCCTAGCACAGTGGCACTTCCAGCTGCGATTTGTGTCCTACCAGCATCATGAATAACTCGAGCACAAAGTCCAAGGCTGACGGCCAGGGCTTGCAACGTCTCGAGCTCTTCTTCTGACTTGCATTGTACAGCAATCTTTGGTTGTCCGTTGTTCTCCCATCTCTTGAGTAGTGTTGTGGATGGTGGATGATTGACAAGGTATTTGTAGCAGGCGAGAGTGGCATGTCCACATTGCGCAGCGATTTTGCCCTTGGTCATGCCCAAATCTGTTCTCACTGCCAGGACAAGTTTGACTTCTTCATTTCTGTCGTCGAAAGTCTTGAGTTCTTTGCCATCCCCTTCCTCCTCCGGTTCGTCCTCTTCGTCGTCTGCTTCGTCGCTAGAATCGGCGTGAACCTTGACATCGTAGCTGTTTGGCCATGATTTCTTGACCTCCTTTGGATTGCCGGAGCTGTCAAATAGTCCAATGCTAGACCCTTGACCGATAAAATATCCAACGATCACTCCAAGAATGCCGGAAGCAATCGCAACAGCCGCGAGAGAAGGTGGGGGTTTGTCGGCCATGATATCTTTCACTCGTCAATGTGTTTCGAAGTCAGATGCGCAGCCATCTGAAAGCAGAGGCCGCCTCGTTAAAATGTTGAGTATATCCTTAATAATTTTGTTTGGGTCTATCGCCGATGCAGGCAACTGGGGTGTTTCTCAATTCAAGAGACGTCATGCCGCCAACGTGCAGCAGCATGCACCTCCATCTCCACCTCGAATCGCGTTAGTTCGTGACAACAGACAACATCTCTTCCTCCTCAATTAACAGTCTAGGACATCAAAACATGCGATAGCGTTCAACATCTTTCATCACAGAATACTGTAACACCACGCACATGATGTCCCTCGATCGACGGAAAAGCGACACACCACGATCATGGCAGGAAGAGTCCGCCAGGTGATCTTTCGCATCTTCTACAGCACATCCTTCACAATCGTCTTCCTTCTTACTGTAGCATTCAGCTGTGCAGGCCCCATCGATGCAATATACCAATCCTTTCGCAGAGGCCGACTAATCGATGTCTTTTTATTGTCCGGAATGTATGCGGTGACCGCTCTGATCTCCGTCTTCCTCTACACTTCTCGTTTGTATACGAACAGAAGCGTACTCAAGGATATACCCAAAACCTATCTGCCCATCGAGAAAGCCGAATTACCCGAAAAGCGCGTGTGGCGGTTGATTGAAGATTGCAAATCGCGCAGTGCAGTCATTGCATATCAAGCACAACCTAGAGCACGGCGGTTAGAGAACGAGTTACCATATGCTAGGGAAAGGATCAACACTTTACTCAAGCCTGAGCATAGCAAGGCTTATTATGGATTCGAGCCACATTGGGGAATCATTAATCATCCAGGATGGTCAAGTCCGGCTGCTACAGAATTGCCAAACTTGCAGTATGGGACAGTCGTCGCAGAGTTGACCGATCTTGTTGAGGCACGAGCGGTCAGTCTTGCAGCTGTTGACCAAGATGCTATGTCGGACGAGGATGGAAGTCTACCAGTGGATGAATATGCTGTCGAAGCGCTACGACGGCCAGACGAGGCAGGTATGAGGCAGTACTTCGCGCAACTGGTCTCATTGGGTGTGCTCAAAGAAGACTCCCTTGGTGTAGCCTTCCTTACATTGTACGAACGAGCCCGCTTCGCACCTGACCCGCTCTCCGAGGACGAATTCAAAACTCTGATGCGTGTTTTCGCCGAAATACTACGAAATATGAAGACGCTCGATACGGACAAGCTGAATATTCCAGAATATGCCAACGACCCTGACGACTTTGACAGCATCGATTCTCCCATTATTAAAGGCAAACAGTCCGCCGCACCATCCATATCCTCCTTCACCAGCACGGATGCCGGCAGCGTCCGTCACTATTCACCAACCAATCCACCTCGCATGTCCGACGATTCCGTCCGCTCGTTCACCTCCCACGAGCACGAAAACGAACACGACGCAGACAACAGCTCCCCCTGGACCGCCACAACATCAAAGCCACCCTTTCTCCACGCACCGGATTCTGTCAAAGGCAGTAGCAGTAGAAGTAGTAGTCGTCGCAAATTTGGCTTCCGCAGCACGACCGAAACACGCTCCAGATCAAGCCGACTAAGGACGCGGCTCAATAACGTCGTGACGAATACATCTCAGCACGAATCGAACTGGGATGACCGGTCGTCGCTGAGATCGTTGGGAAGCAGCAATTCAGGGAGTGTGATCAGGTTACGGAGGGATTTTGATGGGTCGCGAGATGTTCTGCCGTTTCAGATCAGTGTGCCGGATGTTGATGGTGGTGCTCGGCGAGGGAGCTCAAGAAGAACTACTGCAGGGCCTCCTCCTGTATGAATGGCTTCCCCCGTCATAGTGTTGAGGTGCTTGGTATTTTCGTGGGATTATGTCTTTTCAGCGTGGCGCAATGGGTTCTTGCTCAGTAGTACGCCTTCATTTTTATGTGCAGGATTTATAGGCGGTCACATATAACAAGACACATAATGATTGAATAATGAACTAATTCTTGTAATCCAACCGAGTCTATTTCTAAGTACCAATAATCCTAAACAAAACCTTGCGCCGGAAGGCTCTCAGCTATTAACATATCATCTCCCACTCTCAACACCAACCATCTCCGCCTCCGCATCCGCAGCTTCAGCCGCCAACGTCTCCTCCTCATCCTCCTCATCCTCGTCCAGACTACTCCTCCCAAACGCTTCAAGAAGCTGCACAGCCTCATCAGGAGTCACGTACTCCTCCAGAATCTCAGTCGCCATATTCACCGTCTCCTCACTCACGCCATCGTCAATACCGCCTTTCAATCCCTCTCGAAACGCAAGTCTACACATTGCGACGCGAAATTTATGTACGCCGACGTTTGTGCCGGATAGAATCTTCGGCAGGTCGAGGTTTCGGGCCTGCGGGGATGTGAGAATGTGGTGGAGGATTACGATGGCGCGGTTGACGAGTGTTGCGTGGAGGGTGTGGGTGTCTGGGTGGTGGACGTAGAGGGAGCTGAGTTCGTCGTAGATGGAGCGGGCTAGACGGGCGATGAGTTTGGGGTGGTCTGTTGCTAGGGTTGTGCCGTGGTGGTGTTCTATGTTGTCTTTGTGGGGGTGGGGGATGGATGTTACTATGAGTTTTGAGAGGAGAGAAAGCGCTGCGAGGCGGAGGTTGCATATTTCTAGGCGTGTTGGTGGCGGAGTGAGTTCTGAATCTGGCTGCTTTGATTTGCGGGATGTATGGGGCTTTTTCGTGTTAGCCGCTGCAGCAAGCTCCTTTTTGTCATGACGGGATAGGAGGACGTGCCGCGGTGGTTCCCAAAGGAGGTAACAGACTTTATCAACTATGTAGTTCTCCATGGTCATTTGATCAGGCGTAGTGCGGATATTACCGAACGTGGTTTTCATAATACTTGTAGCGAGGAGCTCGAGGACAAGAGTTATGTCTGAAATTGGATTTTGTGGGGCCAATATCAACAGAATGAACTCAGCAGGCAAGCAACGCCAGAATGTCTCCAATAAATCTCTCTCGTCGGAGACTAGACTAGCGATAACGACTAGAATATCGAGACAGGCAGTGGTATTAATTTCTGGATCTGGCAAAGGTCGAGGAATCTTGTGGTCCCATAATCTTGTGATATCGGCAAGATTCCAACGTCTCCGAGCATTGACCTCGATGAGAGATTGTATTGGCGACAGCAAAGAACGAATGCTTTGCGCGTCAACAATTGTGGGGTCGATGTCCAGGATGTGATAGAAGGTAGATAGTAACGAGGCCAAAGGTTTGTAGTACTCCTCTTTCGCACATCTGTCCAGAAGTTTAGTGAAGCAATCGAGCAAGTCCCCTGGAAGACGTTTGCCTTTTAGCTTGGAGGTCTCTGCAAGAAGAATTGAGCTTAGAGGTCGCGTGGGCTCACTGGGGAAAGCGAATTTGACGAGTCCTTCTATGACTGTATCTTGACCACTCGAAGGACGAAAACTCAAAACATCCTGCATGAACTGAAGATGCCTTTCAGCCACATGATCTTTAACAACTTCAACTCCGGAACTTGCCTTTGTGGTCGGCTTGCTTGCATTTCCATCGTGGTCGATACTGCCGGAGGCTCTCAAAACCAAGGGTGGCACACCCAATTCAGTCATTGCTGGTTGCTTTCTCTTTCTGTTTGTAGGTGTTCCAGGCTTGGATTGTCTGGCCTTGGCAGGTGACCTGGATGGTGACATGAGCATAATCTCCTCATCGTCGAAACCATCGCGAAGACTGTTCGCTGGCCCCTTCCTAGGAGAAAGATTGGCTTGATTTGTTCGATCATGCAAAGGTTTGTCTTTAGCTTGTTGTTGCAGTGTTCTGACCTTACGCGTCTGCTCGTCCAGTTCATGCTTCAAGAAGTTGCTATCTGTCGCAAGCTTGCCATAAGCGGCGTCCTTTGCTTGTAGCATTGCTTGATGTTTCGTAGCCTCCTCCTGCATCTGCTTCTTCAGTATACTGATCTGTCTCTCAGCCGCTTTTAGATCGTTGACACCTTTGTTCCGTACGACAGCATTTTCGCCTCGAGCAGTATGAAGTTGTCTCGTAACATTGTTTAAATTCTGTGTCAGAAGATCTCTTTCTTTTTGCAGCTCCTCGACTCTAGGTGGCAAAGCATCTTGACCAAGCGGCCTTACTGGTGGGTGATGAGTGTTTGTGCTCGGGTTCTGTTGTAAGGGCCTACCGTACTGGGAACCTTGCTGATAATTCTGGTATGCTTGGTGCGGAATTGTTCGTGCTGGTGGGCGTGATTGAAGATTGCCCTGAGCATATCTATTCACCCTCCATTGTTCTCTTTGAGTGGTCTGGTCAGACGTCCGTACGGGCAGGTAGGATGTCTGTTCCTCAACCACCAGAGGAATTCCATCTTCATCGAGGGATGGGTTTTCAAAGCTGTCCTCGCCGACTGGATGTCGTGCGATTTGTACTGGTCGTGCGGCGGCGACTCGCTGAAGCACAGGTGTATCGAGACGTTGCGTGTTCGACTGGTTGAGACTTTTACTCTTTCTTGTTACAGGCTGTCTAGCACTGTGGTTGGCTTGCTGTTGAGTCGACAGAACAGCATTTTGCTCAAGGGCTTGAAGTTGGTCATCTGAAATGTCCCATTCTTCGTCGGAAAAGTCGCCGGCCATACTCCATGGATGTCAATCTCATCTTGACAAGCTACACAACAGCCCACGTCCTCGAACAATGACCTGGGCGATTAAAGGTTTCGGTACTGACATGTTGCAAAACAAACAAACACGCGTAAGAACGTGCAGCGGAAATAACGGATTGACACCCTCCGCAGTGGACAACTTGGTAAGCGTGCATGTGCTTGCTCGGGAGTGCCTCATTGCAACCTTGGAACTTTCTGCAAGCCAACGTCATAACCATTTTTCCATCTGCGCCTAGCACACGATATTATCTGCTCTCAATCTGTCCCTCTGTCAGTAGCATTGTCTCTGGTCGCATGAATATAAAGCAGGTCGCGTACCAACGAGAAAACACGCGTATTGTACATTCAAATCACTTCTGAAGTGCCTAACACCGTGGTTGCCTACAAAGCTTTTAAGTCTCTGTTTACATCGACATTCACATGCTCGCTGGTTAGAAACCCTTCAGTAACATCCGAAATCCGGAATACCTTTTCTCGGTCTTGCCCGCAACACACCACATACTCCGAGCGAGTGACATTGCCGACATGGCGCGAAATAGGAATGTGCAGTTTCAGCACAAGGTGAATGGAAAGGTCGAGAGAAAGCGAACAGAGTCAGTTACAAGCGAAAGCATGTCCGAGCCTACCAGTCCAGTCCGGAGCAAGTTCGACAAGGACATCAGGGTTAATGGTGGTCCACCAGAACTATCAGCGGCACAAACTCAGGAAGAATATCAAAAGAAGAAGCAGACTTTCATCACACGAGCCATATGGACGCTCGCAATGATAGCATTCTTCTTCGTCGCCATGTTCAGTGGTCATGTCTACATCTTGTTCGTTATCACAGCAATACAAATCATCTGCTTCAAAGAGGTCATTAACATTGCACAAGTCCCAGCCAAGAAGAAGAACCTGCCACTAACACGATCCTTAAATTGGTATTTCCTGGCTATCACCATGTACTTTCTGTACGGAGAAAGTGTCATCTACTACTTCAAACATATTCTTCTGGTCGACAAGGTTCTTCTACCACTTGCGACACACCACAGATTCATCAGTTTCATCATGTACATATTGGGGTTCGTCGTTTTTGTTGGGTCACTCAAAAAGAACCACTACAAACTTCAATTTGCACAGTTCGCATGGACACATATGGCTCTATATTTTATTGTGGTCCAGGCTCACTTCATGATCAACAACGTGTTTGAAGGCATGATCTGGATGTTCTTGCCCAGCTCTCTAGTCATCACGAACGATATCTTTGCCTACATTTGTGGAATCACTTTTGGCAGAACGCAATTGATCAAAATATCGCCGAAGAAGACGGTGGAAGGTTTCGTGGGAGCGTGGATTTGCACAATCATTTTCGGCTTGATCCTGAACAACATATTGATGCGATACAAATACTTCATTTGTCCCGTCACTGACCTCGGAGCGAATGTATGGACGGGCCTCGAGTGCACTCCCAACCCAGTTTTTGTGCCTCATCCATATCAGTTACCTGAGTGGACACTTATTAGCAGGACATTTTGGATAGCACCTATGCAGGGTCATATCATCGTGTTTGCCACTTTTGCATCACTGATCGCACCCTTTGGAGGATTCTTCGCATCAGGCCTTAAAAGAACATTCAACATTAAAGACTTTGGTGACAGCATTCCTGGCCATGGTGGCATGACAGATCGAATGGATTGTCAGTTCATTATGGGATTGTTTTCCTACATGTACTACCAAAGCTTCATCGCCGTTTATAAGACGACGGTTGGAAGTGTCATCGAAACAGCTATCATTGGATTGACGTTGGAAGAACAATTCGAGGTGGTGAGAGGACTATCAAAGTACTTGTATAACCAGGGAGCAATTTCCGAAAAGGTAGGCTAATCTTTGATCCCCTTCGATTCGCGTACCCGCATATGCTAAAAATATCCCAGACTTTACAAGCTCTCGGCAAGCAACTGCCTCGACGGTAGAAGAGCAACTGTTTCAGTGGCTGTAAACATAGTTTCGATTCAACCTCAGAATGCTCGGGGAATCGGTCGTAGCATAGCGGTTTGGAGCTTTGAATAGGTTGTGGGCGTGCGTTCCAATTCTGTAATATGATCCTCAATTCCAGTTCACTCCCCGTACCAATCCCACGCATATCGTGCGTTGTATCCAGTAGGACTCACTCACGGAATTCGTCTTGCGCAGACCACCACAAGATCTTCACGCACAAACCATGATAACACTGACATTTCCAGGTTCATCGCGAATTGCAAGTCTTGACAATTTCCAGATCGCCACCCAAACACAACGTGGCGAAATCAACCAGCCCCTCTCCCCCTCCCCCTTCCCCTCCCCCCTCTAGATTGCCCCCTCCCTCCCCTATCCCCCCTCCCACCATCTCCTCTTCCCCCATGCCCACCGCGCCCACCACGCACATTCCCCTGTTGCCCACTAGCCTGCTTCTCGCGAATCGCATCCAAAATCTCATCCGGCACCCTTAGATACTTGATCTACACCACCCCTAGTTAGCACATATCCAAACACAAACACAACTGCTACGTAGTAGCAGCAGCAGCAGCAGTAGTTGTAGTATTAGTAGTGAGAGTAAGTAGGAGACGTACGTTATTCCCTCTCACATAAACCTCCGGCAACCGATGAAACCGATCCCCTTCCGGACTGGTCTGGACGACTTCTTTGAGGGTCAGGTTCATCCAGGTGTCGCAGGCGACGAGGTGGCCGTTTAGAGTTTCGCCGTTTTTTAACTCGACTAGCATTGGGTGGCCTTGGGCTTCGGTTAGGAGGGAGAGGGGGAGCTATAAGGCATAAGTAGAGGGTTGGGTTGAAATTGGGATGGATGGTGTTGCGTACCATGATGATTATGTGTCGTGGATGGAGTGATTAGAGGATGGAAGATTGGTGTTGAGTGTGATGTGTTTATGAGGGTTGGGTAGGTGGGTGAATTTGAATACTGTATGTTGATGTTTTGTTTGTAAGGCTGGCGTATTACGTAATGATAATACGGTTGTCTGTGATTACACACGACGTGGGTTATCTTGATAATGTTTATTCAAGTCTTTGTAGTGCAGGTCTACTAGGAATTGGTAACCATAGTCTGGTCTACATTCTCTTTTGATGGTTCGAAGATATCTAGGTAGGTATTGGTACTTGACTGAACGGGACGGGTTCGTCTATGTATCAAACGTTGTCTGTTGTGCATTAAGTATGTGATTAAAATATCTTCGTATTTACATCTCCGTATAAAATGTATCCTGGTCACTTCACCGTTCATATAGCTTTCAGATAAAGAAACACGTCACAAGTGGGATATTCAATGATGGAAAGGGATAGGGTGTGCATTAGAGAGATTCAAGATCCACGATCGGAGGGGTTTGGTTTTGGTGCATTTCGATGTTGAGATCCAGGCGGAACTTGTCGTATAAATATGCTCCGGCTTTGACTTGAACTTCTTTATATTAAGTTTTATGGTAAGATGAATGGTCGTGTAGAGATGAGAATGGATTCATTTGTGTCCTTGCTTAGTGGATACAGCTTCGTATGGTTGTTGGACCTGGGCAGTGTTATCGACAGTGCTGGAAGTAATAGGACTACTGTACAACACGAAGCAGGATGAGTGCATGGTGATGATGAGGAAGTAGTTGATAGTGTAGTATATCAAGAAATGGAGACGCAAACGATGGACAGTAGATAGATTGTGGTTATTATATACTCATAATTCGTTTGAGATTCCTCCCTGTTTAATATGCATACCGAAAGTTTGGGTTGTGCTTATCAGTCATGTCTCCAAATAGATCTTGTACAGAACCCTGCGCGTTTAGATCTGTATTTTGGCCAGCCTGCGCCTCGTCACGCTTCTTGTTCCTGTAGATGAGAAGATATCTCAGACCGATTGCGATGGCGAACTGTAGAGCCGTACATGCCAATGCTGTCTTGCAGCCTGTTGGATAAATTGGTGCTTCATTAGCCAGAAATGAATGAGGACCGATGATGTTCCCGGCACAGTATGCCAGGAAGACAAATGCTGTTGAGGTCACTCGTTTCGTGTACCCTCCAACATTGGTTGCTGGGAGTTGAAGAGCGAGGACGAGCGATGCCACGTATGAGGCACACTGGTAGCGGTTAGTAAACGTCTTTTAGCCGAGTTTGCAACCACTTACGATGTAATATCCAAATAGACAGCCGATCGTGTTTTTTCGTGGCATTTTCCACAACATAGCCGTGCCTATGATGGATGGTATGAGGTATGCTGCCATGATTATTGTTCTGGAATTCTTTATCTTTCCAGCGAGGTAAGGTCCGGAGAAGACGAAGGCGACCTGGAAAGCTGATTGCGGGATGCCATAAACCGTGGTAAGTAAAGCATTGTTCTTTGCCACGCCCTTGATTATCAATTTCCCGAAATTCGCGAGTCCACCATTAACAACTTCATTGAGCAGTACGAATAAGAACAGAAGCCAGACCTGAGGATCGGTGAGTGCCTCCACCACCTGGTCCCACTTGATCTTTCGATTCAAGACTCCAGTCTGGTTTTGACGGCTGCGTGCAATCAACAGCGCCTTTTCGTCCACGGTGAATCGTTTGGCGGACATGATGTCGTTCGGAAGGAAGTAGAGCAGTACAAAGCCCCAGACGACCGTCACACCACCGCAGAGGAGAAAGATAATCCTCCATATAAGAAAACCTTTGGCATGTCCTACTGCGTAGAAGAGAATTCCACCCGCCATTGAGCCCCAGCCGTTGAAGCAGTAGAAAAGTCCAGCTCTGATAGGTTGTTCCTGCTTCACATACCACATGCCAACGACCAGCATAAAGCAAGGTGTTACCACCGACTCAAAGATACCAAGAAGGAACCTGCAAATCGCCAGGCCAGTAAAGTTGTGGGAGGCTGCAGTGCAGAGCAGGACCACGCCCCAACAGATAACGTATGAACCCAGAACCCTGCTTGCTGGGAAATGTTGTACCATATAGGAAGATGGCCACTCAAAAACCAGATAAGCAAAGTAAAAGATGCTGACAAGCCAGCCATACTGATCCGAGCTCGTCTTTGTGCTTTTGAGCAGGTCGAAAACTGCTGCATAACTCAGTGCTTGTTTGTCGATGTATTGAAGAAAGTAGGTTCCGCAGAGTAAAGGCATAAGTATCCAATCGATCTTGCGGATTATCTTGCGGTTTTTCTCGGCGTCTGACATGAGTGCCGAAAGGTCTGCGGTGGTAAAGTTGTGTTTTTGAAGGAAGAGACCAGCTTCATCGAGATTCTCGAGTTCACCTTCCTGAGTAGTTACCACAGGTTTGATGACCGTGCTTGTGGTGTCCTCAGCCTTGACTTCCATCGTCCCTTCATTCAAAGATTTGGTGTCTGGAGCCATTCTTGGTAGTGGCAGGTGCGAAACTTGAAAATGGTCCTCGATCCACGGTACTCAGCGTGCCACGACCAATATAGAGTGGTTGAAGAGTGAACAAGTTCCGACAGCGCACTCAGGTCAGCTTTTTAACGGCTCCATGTTCATCTATCCTTATCTGTACTTTCGCGGGGCCCCAGTCTTGTGATTGAGGGCCGGAAATACATCTAGAACCGCTCGGCTTGCTATCTAGATATCATGGCTTAATCGGGATGCACTGGCGGAGACTTTCTGTTCTGGCGCATGTTGAAGCTGTACCTGTACAGTATAGCTTCCGGCAAGCTTCGCTGAAGGGTGTGCACTAATGTCTTGGTGTGGATGACTGGGGTTCCAGCCGACTGTCCAGATCACAATCAGCTGCAATAGATACACCAGGTACTTCGGTAGCGTGATCTTATTTCCTGGTAAAGCTATCTTGTCGGAAAGTCGGCCACGTCGGGCACGTTCCATTGGCCACATTAATCGAGCCGACGGAATGAATGGAGACCTGATATCTGGCAGCCGTGGCCCGGCAAATGATTGACACGAAGAGGTACAAATACAAACGTTATCACAACATCAACGTGCCATGCCAAGGTCCGGGGATTTTATCTCGTCCGTGTCTCAGGAGCGATGGAGTACTTTAGACCTACCGTACTCTAGTAGGTAGGGTGTGCCGAGGGTTCTGAAAGTGCCACTCGTCGTCTCCGACCAGATCGTTGTCACTCCAGAGGAATATGAGGCATAGGTAAGATAAGTAAAAGCACCAATATATTGGCTGGTCTACCCAAGCGATTGCCTGAGGTAATCAGAATGTAGGAGCCACTCCACCGGGGTCGACACCGGCTTGCAACCAGCACAATTGTATTGTGAGTGCGCAAGTTGTTGGAACCTACAAGCATCGCAAAGAAAGCTCTGTTTCGTAGTTGTTCGCGACCTATCTTTCGGTGGGTCTTAGCCACATTCATAGCTGGCTATCGTTTTCCGAAGTCTCCTAAGATAACGAAGCATGAGGATTGTGCATACGTATGTAGTACGGTAAACACAGATCGCTCTTAGCGCAAATCCTTCACTAGCTACGGAGGATTTACTATGACCGACCTGCCGTGTTTGCTCCCGTCTAAGAAACACTAGGAACTTATCACACTTCCTCGAACCATCATTGGAATGGGCTGCACCTCGAACAGACAGTTTCAAAAAGTCTGTGGTCAGTGGGATCCGTGCATATCAGTAGAAAATTCTACAAGAGTATCACATGAACAACATGGCCATTAACCAAGATAGTCGTCTTCAACCTACTGTGACCATCCGCCAAGGTACTGTTGTGGGAGCTGTTCAACATGGACTTCTACCTGGACAACAGCCTGTGGAAGCTTTCAGAGGCATCCCATATGCTCTTCCACCGCTCGGTCCCCGTCGATTTAAACGGCCTGAGAAGGTACCGGATTCAACAGATACTATAGATGCTACCAAGTTTGGTCCTACAGCACTACTTAAGACCTTTATAAAGGTAGGTCCTCTACTCGAACAGAGCGAGGATTGCTTGACAGCGAATGTCTTTCGGCAAGTTCCTTCCAACAGAAATGGTCCTCTGCCAGTTATGATATATTTACATGGAGGAGCCTTCAATCGAGGAACGGCTTCTATGCATGATACCGCGTCAATGGTATCGTGGTCAGCCGAACCGTTTGTAGCTGTTTCCTTTAATTACAGGGTTGGATCCTTAGGGTTTCTACCTTCCACAGTATCCGCCCGAGAGGGAATCTTGAATCTCGGCTTGAGAGATCAAATACTGCTTTTCGAGTGGGTTCAGGAAAACATCGAAGCTTTTGGGGGCGACAAAAGTAATATTACTCTGATGGGGCTATCTGCAGGCGCACACTCCGTACGTGTAATCGATTGCCAATGATGGCGATGCTAATTAGTCGAATACAGATTGGACACCATATCCTACGGCACAATGAGAAGAATCCTGGTCCTTTTCATCGGGCAATCATAAATTCGGGCGCACCAACTTCACGGGTGGTGCGGAAGTTCGATGCCGACCTCCACGAACAACAATTTCGAGAATTCCTACACGAAGTCGGTTGTCCTCCACATCTTTCAGATACTGAGATACTCCCTTTTCTGCGGTCTGCACCAATTGCCGACATTGTTCGAGCTCAAAACACTGTGTTCGACAGATACAACCCATCTCTTCTTTGGGCTTTCCAACCCGTGATTGACGGCGACTTGATCAAAAAATCCCCGATAGACGTCTGGCATTCAGGAGATTACTATAAAATTCCAATCATGACTGGGTTTTGCAATAACGAAGGCTCCTTATACGTCGATAAGCAGATGTCTTCACCCCAACAATTTACAAATTTCTTCCGTACACTCCTTCCTGGCTTATCCAATGAAGATATCACGACCATTACGAAACTGTATCCCGACCCCAGCGATGGCACGGATGACACTTACCTCGTTCCAGGGACCATGTCTGACGTCGGCTCACAGTACAGACGTGTAGAAGCTGCGTACGCAGAATATGCTTACATCGCACCTGTCCGTGAAACTGCGAGACTCGCGTCAGCGAATCAGGTTGCACCAATCTACCTCTACCAGTGGGCACTCCAAACCACCGTTGCGGGTGGTGCGAGCCATGGAGATAACATGCGTTATGAAACCTGCACCCCTGACGTGGTTAAGCGATCAAGAGCGCAGGAGGAGCTCGCTGGAGTTTTCCACGCATATATGACAAGCTTCATCTGTCACAAAGGCGATCCAAATGCATTAGATGGTGAGTGGAGCAACAGACCAATCTGGTCCAAATATACAAGTGGAGACCCAAAGGTCATGCTCTTCGGCAAAGGAAATCAGGAGCTGATTGGGGGTGGGATAGGTGTTTCAGCACAGCTAGTCAACGATGGGCGTGCATTAGAAGCATGTAAATTTTGGTCAGAAAAATCAAAGGTTTGTCAGGAATAAGACCGGCTATGAAGTCAGTGGATTAGCCACGAGTTCTGGTTGAAAGGACGACAGTATGTGTTTCGGTCACTATTTGCTTGCCACAACCGGCTTCTTGCAAGATTCAGCATGTTTGTCATTGTCAATCGGGAAGACTTGTGCCAACGCCTTGAAACCGAGCATACAGCGCCACGATTTTGGTCCATAATTTCGTTGGACATGTCTTCATACCTGGCGCTTGCAAGCCATTATTCAAGAACCACACTTTCTTCCCATCGAGGACCGCGTTGTAGGACTCAAATGGTCAGAAGAAAGGGACCAGCAGGAACGGCGAGGAATGAGTGTTGGCGAACTTCGATCACAGTCCGTCGAATAGACATAGAGCAAAATGATACTGTTGCTGTGCTGGGCAAGCTCTCACGAGCGTGTTAGATAGGTACCCAGCGGAGCTTCTAGTGGTTGAACAACAGCTGAACAATTACGCAAGACGTTCGCGGCAACACAGCTTGATAGGTCAAGGTAGGTGTCGTCTGCAGAAAAAAGCTCCCAGCATTGTCGAGCACGCTTATAGTCTTGTTGTTGCTATTGCAATATTTTCCATGAAGTCAGTTTTGCATAGCCGCCCGACCACATGCCGCTGATTACGTGGACTTTCGGGGTGAAACGTACGCCGACTACATCAATTGTTGTTCCGAGCAGTATCACTTTGGGTTTAGGAAGAAACTTAGTGGTTCAGGCCATGCCCAAGTGAGTGGGCTGACGACGCGTTGGCACGTCTCCTTAGCTTGCTTTACCCTGGCTGCGCCTCGGCCACTTCCTTCAATATCTCATGCAACCCGTTTCATCAGGCAGAACCATTTCTCTTACCTTTGTCAAGCAATTTCGTCTCGCTTTTGCTGCTTCTGAACGAGCCAGCTGACTTTACTGTACCAGTCTTCTCTTGTGGCAATTATGCTTAGTTTGTGAAGTCAGTGCGTACGGTATTCGGTTTCTTCGATTCAAAATGAGGCTTTCTACTTGTTTGGCCGTTCCCTTGTATTCTTTGACCATCTCTGGATTGGCTATACCCACCAATTCCGAAAACTCTCACAATGTCACTGTCGCTGGCTCGATAGGTAAGCTTTCCAATGAGCAGGAACCCTCCGATCCGCTGACCACCTCCAGTCTCCGATAACATCACTTCTCAGGTCGCTAGCCTCGAAACAGAGTATCAAAGGCTTGAGGAGTTGAAGCTCCAATTGAACGACTTGCACCACAAGGTCTTGCGACAAGAGCATCAGATTCTCGAATTGATCAAGCATGATTTCACAACATGTGCTGGAGTCAAGTGCTATCTACAAACAGCCCTACGAAAAGCACCAGACTTTGTCGAACTTCTGAAAACTCACTTTCGAATCCATTTTCAAATCCATCCCAAGAATTCGACTGCTGGTCCATTCGACTGTTCATGGAGCACGAAGCCTGCGGACGTGCCAACCGAACCTGTTGAACTCTTTGTGACCGAGTTTGAGGGAGAGCACCGGCCTCCGCCACCACCACCATTTGGTCATGGACATCCACCACCTCCACCACCCCCTGGTCATGAACACTCACCTCCTCTTCCGCCTCCTAGTGATGGTCATCCTTTTCCTCCTGATCGTCCTTCGCCTCCTGGTCATGAACATCCACCTCCACCTCCACCTCCTCCTGGCCATGGGGACCACGACCCTTTTCAGCCTGGTCACGAACATCCGCCTCCTCCTCCACCGCCGCCACATAGTCCTGAAGATCATGAGCCATTTCAACCAGGCCATGGGCATCCACCCGAGCACGAGCCATGGAAGCAGAATCCAGCACCTCCAGGTTCCCAACCCGAAAAACCAGACGACCACGGTCGTCCACATCACATGCCACATCCAGCGCCACGACATCGTCATTACCGGCTGATACTGGCTACGGCAGGTCTCGTAACATCTTTCCTAATTTTCGGGATTCTTTTCAAGGCATTGCGCTTTTATCTGTCCAACCCCCGTGTCAGAGCCGATCGAGCGGCTCGCATTGAAGAACACCGCACTCGTCGAGAGTACAGACGGGCTGCCTGCAAACATCGCTTTCGACAAGTGATTGCACGATTCGGCAGAGGTGGACGAAGGGGAAGTAACAGCCTCGATGATTACGAGGAAAAGCGAGCAATGCTACAGCAACGTGATGGTCAAACACAAGTCGACGGTCACATTGTGGGACCAGATATCAGTTCTCTGAGGCGAGCTCATGAAATAGTGGAACAGTTAATGCGAGCGGAAGAAGGCAGATGCAGACGTACAACGCAAGGAGACATGACAACACCGAGCAGCAGTCGCTCAGTAATTTCGGAATCCACTACTTTGCCGCCCTACGCACCGCCACCACCGAGATATTCGCAGGAGCTATCGAGAGATATGGAAGTCGTAGATGGCTTCAGGTATACGCCTTCGAACAGTGAGGCTACACCGCCAAGCTCAGCATCGAGCTTCGTCTTGGACGATGATATGACAGAGAGCAGTGTTGTTGATTGCCGGAGCCGGATGAGTATAGATACGGAAAGCGTCCCACAATCAGAAAAGAGTCTTGAACTGGCCAGTGACAGGTACAGAGGTCAGTTCGACTAGAGAACACAGGGCATGGAGTTGATGAGGGTTGGATTGAGGGGTGGATATTAATGAATTCATGGTCTCGCATTTCTTTTGGGAGCGATATTGTACATTATTGTGTTGGCTTGCACAACATTTCCTGAGCATCATTATAGACTTTATAGGACACACACCTCAATAACCCTATCAAGAAATTGCATGTGTTGAACAATGACAATGAATCCAGTAATTCCCAATTGTGTACCGCCAGCTGACACTGTAGCCAACCTATACCACAGAGGTAAATAGTGGTGTCGGACCTTCTTGACTACCTTGACTGTCTTGACCTCTTCTACTTCAAGCAAACACTACAAACACTTTAATGTCAAGCCAATTCAAGTTCGCTCCTCCACTTCTGGTATTTCCTGGACGCTCAAGTATTCCGCAGGCATTGAGCGCAACTATCAATCTGCACAGTTGATGAGCTTACCATGCTTGGTCCAGCTAAGATGTATGGCGAGAAGTAGTCTACACGATCTATTCCATGTGCAAGTATGTAAACAGATTACGGTTCGGTCGCGGCCACGACCTCTGAGACAACATCACTTCTGCTTCCTTGACTCGAAAGCCACCTTTTCTACATCCACGAATTGGCGGTTTCCCAGGAAGCCTCCACGAGCCGCATTCCAAAGGATAGCAAAGGACCCCGGCTTTCGCAGTGAGTCACAGGAGCAACGGCGTGTTCGAGAACACAACCTTTTCGACCCACACACACACCTGATGCCGACTTCGATAAATTGATCACGCGTAATCTTATCCGAAGACATCCAGCTGTCTCTTTCAAACCAACCTTGGGAGTGTCTGAAACATCCATAGCAGATCTCGAGAAAGAAATCATATGGCTAGCTGCACATACACCACCTGGGGCACGCCTACTCAATACTCTTGATCATATAATCATAGATCGGCGAAGACAGCCAAACACTCTTCACTATGAAGCTCTCATACTTGCGAACGCTTTACCGGAAGAGGGGTCTGCAAAAAACGTGCGCAGTCTCATACAAGAGATGCGGAAAAACAAGCTATCGCTAGACTCGAACAACTATACTGCCATTCTACGCACAATGGTCGTACATCAGGATGCTGACATCGTCGCCGATGTTATCGAGTCTTGTGCAAAGATGTGGATT
>Ga0115853_100186_pt1 | contig 18399 bp, 19 predicted proteins | sample InSIn5gowninarea_FD_83867 | JGI IMG/M metagenome (GOLD analysis project Ga0115853, IMG submission 83867)
ATAAGCAATCTGGTGTCCTTGTCTTTTTTCTCTATATTAGTAAACAGTGCGCCTTCCACTACCTTCTAGGAGACCCGAGGACTTTGGCAAGGGGACCCCTATCTCCATCCTTTGGGGTCAATTTGCCCAATTTTGGCATGGACAGGATGAATTTTTCTAATTTAGACTGTATGATAAGCATATATGCAAGTGCACCAACAAATTTATTGGCACTCCATGGTGGGAATATCCTAGCGCTATAAATATTTTCTATATGGTTACTCTCACTAGTTCAGTTCCTCAAGTTCTTAAAGGAATTGGAGTTGCTAAGATTATATTTGTTCAATAAAAAATAATATTGGAATGAATAATAACATAAAACACAATTTGCATTTGTCAATTTGGTTTTGTCCAAGTGACATGATGAGCTCATAATGAGTATATTGTTGTAGTGGATTTGAGACCTGTTGTTGTTGTTGCCAGTTTTCATTCATAGTAATTTTGAAATTCTTTCTCATAATGACTTAGGGTACAAAGAAGTTTATTTAAAAATCGGAATGGATCCACATATGATGCTACATGTGTGGATCTGTAGATTAAACTAGAAGTCCTTGTTGAGTTTCCTACAATTATAATCTATATGGATGAGATAAGGCTTCAGAGTAATGAGAACTTACAGACTCATATTGACTAAGGAGCTAAAGGATGAAAATAGCACTAGCATTAGCATGATAAACATCGAGAAGTGTAGCCTTGTTTTGGATGCTTTGAACTAGAAAGCTATAGGTTTTTTTTAACATTTCATTGTTGTAACTTAATAAACTTTTAGTAAGTTGAATTTTATAAAATTCTTGTCATAACTTTTTATGAAATTAGAATTTTCAATATTTTTAATTGAAATAATCATTATTATAAAATTCCTATCAAAACCATGTGTTTCACATTGCAAGATTTGTTATTTAACTTATTTTACATTTTGAAATTTTTGTTTTCTAAAATTTTACAAATTCAATAGATCATGATTTGATCAATGATATTAATAATCATATAGGGTCAATGTTTCAAGTTTTATTAGTTTACACTTTCTTATTTGTTTTTCTAACATTTTACATATTTGATATGACAATGTCCATATATATTTGATCCTCTTGCACACTCACAAACCCAAATTTTGACAATGGCATCCCTATACCCTTGCCCACGAAAACTAGCAAACTTGGGAAGGAGAAGACATGCAAAGAACTATATATCATGTACAATCTCAACTCTATATCATGAAATGATAACAATGCCAATTATAACATTAATCATAGTTAAATCTTCTCCACTCAATGCTATGACACTTCAAGATCATACATGTTAGGTTAGCAAACAAATCAGTAAAATGCCATGTTAGCGTCAAGATAATAGAAGGAAATTGGAAAACGAAGCAAGTGCACAAAAGGGTCAGTTGATGTTAAGCATGGAATGAAGCATTAAAATTAAAATAAGATAGAGACAAGGCGAGTTTCCATAAGATTTCATGTAGGCACATGTGTTAGCAAGACAACAACTACAAGTACATAATCCCCAATGGTTAGCTCAAGTGGTTGGACTCGCCATGTCAAATATTTTTGAGGTTGATCCATTATTACAATGAACAAAGAGAGGAAGTTGTCATTAAAAATTACATGGACAACAAATCAAAGCAATGGAGAAATCAGCAAGGGAAACATAGTCTGCATAGACCAAGCATAACATTGGAGATAAGTCCCCATGCGTTACTTTATTTGATATTTATTATAATAATAAATAAGAGATTAGTCAACTAGCAATGGAGAAACCAACAAGAGAAACATACTTTGCATAGACCAATCATAGCATTGGAGATAAGTCCCATGCGTTACTTTATTTGATATTTATAATAATAATAAATAAGAGATTGTTCAACTAGTTATTATCTAAGTTAGTGAAAGAGGGGTGTTGTTACACCCTAGTAATGGTCCAAGTCTCCTATAAACATTCTTATACTTAAGCTTGTGCTTATGCACTTGTACTTTTGCGCTTATGCTTCTCCGCTTGTGCGCCTATTCTTGCAAAATAAGTGGGGCCAGGTGCAAGTAATAAGATTAATTGAATAGATAACCCTCCACTCATATATTCTTAGCCAAAAGAGACTTCCATCTAGCCACGGAGATTTTATGTCCCAATGTTAAATTTAAAATAGAGCAATTGTTGCTTGCTCATGCTAAGCAAAATCTTCAATAAAAGAAAGAGATTAAAAATTTATTAAAGGTGCTTAAATGAGACTTAGAGAAAGGCATAAAATTAAAAGATAAAAAGGTTCGTAGACATATGACCGATCATTATGAATATAAGAATAATTTAAAATTAAAAATAAAAAATCGGTTGCCAATGTAATGGAAACTGAACTCACATGGACAATCAACAAGGTGGCAAGGCACATCAATGGAAACAAGATCTGACAAATAATCAAGAGAAGGGTGAACAAAATTGCAGAGGAAAATAATAATATCAGCCAACATTTTGCATCTCACAATCAAATTGGAAATTGACAAGAAATTTTGAAAAAGAACTCGCTAGCAGTATAGGCATGTGGCTAAAGGCAATAACTTTTGCATAAAAATATGAATAGAAAAATGAGAACAACCTCCAAGTAGTAGGCGTATGGTTTAACACCAACTACAGTTGAGAGATTCAGAGATTTGAAAAGGTGGTCAGGAAATTCTTTTATAGGGTCTCAAAAATATGACAAGCTGAAAGGGCTCACTTGGGAAAGTAATTCACTGTCAATGGTGACATTTAAATAAATGATTGTGAGAAAATAAAATAAAATATTGAGATAATGAAATTGAACAAGTATGATAGGTGGCAGTTTGTCTAATAGCTGATAATAGTCAATGGATGTCATGTAAGGTGTTTGCAACTCCTATCACAAATTAGAAGTGATCTAGAGGGTAGCATATGGCACATGTTTAGAAGAAATGATACTGACAACATGGAGCCAACCAAAAACCAACAAGAATGGCATAAGTATATCATTATCACGAAAGAATTGGCATGTAGAGTAGTGAATTTTAATTTTGCAATAGAATTTGAGTCTTTAAGAAGTAGGTGGCTGAAAAGGAAATATGAAGGTGAAACAAACATGAAGAAAATTCAAATTAATGGGATTCACGTGGGTCAGAAAAACACCGTTAATGTTGAGATAATGAAAAAAATTGTCAAGGCAATGAGAATCCTGGGTAAAATTTATTGTTCATTGGAAAGAATTTTTTTAGCATGGGTGTGTAGGAGCAATTAAGCCAACAAAAAATTAATGCAGTGAGAGAAGAGTGGAAGTGGAATAAAAAAAGAGAGAAAATTGTGTTGGAACAAATACAACAAGGGAATAATTTTGTTGGGATTTGTGTCTACATCGAGAATATATTAGGACAAACATAGATTTAGGATTTTTTTGGGACACATAGTTATTACCATGTGTCAAACATCATTGTTGGAGGTGGGAAGCCATAGAGTGTTCACTATTTTCATGCTCTAGTCTCTTCTCCTTCATTCCTCTTACATGTCAATTTTCTTATTTTAGCTTATCATATGTGATATAATAATTTATGTTGTAACTAGGTTTCATTATCTTGCTACATATAGTTAAAATATTACATATAAATTTACTACATCTCCAATGTGAAACCTAGATTCTAAAATGTTTCAGCCAAACCTTGATCCAAATTTGGTACTCCTACAAGAACTCCAATGCTAACAACCTTAGTTTGTTCATAGGTTTGAGTGGAATTTCTTAGTAAGAATATATAATACACTGCAATGCAACTTATATATCTTTTCAAACATTTATATCATAAATTATTTGTCATCTTGTTGTATATGGCACTATTATGCCTTCAATATTTATGTTGCATTTTGAATGTCTTGAAGATTTTGATATTTAGAATTTATTTAGGATTTTACTACTCTAAGCAAGATGAGATACAACCATGCAATTGCAATGTGTATTGCAAAAAAAACTGCACTTTGAATTATTTTACCATTAGTCGTAAGCATATGTATATTTAGGATGTAGTTTTTCCCTACTAGAACACATGAATAATGAAATTGATGATGAAATAATAGGATATACCTACTACAAATCATAGTCACTCCTCCCAACAATCGAACCAATTTCCTCCAATGCTTTTAGAAGAGAGGGAAAATGTTGTTGCATTTGTTGCAAAGAAATCCATCCATCTTGATTCGAAAGCTAACTTTTCAGTGACAACGTAGATAGCACTAGATCCCTAACAAAACTAGCAAGTCTTTGTGACAAAAACTCAATGAAAAATGAGTAGAATTTGGAAATCTAGAACAACATTGACTCGATGGTTGATCAAGATCTCTATATTCAATGTCAGCCATGATAAGTATTGACAACATATTAAATGCCAAATTGAGTCAGAAGATCATGACAAAAAACATTCGTGAACACTTCGATGTAGCAATTGTCCAAGAGTTATTTTTGTTCCTTTTGAGTCTTTTTAAGGATGTGACCAACCTTGGATTTAAAAGAATACAAGTGTTGGACAAAAACTAGTGCCTTATCTAGCTCTTTCTAAAGTTGTGTAGGCACCGAAAAAGAAAAGGACAAGGGAAATTCCTTAAAAGCCAAGGGTTGAAAACCAAGGCAAACCTCAAGGGTAAATGTCTATAAAGGACTTAACTATTTAGTTGAATGTGGTCAAGACTCAAATCTTGCCAAGCTGGTGTTGCACTAGGAAAGCTACTTGGTAGGATATGTTGTTTGAAAAATCACTTTGTAATATTCATGTGTGAAACCACAGGGCATTGGGAATAGGAATACCATATAGAAGTTCAATTGTATGATTGATTGATTAATTTGTAGGTTTCTAAGATCACTTGAATAGGATTCCAAATACTAATTTGAATATGCATCTTGTACATAAATTATGATATTTTTTCACTCTATTCCATGTTCCACCAAGTTTCTGGAATGGTGGGGCACAAGAACAGGGAAACAAATTCAAGGAATGTGATGAATTTTATGAAACATCATGGGAAATACTCGGGTCCTCAGCATAGGAGACTCCCTCTGAAATCATAAAAAAAATTAAATATATGAAAAACAATGACAAGTCACAAATATGAACAATGAAAGCATGAAATTATATATATATATATATATATATATATATATACATACTAAATGAAAAATAAAAAATTGCCATGTTAGTATTTTGTCTTAAATAATCATCTTAAAACACCTTACCTTGTAGTAATGTGGTTTTTAGTTGATGAGGCAGTAGAAGATGTGTAGTAATTTGTTTTTACTACAATCCATCTTTATTTTCTATAGTATGCAGCAACAATTCTTTGATATCCTCAGATATAACACCTCCCCCTATGGACTATTGATGACAATGTGAAAACAATATTGTTAAACCATAACTTATGAAGCTGAATGCATAATCAAATCAAATAAAAATATTATATTACCTCTCCTTGAAATACATCTAGTGCAAATGCATTGAGGCAACTTATGATTGATTGCTTAACATCAACACCAAGTCCATCCAGATCCTGACTATGGATAGAATAAATATATGCTTTTTCGAATAGAACGTGTCAATGTTTAGGGACTTTCCTTCTCTCATGTTCACCTCCACCTTAATTTCCATGTAGGAAGATATCAAAAGGGAATCTATTTTCAACCAATGAGCACCGATTAGACCCTTACCTAAAATACTAGATAGAAACCAACAATAACACATAATGTCAAAGAAGCCATGAAGCTTGAAAACATAAGGAGATTCATTGGCACCTGTGACATTTCATAGTCATAAACAATAGAAGATTCTTAAAAGTTTGTAAAGGATAAAGTGAAAAACTTGAACTTGATCGACACCGATGAGTATTTATTGTGACAGATAATAGAAGATTCTCAAACTCATGCAAATGAAGAAAAAAAGACATGAATGAGCTTTTAGTGTGGAAGAAAAGAACAATCATAAAAAAAATATCTAATGAAACTTTTGAAAACCCACTCCAATCAAGAAGAATGTGGAGTTAATGCTCAATGAGCATGTAGGAAATTTTATTTTGACATTTCACCTTCTCTCCTATAAATTTGTCAATGAAGAAAACCCTGGCAAATAATCTATGAAGTTGAAGAAAATATTTTATCTGATATGATAGATGGTCAACCTTGAATGATAAGAGAAATGCATCCTCTTCACACAGATTTGCAGAATAAATTCCCATACATCCACACATTTCTACATATGGCATTTTTTTAAAGGAATTGGAGGTCTTTATAGTGCTGGAACAGGGAATATGATCATGGGAAGTTATATGTCACTTAGTGATAGAAATATCTCAAGTCGATGCACTACTAATTTTTTCACACTTTTGTTAGTTTGTGACTTATTTTTGTATTTTCTAGTCAGCTTAGAGATGCTTTAAGGCATTGTACATGTCACATGATGTATTAGAACTCCTATGCTCGGTCACGTGTGGATATCAATATAATTCTTCTTGTTTTGAATTAATGGAGTGAGCATGATGGTACTCATAGCTTTATTGGATCTACTTTTGGATTAAGCACTAAAGATTGAGACTCTTGGTTTATTTTATAGGGAAAATTTGGCATTGTTTGAACCAAGGTCTTGGAGTTTGAGGATTCATCCATAACCTTAGTATGGAGATCATGAATGTGCTATAGAATATCCTTTAAGTAATCAATGGCATCTCCCAATATTGAGGCCCTGTTCATCAAAGTGTTAAAGAAATGTTTTTGTCATGATCTTCTAAGTCAATTGGGAATTTAAGATGTTGTCAATACTTATCATGGTTGGCATTGGATATCTAGAGATCTTGATCAACCATCCAATCAATGATGTTCTATATTTCCAAATTCTACTCATTTTTCATTGTGTTTTTGTCACAAAGAATTGCTTGTTTTGTTAGGGATCTAGTACTACCTATGTTGTCACAACTTTCGAATCAAGATTGATGGATTTCTTTACAACAACTGTAACAACATTTTCCCTCTCTTCTAAAAGCATTGGAGGAAAGTTGTTATATTGTTGGGAGGAGTGATGAGGATTTGTAGTAGGTATGTCATATGATTTCATCATTATTTTCATTTTTCATGTGTTCTAGTGGGGAAAAACTACATCCTAAATATACATATGCTTACGACTAATGGTAAAATAATTCAATGTGTAGTTTTTTTGCAATACACATTGCAATTGCATGGTTATGTCTCATTTTGGTTAGAGTGATAAAATCTTAAATCAATTTTAAATATCAAAATCTTCAAGACATGCCAAATGCAACATAAAGATTGAATTTATAATAGTGCCATATACAACAAGATGACAAATAATTTTTGATATAAATATTTGAAAATATATATAATTTGCATTGCAGTGTATTATATATTCTTATTAAGGAATTCCACTTAATCCTATGAACAATCTAAGGTTGTTAGCGTTGGAATTATGGTAGGAGTACCAAATTTGGATCAAGGTTTGGATGAAACATTTTAGAATCTCGGTTGTACGTTAGATTTGTAGTTAAATTTATATGTAAGACTTCAACTATATGTAGCAAGATAACAAAACTTAGGTACACCATAAAGTCTTATATCACATATGAGAAGCTAAAATAAGAAAATTGGCATCTAAGAGGGATGAAGGAGAAGAGACTAGAGCATGCAAATAGTGAGTACTCTATGGATTCCCACCTCCAACAATGATGTTTGACACATGGTAATAACTCCCTACCGGAAAAAACTTCCTAGATCTATGGCTGTCCTAATATATTCTAGATGTAAACACAAATCCCAACAAAATTATTTCCTTTTTGTATTTATCCCCAAAAAAAGGTCTCTTGTTTTTTATTCCACTTCCACTTTTCTCTCATTGGGCTAATTTTTTGCTGGCTCAATTGCTCCAACACACCTATGTTAAAAAATTTATTTCCAACGAACAATAAATTTTACTCGGGACACCCATTGCCTTGATAATTTTTTTCTTTATCTCAACATTAATGGTGTTTGTCTAACCTACGTGATTCCCATCTTTGAATTTTATTCATGTTTGTCTCATCTTCTAATTTCCTTTTCAGCCACCTACTTGCCAAAGCCGCAAATTCTATTGAAAAATTAAAATTCACTATTCTCCAGCCAATTCTTCTATGATAATGATATACTTCTGCCATTCTTGTTGGTTTTTGGTTGGCTCCATGCCATTGCTATCATTTCTTCTAAGCATGTGCCATGTGCAACCCTCTACATCATGTCTAAGTTTTGAGAGGAGTTGTGAACACCTTACATGGCATCCATTGACTATTATTAACTATTAGACACACTCCCAACTATCAAACTTGATCAATTTCATTATCTCAATATTTTATATTATTTTCTCATATTCATTTATGTAAATGTCACCATGGACAGTGAACTACTTTCCCATGTGAGCCCTTTCACCTTGTCAGATCTTTGAGACCCTATAAAAGAATTTCCCAACCACCTTTTTAAATCTCTGAATCTCTCAACTATAGTTGGTGTTAAACCATAAGCCTACTACCTAGAGTTTGTTCTCATTTTTTCTGTTCATATTTTTATGCAAAAAAAAAATATTGCATTTAGCCACATGCCTATATTGCTAGCGAGTTCTTTTTCAAAATTTCTTGTCAATTTCCAATTTGATTGTGAGATATAAAATGCTGGTTGATATTATTATTTTCCTCTGCAATTTTGTTCACCCTTCTCTTGATTATGATTTGTATTATCTGTTAGATCTTGTCTCCATTGATTTGTCTTGCCACCTTGTTGATTGGTAAATTTTAAATTTTCCTTATATTCATAATGATCGCTCATATGTCTATGAACCTTTTTATCTTTTAATTTTATGCTTTTCTCCAAATCTCACTTAAGCACCTTTAATAAATTTTTAATCTTTATTTTTTATTGAAGGATTTGCTTAGCATGAGCAAGAAACAATTGTTCTAATTTAGATTTAATATTGGGATAGAAAATCCATGTGGCTAGATGGAAGTATCTTTTGGCTAAGAATATATAAGTTGGGTATCTATTCAATCAATCTTGCTTACTTGCACCTAGCCCCACTTGTTTTACAAGTATAGGTGCACAAGCACAGAAGCAAAAGATTAAGTATAAGAATGTTTCTAAGAGACTTGGACCATTGTTGGGGTGTAACAACACCTCAGATAAGAACTTGTTGACCAATCTCTCACTTTTTTTTTTATTGGAAAATATGGGACATCTTTCTATTCACAAACTATCAAATTTACATAGGATTTACACTATTTGCCAGTAGGCCCGGAAGCCAAATTGGCCATGCTTGTCCAAAAACACACAAAACTACTTTGCCCATCATGGGAAACCAGAGAATTGTCATTACACAAAATAACCAACACAAGCTTGGCTAGAACCGTTGCTAAGAGCCACTTAAACCTACTATTGGCAAACCAACTATATGTATTATCCATAGACTAAATAGGAAATGCTAGGATTACCTCAGTTCGAGGTTGGATTCCCCCAGGATATGTTGTACGCCTGACATATCCTCTTCTTTCTCCTCATCATCGTCGTCCAACTCCATCACCTCACCCTTGGGCTGCCTTGATGCTATCACTACAGATGACCCCCCAAATGGGGGCTCAACCAAGTCGACCAGGTCCTGCAACTTTACCAAACTTCACATGGCTTCCCTCCTATAATGCTTCATGAACACTTACACCACCTAGTCCAAGGAAAACCACTCATGAAATAGCCGCCTGAGGAGGATACAGGCCACCCACAGAGGGTTGGCACTTTGCCCTTCTCCGTGCTCAAATAGAAGGGTGGAACCCAATTCACCTTTTAGGCGTGTCAAGGCTCGAACTTCTGCAGGTGAATTTTCTAGGAAGAACCATTTCTCCCCTAGGTCCTCCCCCTCGAACCCATTTAGATGCACAATGACACTGTCAAAAATCGGACCTCCAACCCCTCTACCACCAAGGTTCTGACCATGGTTGTGCCCATCTCGACTGCCCTCCATGGCAGGAAGGATCCTTTCCACCATCACCAGAGCCCTGTCTTCCTCTCTATATAGCTCCCAAGCTCTGCAAAGGATGATAACCACAATAACAATACCAAGAATTCTCCTCCATCCATCTTTAAATGTCATTTGGTCTCGCCTCAAGGGTGCCATTAATGCCCCCTTGCTAGACTTCACTCCACAGGCAATCATTTTCCACCTCCCTTTGGTCTCACACCTGAGGTGACGGTAGTCCAACCCCCCCACGTGGATCTCCTCCTCCACACACCCTCCAATGGGCCCCCTCGTGCGACCTCCCCTTTCTAATCACCCGCATATGGGATTAGACTAGTCCTGCTCCACGACCCTCTGACAGTCTCGTCGAAGGGAAACCTTGACTTGGTCCTCTTATCCCTTCTATTGCAACTCCTGACGCTTACTAACCCCTTAGTTTGCTAGGAGGTCTGCTAGTCTATTGGCTTTCCTCTTGACATGGTGGATTTGAACCTTAGAATGGTCCCGTTGCAGACCCCTCAACTGATCTAGACTATGAGCCATCTTCCAATTATCGACCACCTTACTCATTGGTTTTCCATGCAACAACTTAGTAGCCATTTGCAAGATGATCTGAGAGTCGCCCTCTAGTATGATGGGAAGCCACCCATTCTAGGTTGCCATGGCTAGACCTACAAGGAGACCTTTCAATTCGACTACATTATTAGAGTTCTTGCCAATATATCCCCAGCATAACCCCACCATATTTCCCTCAGAATCTAGGATGGCTCCCCCAAAACCTGACGGTCCTGGATTTTCTTTGATTCTCCATCAAAGTTGAGCTTAAACATATTTGCAGGGGGGGGTTTCCAGATTGTTGGATTGTTCCCATCTCTAGCCCCTTCTCCTATGTTTCCAACATACTCAAGGATACTGCAAATCTCCCAATTTCTCAAGATCATCATCTGCTTAGGACCTGCACGAAGGTCCGAAGAGCCCACCTTTTCAACCCCAACGTCTCTCTAATGTAGGAGTGAATCGTGGGCCAAGCCTCCTCTGGTGATCATTTCCTTCCATCAAAGACACAACTGTTCCTTTCCTTCTAGGTTTTCCAAACCACAAAGCCTAGGAATATTTCCCAAATCTTGTTCAAGATGATGTTTTGAAAGGCCTTCTCTTCCTAGTGTTCAATCGTATCTTGTATCGGTCCTTCTCCTAATTGGGACTTACCAAAGAGAACCCCTCCCTTTTCCCACACAACTCTAACTTAGTCACAACCTTAGAGGAGGTGTCATGTGGTTTCGTTTGCCCTATGGCACATCACACAGACTGATGGCCCTATCATCCCACGTTCCCTCAAGTTTTCCCATGTCAAGATCCGACCCCGCATCAAAAGACAGAGAAACAGAGTGATTTTCGGCCAGTTCCCCTGACCCCATAACCTACACCATCACTTCTCAGTTGGGAGATTGATGGATCCAGTGGCCAAACTAGTTGCCTCCTTAACGCTGAATTGGCCCGGGGGCCTATATCCCCGCCTGATCTTGTCTGGGTTATCCCTAACGTCTATCTTTCGATACTCCAGGGCCTGCACCAAGCCTCACACCTCCTCCCCTAGACTCCACCCTGAAAACCACTCCTCTGACTACCACTGTCTAAAGGGACTAACTCCCCCATTATTTTCCCAAAAATATTTGACCTTTGTGAATCCCCCCTTCTCTAGATGGACTTGGAGAATCAGGAGGTCCCCCTCCTCTTGAAGTTTTGGGAGTTGCTACCAGGAGTCCCTGAAGAAATCCTCCTCCTCCCCATTTCCGATTTTCCAGAAACTATGTTCCTTCATAAGTTGTCTATTAGCATTGGCCGCCTGCCATATTGGATATCCCATTGTATCTTAGTCATAATGGATCAAGTTTCGGTTTGACCAACCCCTAGCATATTTGTGGTGCCAAAATCTGGCCCATAGCTCCCCCTTGTGGGTAACCCACCGCCACCAGATCTTGGCGCTAAAAACCTTGTTGGAAGTTTTCAGATCCCTCAGCCCCAAACCTCCAATTCTCTTAGGCCTGCACACCATCTCCCAATCCACAAGTGCCCATTTTTGTTTGATATTTGTGCTTCCCCAAGGAAAGTTTCTCTGAATTTCCTGGATTTTTTTGACAACCGCTTTTGGAGCTGATAGAACTGAGAACACATAGGACGACATCGCTTGGAGGACCAACTTTACTAGCGTGAGGTGACTGGGGAAATTCAACGCTCGATGCGTCTAGTTATTTCGTTTGCTCGACATTTTATCCAGGAGTTCCTTCCAATTTCTCTAGGTAGCTTTCCCCTCAAGTAGAGGGGCTCTCAAATATTTAGATGGTAGAGACACTTCTGCAAATTCAAGGATCCTATTGATATTCCACCCCATGATTGGGGGGGTGTTGAAGTAGTATATTTGCGATTTGTCTTTATTAACTTCTAGCCCACTAGCTATCTTGTAGATTTCCAGTGTATCTTTTATTTCCCTGTCCTCCCTAACCGACAAGACCCCCATGAGCATTGTGTCATCCACAAACTGCTGGTGGGTCTATGGGTCCATCTCCTCGTGAGGCCCAATCCCTTTGATAGCCCCTCCAGCTTTCCTGGATTTAAGGCTCTGCCAAGGCCTTCTGCCATGAGAATAAACAAAAATGGAGATAGGGGTCCCCTTGCCAAAGTCCTCGGGTCTCCTAGAAGGTAGTGGAAGGCGCACTGTTTACTAATATAGAGAAAAAAGACAAGGACACCAGATTGCTTATCCATCGAACCCATTTGTGTTGAAACCCAAAGGATTTATGCATCACCTTCACCAACTGACTTTGTCATACGCCTTCGTGATATCAACCTTAATCAACATTCCTAGGGATTTCATTTGCTTCAATGAGTGGATCATCTCATGGGTTAGGATGATTCCATCCAATATTTTCCTGACTTCAAAAAAACTTGATTGCTCTAGAGATATGAGCCCCGACATCAACGACTTTAGCCTGTTGGCCATAACTTTTGTGATAATCTTCAAAATTACAGTACAAAGGGAAACCGGTTTGAACTTACCTGGTGAGTCTGCCCCATGTTCCTTTGGAATTAGAGTGAGAAATGTTGCATTAAAGGCTTTGAGAATCCACCTTGTCCACCTAGATTCCTCCACCACTTCCCAGATCTCCTCCTTTACTAGGTCCCAACAACTTTGGAAAAAATCTATTGTAAATCCATTGGGCTCGAGGGATTTTCCTTTCTCCATTTGAAATACAGCTTCATCCACCTCTTCTCGAGCTATGGTTCTCATCAACATTACATTATGTTCTAGCGTAACCATCTTAGGGATGTGTCTTATAATTTCAGCAATGTCCCTCCCACGTTCATCATCCATCTCTTTGAGCACCTTCGAATAGAACTGAACGAGTTGCTACTCCATTTCACTTTTCTTCTCCACCACTTGACCTGTAGGAGATTTAAGGCGGGTAATCCTATTATGCTAGCGGTTTTGGATTGTTGATCTAAGGAAGAACCGCGTGTTCCTATCACCCTCCTTCAACCATAGTTTCTTGGACTTTTGCTACCCCAAGATCTCCTCTTGTTTCTCTCGTTGAATTGGCTCTTGGATGAGACCTTGTTCAATTGTTCTCTCTGTGTCACTATAACCCCCACTCATTACCCTTGAATGGAGCTCCCCGATCTAGTCTTCGAGTCTTCATTTCTCTGTGAGAATATGCCCAAAAAACTCTTTATTCCATTTCTTCAGGCATCCTTTAACAAATTTAAGCTTATGTTGGAGGCCATACATCCAAGACCCCACCGGTCCCGAGAATCCTTCCCACCACTCTGTTATCAAACTCTGGAAGTCAGGGTGGGTTAACCAAAACTTCTCAAATTGAAACGACCTCTTTATCAGCTCCCCTAGCCTCCTCCATTCCAAACAGATCAGCCAATGATCAGAACCGGACGTCTGCATCACGATGGCCCCTATCTCTCCTTTTCCTATCAAGATTGTCTCTGATACAAGGAATGGGTCCAAACGTGAGGCTATGTGCCTAGGACCTGATCACTTGTTTTTCCAGGTGTAAAATCCATTTGGGGTCTGTATGTCCACCAAATGGAGGTCCTCAATAACTTCATTGAAATAAATACTAACACTGCTAAGAGATATGATCCCACCCTTCTTCTCATCTAGGGACCTGATTAGGTTAAAATCCCCCCAATAATCCAGTGATCCCTCCCCACCCAAGCACTGAGTGATCACATCTCTTCTAGGAAGGATGTGCCTAGGACCTGATCACTTGTTTTTCCAGGTGTAAAATCCATTTGGGGTCTGTATGTCCACCAAATGGAGGTCCTCAATAACTTCATTGAAATAAATACTAACACTGCTAAGAGATATGATCCCACCCTTCTTCTCATCTAGGGACCTGATTAGGTTAAAATCCCCCCAATAATCCAGTGATCCCTCCCCACCCAAGCACTGAGTGATCACATCTCTTCTAGGAAGGTTGGCTTGTGCGCCAATTGGAATGGACCATAAACATTTGTAATCACCCCTCTGATAGAGATACCTAAGACATCGAAACAAGTCGAGAGCATGTATCTTGATGCAACAAAATTAGTCATACTCAACAATTTTGGGCTCCAAAGCAAACCAAGGCCACCCGTAGCTCCAGTCATATCCAGTTCCATGACCTCTGCTCCTTTCCAAAACCTCTTACCAAAGTTCCCCAAATCTTCACTGCTACATTTAGTTTCCTGAAGAAAAAGAATAATCGGTTTCTCCATCTCGATTTTCCTTCTTAGCAGCCGCTTTTTGAGCTTGTTGTTGTAGTCTCTAACATTCCATGAGATTATCTTCATTGATTAACATTGTTGAGGAGTTTAAAGGCTTCATCTATCATCGAGTATTGCCCTGAAGCAACCAACTTCCCACCCACATCTTGAATTCTCTGCGAATTTATCTGTCTCCCTCGGCATTTTCCTTCTCCCCTGTTCATGGAGTCTGAAACCACCCGAAGACCTCGAACCCCTTTGGTTTTGATTAACGCCTCCTTGAGGAGGGCTATATGACTGAACGTGATATACCCAGTCTTTGGATTGGCACAAGCCTTTTCTATGCCTTCCAGGTCCAGTTCTCCCAGTTCCATGTCCTCTACATCCACCTCTATTTCCTCTGTCCCTGTCTGCTTTGTGGCTTCCAAGTGCTGAGGTTCCTCCATAGCCTTCTCTTTACCTTTTCTCTAAGTTCCCTGCTCCCCTTTGTCTCCACTCCCTTCCCCGTTATCCATAAGCTTGCTCAGGGCATCATAACGGTTAGAAAGTTGCATTTTTTCTTACCTTCTGGGCTAGGGTTCCACTTAGTTGGTATCTTCTTGTTGTTTACCTTCTCAAATCCATCTGCATCTTTCTCCCCAGTATTTTTTTGGGGTGATGGCAATGGGATATTGAGAGGGCATTCCCGAAAAAGATGCCCATGTTCATGACATTTACAGCAGCAAAAAGGAATGTGCTCATAGTCGATGGCTTGGATCCATTCCTCATCCTTCCAAGAGAGTTTAATACTCTCTGGTACATCTTTTGAAATGTCCAAGTATATGCAGATCCGATCATATGACACATACCTCATCTTCTTCGTCTATTCTGCAACTTTGACAAAGGCTCCTAGGGCATTCCCGATGTCTTCCAAAATCTCCGGCCTCCAAAACTCAGAAGGAAGGGAATAAAACTGCAACCACGCCGGAGCCACTGATAGATCTTCCTTTTCCGGGTTAAACCTCTTCTGCCAGAAGGTTAGATAAAGGCATGTCGAGTTGTAAAAATATGGCCCCCCTTCGAAGACTCGGTTCTTATCCTCCATGTTATAAAAAATGATTGTAAAAAAACATTTCACCCCCAGCCTGAGATCATACCCCCCTTTCGCTTTCCAGGTGTTATTAACCCACCAAACTAGGGCTTTCTCAGGCGGCCAAATACCAACGAACTTAGTAATTAGCGCATGGTCTTTCATGTACTGAATATGGGATGCTAACCCCTCTAATTTAATGGTCATCTCCGAGATTTCACTGGATTTTGGCAGACATTGTCCAGGTTTTTGTGATCCCTTGACAAGACCCTCCCCTGACCTTGTAACTCCGTCCTTTGTTGCTTTCTGCCCGTCTCCTTTCCCCAAACTCGAATTGCTCTTTCTTCCTTTCTCCTCCAATGAAGGATTGGGGTGGGCGACAACCCCCATGGACATGGAAGATGCCAAACCTACCGGCCCAGACGATCTACCCTCTATGGCCAAGCTTACCACATGCAGACTCTGTGAACTGAGGAATACTTGAAAATCCCTAACTCTTGTTTTTCGAAAGTCCACTTCTCGACTTGGGAAACCTCAGACTCTTTCGTGAGGTAAAGTTCAGTCTTCCACTTATTATTATTATAAATATCAAATAAAGTAATGCTTGGGGACTTATCTCCAATGCTATGCTTGGTCTATGCAGAATATGTTTCTCTTGTTGGTTTCTCCATTGCGTTGATCTATTTTCCATGTAATTTGTAATGCTAACTTCCTCTCTTTGTCGATTGTAATAATGGATCAACCTCAAAAATCTTTGAGATGGAAAGTCCAACCACTTGAGCTAACCATTGGGACTTATGCAGTTGTAGTTGTTGTCTTGCTAACACATGTGCCTATGCTAAATCTTATGCCAACTCACCTTGTCTCTATCTTATTTGAATTTTAATGCTTCATTCCATACTTCAACTGACCCTTTTGTGCACTTGATTTTTTTTCCAATTTCCTTTTATTATCTTGATGTTGACATGGCATTTTACTCGTTTATTTGCTAACCTAACATTTATGATATTGAAGTGGCATAGCATGGAGTGGAGAATATTTAACTATGATTAATGTCATAATTTGGAATTGTTATCATTCCATGATATAGAGTTGAGATTGTACATGATATATAGTTCTCTGCACATATTCTCCTTCCCAAGTTTGCTAGTTTTTGTGGGTGAGGGTATAGGGATGCCATTGCCAAAATTTGGTTTTGTGAGTGTGCAAGAAGGATCAAATATATATGGACATTGTCATATCAAATATTTAAAATGTTAGAAAAAGAAATAAGAGAGTGTAAACTATTAAAACTTGAAACAATGAACATATATGACTATTGATATCATCGATCAAATCATGATCTATCTAATTTGTAAAATTTTAGAAAACAAAAATGTCAAAATGTAAAATAAGTTAAATAATAAATCTTGAAATGTGAAACACATGGTTTTTGATAGGATTTTTCTAATAATGATTTATTTCAATTAATAATATTGAAAATTCCAATTTCATAAAAATTTATGATAAGAATATTATAAAATTCAACTTACTAAAAATGTGTTAAGTTATAGCATTGAAATGTTAAAAAAAACCAAGAGCTTGTTCAAAGCATCCAAAACAAGGCTACACTTCTCCATGTTTATCATGCTAATGCTAGTGCTATTTTCATCCTTTAGGTCCTTAGCCAATATGAGTCTATATGTGCTCATTACTCTGAAGCCTTATCTCATCCATATAGATTGTAATTGTAGGAAACCCAACAAGGAATTCTAGTTTAATCTACTCATCCACACATGTAGCATCATTTGTGGATCCATTCCAATTTTTAAAGAAACTTATTTGTACCTTAAGTCATTGTGAGAAAGAAGTTCAAAATTACTGTGAATAAAAACTATCAACAACAACAACATGGCTCAAATCCATTACATCGATATACTCATTATGGCCTCATCATGTCACTTGGACTAAACCCAATTGACAAATACAATTTGTGTTTTATATTATTGTCGATTCCAATATTCTTTTTTACATAACGAATATAATCGTAGCAACTCCAATTCCTCTAAGAAGCTAAGGAACTAAACTAGCAAGAGTAACCATATAGAAAATATCTATAGCTCTAGGATATTCCCACCATGGAGTGCCCATAAATTTGTTGGCACACATGCATGTATGCTTATCATACAATCTCAATTAGAAAAATTCAGCTTGTCCATGTCAAAATTGGGCAAATTGACCCCAGAGGATGGATGCGTTCTTTCATATGCCATACATCTTAGTCACTGCAATCATGAATTCCTCCATCAATTCTTTGTTGTTGAAAGGAGGTTTCTTCCTTATTTCTTTAGTATCTCACAATTTCATATTCAAGGCATAAGAGGCCATATGAAGAGGTATGTTTACCTTCTTTTTTTTTTTTTTTTTTTCATTTTGTTTTCTATGTTTTATTTTTTTTTTTTCTTTCTTTTGTCTGTTTTATTTATTTTAGTCATTAGTTTTTTTATTATTTCCTTTTTAGATATTATACATTTGAATTTTATT
>Ga0115853_100119_pt1 | contig 18376 bp, 14 predicted proteins | sample InSIn5gowninarea_FD_83867 | JGI IMG/M metagenome (GOLD analysis project Ga0115853, IMG submission 83867)
TTCTGAAAATTAGGAACTAATTACCTACTACCAATCTATGATTAATACATCATCAAAGTTTCATATTTACAGCCTATGATTCACATTTTGTTATTTTATGTTTTAGTTATGATGTTTAGGTGCAAATTGTGAGAAGTTGGAGAAGAATTTTTGGAAGTTGACAGAGGTTTCTCTCAAGGAAAATCTAATCTACAAAAACCTCCTTCGGTTTTGTAACAAATGTCAGGATTCAAGAGATATGATCTAGTCTTTGACCCCTATTTGTCTAGAAATTTGATCTGTTGCGTTTTTGACAGACATCATCTTTTGACTTGTTGTTTCGAATTTTTGATTTCTAGAAGTAATTTGGATCATGTGAATAGGTGTCATTAAGCATTAGGAGGTGTAGTTAGTGGTTTGTTGTAAATATTCCAACTTTGATGATGTATTAATCATAGATTGGTAGTAGGTAATTAGTTCCTAATTTTCAGAAGAGTAGGTGAAAATGCAATGTATCTGGCTGTTGACTAGCTTCCTTTTGAAAAATTCTACCCTGTTAGTTGGGAGTGGAATATTTTGATGTATATAAGATGTACAAAACATAGTAAATCTCTTTTGTTGGTGAGTGTAAAGAAGAAGGTTGCTATTTTGTATTAAAATTTCTCAAGTGAATAAAAGAAAGGCAAGAGGAGTTTGACAGGGATTCTTGTGTCAAACCTTTGTTGGTGTGTTGTGCTTTGTGCTACCAGCTTTATCTTATGGTTCCATTGTTCAAACATATGTCTTCATGCTTTAGCTTAAGAGTAAATTTGTAGAATTCATTGTTGTGCTTTGTTTTATATAAGTTAAACACTTATCTGTTTTTTTCCTCTTAATGGCAATTTGAATTCATCTGTGACTTAATGATCTGATTGTCATCCTTATGATTCTGCACTCACCCTTCCTACAACGAAATCAAGTTATATTATCAGCAAAACTGCCTATCCTGCCCCTATCTAAATCACCTTCACTATCGCTATTCACTTGAAATCATTAGCTGTTGTTGGTTCAATGTTGAGTGAGTCTTTCTTTTCTTACCTACCTTCAGAACTAAAACATAAAATAACAAAATGTGAATCATAGGCTGTAAATATGAAACTTGAATCTTCCAATCTATGACACCTATGTAGAAATTGAAGGATGTTTTTGTTCTTTGGCCTGTGCTTGACAAAAACCTCTTTCAGTTTTTCAAAATTCATTTCCATTTGGTCAGAAACGCTTTTGAAAATGATGACAAAAACAGTGAAAAATGCAGCAAATAGAGTAGCGTTCTAAGTTCTGAATATTTGCAGCTTTCCTCTGACAAAATGGAGCAAATGGGTAGTCTCAAAATATCCTTGTGATGGTAATGAACTCTTGAAACATCCTTCAAAATGATTGTAGGCCTCCATATCACCTGACCCCCTTTGTCTGGCAGTGTAGAAGACTTTCGCAACAACTTCAAAACTTTGAGCATGTGATGATTTCTTTTGATACAGGGTGGCTGAGGCAATTCCTGCCTACTATGATATCCTTATAACACCTCACAAACCATTTCAAAGCCTCAAAAATTCATCACTACATCAAAATAAAGGACTTTGTAACTTGCGCAACAAAAGTCAGTGCATTCGTAAGTTTGAATAGTTCGGGTTTCTTTCAAACTCAGACCAATTGAGGGATAAAATAAATATCACATACAACGTACAGAACCCCACAGGAGATGAAGAAAACCTTACTCAGAGCTGTGATGACGTTTTTTCCAAATGCGCAACAACACGGACTTTCACAGCAACAACTCGATTTTCGCAGCAAGTCTCTGATCTGGGAACAACTCCTCTTTCCAAACCTGCAACGCTCTTCTTCGATCTCCAAAATTGCTCCTGTTACACAGTAATTTGTCACTGTCCTCATCTTAGTCCCTCTGCTGTGTCATGTGTCAAATAAACATGTTCATATCTTCCCACTCATGTAAGAAGATTAAGCAAATGCTCTCTGTGTGGTTTGTTTTCCGCACGACGGAAGAATGGTGACCATAGATCAATTATTGTTCTTTAGTCCCCCAGTACCTCTTGTGCAGCCTCGTCCCCTATCGGTTCTTATCCACAAGCAGTACCTTCCTTGCCACAGGTTAATTATGTGGCTACCCGTTCCGTCTCCGCCTCTACTAATGATCATGCAGATGGTCTGGTACACCATGTACTGGGGGCATTGGAACCTGATCTGTCTTTGAGGTCTAATGACATGTGTTTCTCCCGAAGTATGTTTCTTCCATCCTGCGAGGTCCTCTTGGGAGCCATGTTGTCATATGGCCCATGAACAAGGTGTCCGAGGATAGTTCTTTTCTTGTGTCAACCTTGTTAAAAATTGAAACAAGGAGTCCCGAGGATAGTTTGTTCTTGTGTCAACCTCGTTAAAAAATGAAACCGGGTGTCCTGAGGATAGTTTGTTTCTGTGTCAACCTCGTTAAAAAATGAAACTGGGTGTTCCGAGGATAGTTTGATCTTGTGTCAACCTCGTTAAAAAATGCAACTAGGATCATCGAGCATAGTTCCTTGTCTTGTGTCAAGCTCGTTAAAAAATGAAACAAGGGTTATGAGGATAGTTCTTTTACTGTGTCAACCTCATTAAGAAATGAAACAACTCCCTTTCCAAATCGAGTCTTTGATTAAGATCTCGTAAAATCCAAGTCGAGTCTTTCCAAGATCTCGAAAGAGAACCTTCATTCCATCTACCTCATTGAATGCAATGAAGCTTGGGGGGCATGTACCTCGATTTGCGTCGTTATGCTGGGGGCATGCGACTTCATAACAAGCATAGTTTTTCGTTTCAAGCTTGTGTAAACATGAAACCGAATCCAAGCAGAGTTCTCCATGGTTCAAGCTTGTGTAAAAATGAACGCATACCCAATTTACATCTCGTGATTGCCATTTTTATCCGCTAAATTTTGCTAGATGAGCCTTGGTTGTTTCATTCCATCGTTTCCATCTCTTTGGCCGATCATATGCTTTCACTTGGTTGTTTTTCCTTTCCTGAGGGACCGCAGCGATGAGTGGTTTTATTAGCCAGCCTCTTGACCATTACATGTTTTGAGCAGTTCCACCATTTTCGGAACCAGTTGCTACCCTTTGTACCACTCGTTCCTCTCGGACAAGTCCTCTTTAAGCTCTTTTCCGACTTAAAAGGCGAAAAGATTGCCGAGTTTTCCGTTTTAACTCGTTAAATGGAACAAAGGCGGTCCACTTTCAGCTCTTTTCTAACCGTATAAACATGAAAAGATCGCTGGACTTTTGTCGTTTCGAGTTCGATATTGGTTACGAAACGACGTGTCTTCGATCGCTTTTCTATTTTTTCAGATCGAGGCCACTAATTACAAAAAATACTCATTGATCGTAATGGTCAAACGGTTCTCTCGAGTATTCTTTTATACTTTTTTGGGGTCAAGGAACACAAATTTATGAAAAAGGACTCCCTTGGAGTTTTCTTTTCCGTGTCTTTTTCAAACTCTCTAAACATGAAAAAGACTCCGAGTTTTACCTATGTCGGACTCGCTAAACCCTGACGACATTGGACTCGTCACCATGACAAGACTCGAGCTTCTCCTCCCTAGGGCTCGTTAAACCATCACTAGGTTGGATTCGTCCGAAGGTTGAACTTATATTACAAGCATATGCTATCCCCTTCAAGCTTGTTTCCAAAAATAATTGGGGTACTCGTCAGCAACGGTGGGGGAAAATTTGGAAGTCGTCATTGGTTACCTGTGGCAGCTAGTCACTCTTGAACATCGACACTTTCGCTTCTTGTCGAGTTGGGATATCCATACATCGTCATTTGGCCTTCCGGGGTTTTGGGTTGCCATTTAGCCTCATTCCATCTGATCCATGTTGTCTCTGTCAAGCCTCCGATCCATTGGTACCTGAATGCTGCCACCCTCCGGAGTCGTGTCGCCGATATGTTCAAGAGTATAATCCTTCTGCAGTTCACACCCTTACCTCTTCCTCTGATACTCTGTTTCACCATCTACCACTTGTTCCTTATCTCATGTCGTTGATGAGGGAAACATTATGGCCCTCCTATGACGGATCGTCTCCTGTCGACATCAGCTCATTATCTAGGAGATTGGTCTAGAGATCCCTTTCGGTACCTTGGAGCTTGCATGCCTCAATGGCAAGTTCTTCGCACCTGACGATAGACTTTCATCATTGGTCTTTGATTGGGTGATTCCACGAGTGTTCAATTTCAGCTCATTTTTTCACATTTAGTGGATTGTACTGGACAGTACCTTGAGAGCCATTGGCATTATTGGTGGTTTCTCTCGCGCTTGTTAACGGTTTTCATCACTGACCGGTAATCAAGCGACTTTCTATCATGCTCGACTTCAACACATATGTTCGCATGCTAGAATTTGTACTATGATCGGTTGGGTTTCAAGACCCCGAACTAAGATTACATATGTTCGGGTTGCATGGATTGGTTCGTGATTACATACATGACTCTTTGATGGATGGCTGCGACCATACCTGAGTCTTCACGAATGGCTGCGACCATACCTTTATCATTATCATGGTCTTATCAGCTGGATGGCTGCGTCCATACCATAGACCACGTTTCATGTCTTTTGGATGGCTGCGTCCATGCCTAGACTACATATATTTCACTATCAGAGATATCAGTGGTACTTGTGCTTGCGGGTTCTTCAAGGTGGTGTTTCAGTTCGGTCATGTTTTCGTAAAGCATTTCACCCCTCCCACTCTCTCGAGCTTCATGCTTTAGGGGGCATCTGTTACACAGTAATTTGTCACTGTCCTCATCTCAGTCCCTCTGCTGTGTCATGTGTCAAATAAACATGTTCATATCTTCCCACTCATGTAAGAAGATTAAGCAAATGCTCTTTGATACTGAAGATTGACCCTTTTTTACTAAGTTCCTGCATCGTCGCTAGTAAACCCTTAAAATCTGCGACAGTTCTCTGTCATGCACTGTATTGTTGCGACGTCATCGCTATTCCCTAGTTCATGACCCGCGACGATCCAGATTTGGCGAATTAGTTCAAACAATCAGCCTTCTGGATGTTTCTAAAGCTGGTTGTTGGGTCAGTTTGGGTCGCCTTTCCGCCTCTAGGATGGTGGTTCTGCCTCTTGTGCAACCTCCCTTGAGGATAAGCTCCCTCTCCTTCATTTCATGGAGACTCCTTTTCCTATAAAATCACTCACCATTGCTATGATCTGCTAGTTCCTTAGTTGCTAGTTCTTTTGGTTGTACAGTGCTGCTGTTGCTTTTGAGTTTGGTAGATAGTTTTGGTATGAGTGTGACAAGTGTGGAATTGCTATATAGTTTGCAAGAAGGTGTGGAGTGCCCTTAACCTTGTGTTAAAGCTTGTGAATAAGAGAGAAATATATATTGCTATTTGGGAGACCCATCTTTGAGAGTGAATGCTTGAAGAAACACACTGGTTGGACCCTCTAAGAAAGCTTGCAACGTCAAGACTTGGTCGTAAGCTTTGCTCTTGATTTATTATTAATGCAATCAATGATGATTTCCTATGTCTTGTATGTAATTTACTTGATAGCTCATGACTTCTTGACTTTATGAGTAAATAGATCATTGTTGTTTCTCGGTTGCGTGCTCTGTTGTTTCTTTGCGGTGTTTTAGGTTGATCGTTCATTAAGGAGAAGGAAATGGAAGCTGGAGCAGCGCAATGGAACTTCATTGACCACCGGTTTGAGGTAGACCTCCAACGATGACTATTTAAGGGAATTAATTGTTGTTTTGTCTTTGCTGTGACTAGACCCACTCTAGGGCTAAAGGGGTTGTCTCTGTCCGCAGAGGGAACACTTTCCTGCATCACAGCTCCAGAGCCAAGATGAATTTCGAATGAGGGGAAATTAGGAGCCATAAGCAGATTTAAACTCCTCATGCCATTAGAGCCTTCTTTGAAATCATGATGGCCCTCTTGTTGGTGTGAGAGATGAGTAAGGGGTATCTTTGCAATGATGACCATGACATGACACAACTGATCATAACTAACTCTCAAAATTGACTCTTATAACTGATGTGACATCAACATAACTAACTGATGATGACCAAATTTTTCATGACATGACCACTAGACTCTTCCATGATGACATAATGACCCCTGATGATTACCCTTTCAAATCATGATCCTTTATGACATTTCACTTTGAATTATGACAAATAGACCCCTTTTGACTCAATTTTTTTTCTATGACACTCAATCCAAAACTAGACCCTTTTTTACAATAGGCCCCTCTAGACCATATCACTCATGAAACCAAGACTGATATTTACAAAAATGACCTCAAATGAATAATAAGACATAAATGACTGACATTCCTATAATATAGGACCCTAACACCGGGAATTTGAGGCTATAGGTATATACTGATGCTGACTGGGCTGACAGTGTGGTGGATCGTAAGAGCATGTCTTGATGTTGCTTCTCATTAGGATCTGCTTCAATTTCTTGGATGAGTAGGAAGCAAAAATCGATTTCTCTAAGCAACGCCAAGGTCGAATACATTGTTGCTAGTATGGCCTGTTGTGAAGCTATTAGGTTGTAGAAGCTCTTTAGTGAGCTATTTGAGCACGTGCTGGATACTACCGTAATCTTTTGCGACAACCAAAGTGGGATTCGCCTTCCAGAGAATCCCGTGTTCCACGACCGCTCTAAGCACATTGATATCAGGCACCACTTTATCCGGGATATGGTACAACGGGGAGCAATAAGGCTCCAACACATCAAGACTGATGAGGAGGTCACAGACATCCTCACGAATCCTTTAGGGAAGGTCAAATTTTTAGCCTTCCGAGAGAGACTTGGAGTCATGGAAAGACCCTCCTAAGGGTCCTGCTTGAGTTGGACACTGAGCTCTGGGAGCTCCTGGGGGCTTGGGGTACTTCTTGGAGCTATGAGTGACCATAGGGTGAGTGGTTCACCTTCTCCTATTGGTGCGCTATGTACAGGGTGAGTGGTTCACCTTCCTCTTATTGAATAATCTAGGGCAATCAAAATTAAAGTGATTCTTCTTAGCATGATTACAATTTGTGAAGTTCTTTTGCAATTTTTCTTAGCTTGATCTTCTCATTATTATTAGTGTGTGTGATTACTTCATCAAACTGCTATAAAAAACAAAGAGACAAGAACACATGATATTTGGCTTTCTGCTAGGGCCAAAACCTCCCCCTCTTGGAGAGGAAAACCTGCACAAAATTCTTCTTATAGAGATTCCAATTGACGAATACCAAGACCATGACCCTTAACCTACTAGGCCACTCCAAGACCAAGCCACCAATCCTCTTCTCTGTCACTGTTGAGATCATCATCATCACTGCTGCTACACTGATGTCATCACAGTTGCACTATTGTTGCACCCTTATTGAGATCATCCTTGCTGCTCCTTCACTGAGATCATCATGATTGCTGTAACACCATTGTTGCATCTTCATTGAGGACTTTACCATGACAAAGAGATCATTGTTGCTGCACCATAGCTGCTTCTTTACTTAGGTTATTACTGCACTCTCACTTGAGATCTTCACCATGTCAACAAGGTTTCCATACTGTGTGAGAGCTGCATTGAAATCATAGTCGGTGACCGAGACCATGATTACTACTTTACCAAAATCATGACTGTGTTTGATGTGTCGAGAATGCGTCACTGTGGGGTCACCGAGTTTCTTCTTATCCAACCATACGAAGAATGTAACTGTTTAGAGAGCATGCCAACACTGATCATAATACTGTCCATGCTCCTGTAGGATTTGCGAGGTCATCCCAATTGTGCCGAGGCTGATCGTGATATTCCCCATGCTCCTGTAAGATCTGCGAAGTCATCACAAATGTGCCGAGACTGATGGGATTACCGAAATATATTGCAACTATATTATGTCTTGATTTCAATACACTGAGATCAATACCTCGAGAAGGAGACAGAGTATCACCGAGATAGAGCAGTGAAATCATATTTGCGTGGAGACTGTTATACCCATCGTAGAATCCTTTCTCTTCATCATAGCACTGTGATTGATCGAGACTGTGAGGAGGTCAAAATTTTATCTTTGTGGTGCCCATCCGAAAAACAAAGATATTTTTCCGAAGTTCTGCACCTTATGCCCATCTGAGGATGCAGACAAATCCGAGATTTTCTTCTACCTTTTGCGCTGACCTTGACGAGGTATTTATAGTGGTTTGTCTCCATATTTGAGTCGACTTCACAAATGAACATTTGTGTCTATTTCTCTAAGCTGACATGACTGCCATTTTTGCTATTTAATTAATTTTGAGGCCGACATGATGATCTCCTTCTCGTTTTGCTTGTAGACTTCTTTGTGCTAGTAGTTGGAGGATTGTGCTTGGTCTTTGGAGGGCTTCTACACATTTTGTAGACTAGTATACATTAAATATAGGCTCAAGAAGAGCTGCTTCATACATGACTTGACTCTTTGACATTATTAATAAATCCTAAAGATATCAAGAAGAAGTCTTTGACCTATGACACTTCTTGCTCATGAAACCCATGCACCAAGGCATACAAAATAAATTTATTTTCTTTTATTACATCATTTTCAAAGATCAAATCATTATGAAGACCAAACCTAGTTATACTTTCTTCAACACCCCTGTGATACCCCATGATGGTTGGCTGTGTGTAGGGTGAGTGGTTCACCTTCCCCTACGATTGTCATATGCATAGGATGAGTGGTTCACCTTCTCCTATGGCATATGAGTAGGATGAGTGGTTCACCTTCTCCTGCTGATGCCCCAACATACATCCTAACCATGTAGTCCGAGACTCATGGGAAGTACCTCTCATCTGACCAATGTGTTGGGAAATGTGGATAGGGAACATAACACTACTGATGGACGCATCGTGTACTACCGTACTCCCTATGTCTAGGATGCATTGTGTTCAACAACATGATTTGGGATGAACACTAACATTTGTCAGTGGAGAGTGGTAAGGTCTTGTGACTCACTGTCGATTGATTCTTCTTCATTATTCATACGAGTGTTCAATAGAGCAGAGATGAGATGAGACACTGAGATGGTACACGGCGACAGGATGGCATGATGATCGATGATTATTAGGTGGAATTCTCCCTAGTTGAGAGGGAGTGTTAAAATGGGCAACTAGGGCCAAATTCCACCTCGCGTCAGCATTTGATGGAGATGATGATTGCATTAAATTCCTCTTTTTGAGAGGACCAAAATTGATATAAAGAACGTCTCATTTGGACAAGCAGAAGTGTGATTTTGAATTTATGCACACACATGTGCAAATTGTCAAGGTTGGCCACATCATCATGTAGGCTTAGAAAGCCCAATGGATGTGTCACTTCATCCTCAACGACTTGTATAAATATAAGTGACCTCTCACCTCATTTGGCATCATCATCAACATTCATATTCTTCTCTCTCCTTCTCTCGTTGGTTCGTACAACTATTAGGCTCTTCTTTTCTCTCACACTTGTGGCACAAGGAGGATGAATTTCAGAGCTAAATTACAGGGTTGAAATTACAGAGTTGACTACAGTTAACCAACATTGACTTTAACCTTCCAAGGAGAGTTTGACTTCGATTTTTTTGGGAGATTATCTATTTGGGCAAGGCACATCTTTTGGCACAAAAATCGAGGTATTCTGAGCACTTTGACCACAGACCAAAATTGCACGTTGATCGCAGATTTCAGTGACATCAGTTTGACTATTGACTTTGTCATTGTTTTTGGATGACTTTGACCTCCTGATTAGGTCAAGTTTGACTGGGGAAGACAACTGTTTTGAGGACATTCTATTGTTGCTTTGGCTAGCATTGACTTTCTTGTTAGGGATGTTGACTACTGCAGAAAATTGCAGATTTGATAGGTTTTTTTTAATAGTGATTTGTTAAGTCAATTTTGACTTTGACTCTTGTATTTGTACTCTCTCTCTCCGCTGAACATTTGATATAATAATAAGAATATTTGATCAAAGGGTTTTCCCCATCTTGGGGTTTTTCTAGGCATTCGCCAAGTCTTGGCTTGTCTTCTACATATTGTTTTATGTTCTATGTAATTTTACTGTCAATGTGATTGCTATTGGAAATCTAAATTGGAAATTGGCATTGGGCTGCTAAAGGAACATTGAAGTAATTGTGCTAAGCATAGAACATACCATTGTTATCTAAATTTAATCGGTCTTGCCTCCTTAGGAAGCCTTAGGTCTTGGAGTATCCCTTATAATTGAATAACCTTCCCTCCTAGGTTTAGGTATCCTCGTAAGCCTTTCTTGGAGAGGGATTAGCTTCTTTTTGAAGCAGGGCCATTATTTGAGTCTCTCCTTTGAATGGGCCTTGGAAATCACATCTTACCTTGCCATTGATCCTATCCAATGTTGCATGAAGCGGGGACGAAACGGGGACATCTTTTGGAAGCGGGGACGCGGAAGCATCATTTTCCAAAAATCTAGGAAGTGAAGCGTCTGTGATATATATATATATATATATATATATATATATATATATATATATTTTTATTTATATATAAAAAAAACATCAAAAATATCAATTAGTTGTATAAGACATAAAAAAATACATATTTTTTCATAAATCAAGATAGATATAGCATCCATGATTCCATTGTAGTTACTAGTATGTACATCAGTGATTAATTATTCAAGCATCAACCATCTATATTCTAGCAATTACAAACATACATCAAATTTTTAAGCATATTATAAAACATAAAACATTTAAGCATATTATAAAACATAAAACATAGAACATATTATGATTTATCTAGCAAGTGAGCCACTGTCAACATTTGTCATGTCCAAAATTCAAATAATAATGTTTACAAAATAGGTCACTTGGTCACCACCAAGCCAAAAAGGTTCAAATTCACAAGCCTACAAGTCTAATGATTAATCTATGACAAAAGTAGTAAATTGTGAAGATATCTACTAATATCTCCTCCTTCCACCACGAAGAGAATGTGGTGGCAATGAAGAAGATGGTGCCTGTGGAAGTTGTGGCACTGAAACTGATGAAGACGAACCCCTTAGTGTTGGTGTTGAACCATGGAACCTAGGAACCAAGGGACGAGATGGGGTGGCAGCTCAACATGATCATGATCATCCTGAAATCGCTCAAAAAATTCATACAAAAGAAAACATGGAGGAAGCTCACGATCCGTACACTTCGTACGGCTAAAGCGTCATCCGAAGCGTGTTTTGGAAAAACTGAAACGCGTTTCGGTCACACGCTTCCGAAATTTCCAGGAAGCGTGTTTATCAGCCCGAAACGTGTTTCGGTTTTTCCGAAACGCGCTTTGGACGACGCTTCCCCCACGCATCCGTACGGATCGCGGATCAGGGTTTTGATCTGGGGGGGATGTTTCCTGCAACACTGATCCTATCATTCAAGTGATTCCCCTCATACCGAGACTCCTCCCATCAGTGAATGTCTGTAAGGAGCAAGGGACACTAACTGAGGTGATAGTGGGTCTTTGTCCCATTGTTGTCATTTGGTTTGGTAGTTGTTCCTTAGGTACCCCTCCTAGGACCTTTGCTAGATTGAGTGGTAATAGGGCATACTAATCTAGATCACACACAAAGCTGGATGATTGATCGGTCTTGATTGTACTCTTGTTCCTATGCTTCACCTCGGAGATTATACTTTGCCCCTAATCTAGTGTGACCTCCATTGAGGCCCTTTTCTTCAACTATTAGGAGGGGCACTAAAGGATGTTCCAAATCCCTCTAAAGACATGTTTTCCCATTGTGGGCTAGTGTGCTTACATAAGCAGGTTGTTTATTGTGGGTTGGGCTGCAGGCAAGTCCTAGCTAACTTTGGTTGCATAGATAACCCCTAATTGTAGGTGTTTAGTCAAAGGATAGCTATTTGGCATGTAACTTGTAGTGGCTTCATTGAAATATTATCTCATATTCGGAAGAGTGTCACTTCTTTCTGTTGACAAGAAGCATCCATCTGAAAATCTGTCAAATATGGCTTACTATCCACACAAATGGGAACCATGGAAGTCATCAATGATACCATATTCCATCTATGAATGATTTTGATTGAATTTTGAAAGAAATACCTTTTGTAGAATTCATAATTCATTCATGCTTATGTTTTAATAAGATTATCTATTTTTGAAATAATAAGTATGCATAACCATCATTCAATTATCATTGAAATCTTACTTTTCCATTTTCCTTGCTCATCTTAGGTATTGTTCTTGAGCATATTGGATTTAAAAGTGATCTTACTTGGGTGCGGAAAGATTTCTTAACATTAAGGGATCACTGTGAAATGTTTGGACATTATGCTAGGTATGTTCCTTTATTTTCTGATTACATTAATTTTCTTAGAACAATTATTATTTCATACACATATTTTACGATGTTGCTAGTTGTATTAATGGCAAGAACAAAACTTAAAAATATTCTTTGATGTTGATAGCAAAATATTGCATTGTTCTATGAACTAATTTGAGAAGACATAAGTGCGTGGATACATTTTTGAAATATCATTTGTAAAATCAAGGGATCTAAATTTTGAGCTTACGTCTTTCCTATCATCACAAGCACAAACAAACAAAAATAATGAAAAGACCACATCCAAGGGTAAAACTGATGTAGGGAAAAGGCTTATGCAATGTTCTTCACATGGGTGTGACAGCTTGATGGTTTTCACCAAAATGAATTTAAACAAAAACTCACCAACTTCATGTTTATACCTTCTTCTCTTTTCAGCATCATATTCATTTAATTGGGAGTTATATTTTCCTCTCTTGATCAATATTCATATTTCTGTTGAATATGATGGTTTGGTGGTTGGATTATTTGCATAATGTAGGGTGTCCTGAACAGTTTTTAGTATTTTTTTCCTTGATAGTAGTTCTTTCAAAAAGGGTAACGATAAAATTTTTGTTGTGACCCTATGGTGGGTATGTATAGGGTTGAATGCATATGTAATGGGGTTAAATATATATATATAATAGGGTTCAACATAATAGGAGGTCCACATGTGCAATGGGGGAGAATATGCATATATAGAGATCAATCTAATCATTATTAGAAATAAGAACGTATGATTGAGATAGATGGATGTATTGGGCTATTTAGAGGGGTTCTCCTAAGCTATAATGAGTTACTGTGTAACTCATCTCTATTATCTCTTGGGGACTTGTGCTCCACATTCATATTTGGTATACATTATATGTATTTTGGTCTAGAATGCTATCTTGTACATTGTTACATAAATTAGTATTAGAGTAGATGATCCTTGGTCTGGCTTATTTAAATGACTTATCATACCATTTTTGTTCTTTTTTTCTGGGATCATTGGAATCTTGTGGAAATGTCAAGGTTGTTAGAGCAAAGAGCAAAGTGTTGAGCACACATTGAGAGAGAGGGTTGAGGGGGCGGGGGTGAATCAGTATAAGACAATTTTTACTTATTTAAATAAACTACTACCCCACTTTGAGAGATAATTGCACTGGAAGTCAAATACCCCACTTTGTGGGCTAAAACCCCAGGGAGTAGTGACATGACACCTTATTCACCTATGGTTGTCAATATAGGACAGTGATTCTCGCCACAATCTCATTGTGTATAAGTTAAATAACTTCAAGAACCAAAGACAATAACCCAATCATTGACTCCAGAACCTTGGTAGGACCATATGCACTAAGCCAATCATTGATTTCAAACTTTAAATAAGGTTCTTAAGGGTTAGTTACTATTATTTATTAATTATTAAAGGGCGCTTATTGGTTTTTTACGTAACTCTAATTTAGGAAGAGTATTAATTTAGGGAGTGTCCCTTAGTGTCTTAAAATAACAAAAGATTCTTGATTAAAAAGTCTAATTCTTCAGCAGAAGGGAAGTTTTCTTTTGCTTAGGGATTAAGGTAACCAAGCAATTATGTTTATTAGAAAAATTCAACAATGTCTAATCTCCTAAAGATACCTCCTATGTTCACCTAATAGAAGCCCCTACCTATCCTAACCACAAGTCTATAAAAGGAGATCCAAACAAAAATACTTGAATGAACAATTCTTGTGATAATAACTTTGCATCTTTTCAGACCTCCTGAAGTAGACCAACGAAGAAATAAAAACTTTCAGTGTTCGGACTTTTTCCCTTTGAGGCAAATAGGACAGCGAAATTCAGATGTAAGGTTAAATTATTTATTTTATTTTATTTTTTATTTTTATTCCTGTGGTCTGATTGATGAATTTCAACCCCTCTACTAGGGCTGACTGCAGGCCTGTTTTGAGCATTTTCTTTTGTTGGTATACTATGGTTTAGGGAAAAGACTTAAAGATAGAAGGCTGCTACAAGACAACGATGTCTTGGTCTGAGTCTTATACCATTACTTAGAACAACGGAGATTTCTTATGCTCATTTTGAAATGTGAGTGGCTTGAAATTCTGCAAAGTGCCTTGTTCAAAACATTGTTGAAACACTTGATTTTTTAAGTCTGATCCGAGGTAAGGAAAATACCAGTACGATATTTTCCTTACTTCCGATCAGACTTAAGAAATCAAGTGTTTCAACAATGTTTTGAACAAGGCACTTTGCAGACTTTCAAGCCACTCACATTTCAAAATGTGCATAAGAAATCTCCGTTTTTCTAAGAAATGGTATAAGACTGAGACCAAGACATCGTTGTCTTGTAGCAGCCTTCTATCTTTAAGTCTTTTCTCTAAACCATAGTATACCAACAAAAGAAAATGCTCAAAACAGGTTCAGTGATTGTTAAGAAGCCGACCTAAAAAGTCCTAGAAAAGTGAATAAAGGAAAGAATTCCCATTACACTTAGTGGATACACTCTTAAATGCAAAGCAGTTCCTTGATCATCTAATGAATTATACAACCGAAGTAATATGACAGTATGACTGTACTTAAGTAATCTTCTTGTACAATGAGCTTTGAATGTGATAAACATATACAAATAATGACTTGTGTGACAGAACATTTATTATACAACTACGTCTGTGGTATATGATAAGGACATACTGTATGGAAAATGATTCCCATGTCAATGATTTTTACAACATTTGATGACAGTAATGATGTATGAAGCAACAACACCTTTGGACTATGCCATGCAAAGAACTTGATTCAAATACTATATGACTTTTGTAATATAGGGTATTGAGCTATGCTTAGTGTGAATTGACTTAACATAACTTGGCAGTGAGCATTTGTGGCAGGTTATAGGTTCTGAAGCTATGGTAAGAATCCTCTATAACAATGTTGTCACAAGCAGTCTTAAATGACCTTGTTGCAATCCTAGACTTGACTGTAAACTTGGTTACTAATAGTGTGTGGAATTCACAAATAGTGAGACTGTAACCTTGTGATACTAAATCCTTGATGTGATGTTCTGACTTGTAATACAGACTTGATTGACTTTCACCTTGACATAACTCTTGACAAGTAATGTGACTATATGTAATGGGACAACAAGTGACATAGACCTTGACTTCACACATTAGTGAAACAATCACATGACCTTGACATGACAATTGACTTGACAGCTTGACATATTGTACAATGACCTTAACAATGAATTGAATTCTAGATCTTGATGGGACTTAGTGATATGATGTAATAACTTATCATATACTTTGACTAATGGGACTCATCCTTATGATAAGCTAATAACACTTGATGATATAAGTAACATTAAATAAAATATGTCAGTGACTATTCTATGAAAAACATGTGACATACAAGCATTGCAGTAGTACGATTATTTGATAATAGTTCTTGAAGACCTAACTTTAGTTATGACATAATAGTTTGACTTTGACTTGACATAAACTATGATGACCTAGGGTTTTGTAGTGATGACCTATAGAGTGTACAATGAAACAACTATAACCTTGCAGGGCAGCATGTCCTTGAAGGTAATATCATCCACGTGTACAACATATTGATGTAAAGATGGATATCAGGTTTTTGACCAGCTGAGCAGCAGTGTTTAGACATATGCTGGTAGCTGTCCGTGGAATGAGCTTGAGACCATTGGTAGCAGGTCATAGGGATGACTTGAGGCACCTTGGTTTGTGCCATCATTTGATAGCAATACCAGATGGTTGCAACATTGTGAATAGTTTGGAACAGTGAAGCATATGAGTCTTGATGCTTATTCATTCGTGAACAACGCAGTACAGTCACGTGCAATGGTAGCCAATGTTGTGAGCTCTTGACGTTGAGCGGTGATCAGATGTGCAATGATCTATGTGTGCAATAGTAATGATGTGCAGTTTGAGCAGTGATAGTGATGTCTTGTCTAGCAGTGAATTGATGTGCAACATTGTGTAGTAATCAGTTTGAACAAGATTGTGCAGTGGTCAGTGGCTACTGGGATTTGATAGATGTACAACATCTTCTTTACAACTTTACTATATTGCTTCAGAGCACAAGGGGATCCAGTCTGAAAATTGTGAAACGTGGTCTGCTTGTTGATTAGGGTGGCAGGGTGGTGCAAGGCAGGTGATTGGACTCACCTTCAGGTTGTGGCCTGAGAACACATTAGGGCGGCAAGGTAGTGCTAGGGCAGGTCATAGCTTGCATAGGTTGTTGGGGCGTCCTTTTAGTTGGGACTGATAAACTACAAGGCGATGAATCATCCTTTTGACAACAACTGGTAAATAGAGCGTTGGGGTATTCGTCAGGTTGTGGCCTGATTTATAGGGCATTGGGGCATCCTTCTGGTTGCAATAGGTTATTAGAGTTTAGTAGCATCCTATAGGTTGTAACCTGTGAATTAGGGGGTTGGAGCCTTGTTCAGTTGTAGTTGAAAATTTGATGTAATTACTTTTCTTTTAAAGAGAAGGAGAAGACAATTACTAAGAAACATTATGTGGTTTTTGACCCGGAGGGGGTTTTCCACCTAAAAATTTCTGTGTCCACTGTTTTATCTTTCTGTATTGTTGTATGGTGTTGTTTACTATTCATTATTGTTTATGATTATCAGAACAAGAACAATAATAATTGAAGATTAACTAATGCTCTGAAAAAGATTAATAAAGTGCTAATTGCTAAGAAATACTGGTTCACCCCCCCTCTCAGTTTTTCCAACAACCTTTTCTCCAAAAAATTATTTAACACCTCAACAACTTATTTCTCCTAAGTTTTATTTATCTAATATTATATTAATTGCCAAAATTGCAAAATTGAGAATTTCCTGGACAAATTTTTTAAATGGGGACATGACAACATACCACAAGATAGATCTAAGGTTTCTTTTCATAGATAGTGTAGGGCTTCTAAGAAGCAACGAATTCCTACCATGGAGGGCTTCTATGAGGCATTGCACTCTTAGATTTTAGGGTAATGCATATTATAAGTTAGGTATGTAAGTTTGTTGAAGGGGTCTTCTTAGACCTAATATCTGTAATTGAAGCGAACAAAGTTCGTTCTTCAGGTTAAACACTCCAAAAGACTTGGAATATGTAGATATCCATTGAGATACAAGAATATATTAAAATGTGTGAATAAGAATGATGATACGAATCAAAGTGAGAGGCCTGTTTATATACTAGGCAAGTGCCTCTTCATGGAGAGTCATGTCTCATTTAGACATGCCTTTTCAACCTAATTACTAATTAACTAATCATTATTTATATTATTATCATTTACATTATTTCCTATATATTTTATTCATAACATTGCCTTCCTCCTCAAAAAAGCTTTGTCCTCAAAGCTTGTCGATGCAAAAGGCTTGATTTCTTTTTCGGTTTTCGAATGACTTCTCGTCTCGGTATTGTCATCTTCGTTGATATAAGTTGATATGATCTTCTAAGTGATAAACAAAAATTTCGCACTGAGAAGGGGTCAGACCATCCTAGATTAATCTTTTGTGGAATTATTGGATACTTTGTGTGAATTGTTGTCACAAGACTGAATTGTACTGACATTAGTAGTCTTCGAAACATAAGCTTGTCCTTTATGTTTTGATTGATACTGATCCATAGATTGATTGTGGTGTCTATCGACGTGATTTAGATGTAGATAAGGGGTTCTTTGGTTTGGTTTTCCCTTATCATGCATCTGGAATATTTTTGATTTACTTCAGAAACTGATGTTGTTAATTTAATTACAGATTCTTCACTTGAAATTTTCATCGTTTGAACTGCAACATCTGAATATGTTTCCCCTCAACTGGGTTGTCATCTTCTTGAGTTTTGATATTGACTGAATCAATATTCATTCCTCTTTCTTCAACATGGTCAGCTACATCTGAAGACTTAGATATTTTTCCGTGTTGAGTTCTTATACCCTATTGTGAAAAGATATTAAGATTCCATTTAAAAGGAAGAGGATATAAAAAAAAGAAGGGAGTAATATTTTAGAAAAAGTT
>Ga0115853_100188_pt1 | contig 18343 bp, 13 predicted proteins | sample InSIn5gowninarea_FD_83867 | JGI IMG/M metagenome (GOLD analysis project Ga0115853, IMG submission 83867)
CGGAACGCAGACCGGATCAGATTAAGTTTGAGGAGGAAAGGAATGAAAGGGAGAGGAGGGAGAGTGATGATGTGGATTGCGAATTGGCCGAGGACGGAACCGATGATGTAGGGGTTGAAGATGTTGGGTTGAGGGCGTTCTTTGGAGAGTGCTTCGACGGGCTGGAGGACAGGAATGTGTTAGCTGGATGCGTTGCGTGATGATGGGTGAATGAGGAACATGTATACCTTTGCGCGTGAAATTGACAAGAAGCATACGCTCATCATCATACCACTGATTGTAACCTGTCCATCGCCGAATTTGATACCGTCTAGGTAGAGCACACTCAAACTGTATGCGCTGATCAAACAGTTCAAAGCCAAGATCTTGTACATCTGAATCGTCGCTACAAGTGTACAACGTCCTTGTCTGATAATGTTGGGAATAGCAACGACGTTGGCAAGCTTACTCGTGAAAGGAGCAGCAACAGAGGCATCACCAAGCTTCAGCGTAGGAGCCTCATCTTCCTCATCTGCGCCGGACATCAAGTTGGCCATCTTCTCAGATAAAGCGGCAGCCTTTTCTTGAGCAATCTTTTGTTTTTCTTCTTGAGGGGTGAGCTTCTTTTCGGGTTCGGCGGGTGTAGCGACTACAGCCTTGGTGTCCTTTGCAGCAGTACCATTAGGAACGACGCCACCGTTAGCAGCTGCAGCTTTTCTTTCGGCAATCTGCTGTAATGCTTTTTCGTAGTGAGGGTTGCTAGGGCCAGGTGGATAGACATGAGCGATATTGAGTGGCACTGGCGGAGCTGGCTGGTTGAACCGTTTCATCAATGCTACTTGCTGCTCGTAAATCTTCTTCAACCTGTCAATTTGCATGTTTTCGGCAATCTTTGTCAAAGCATCCTTTGTTCCGTTCAGCAAAGCAACACCAATATGTGCTTGTTTCAGTGCTCCAACATCGTTAGTACCGTCACCTGCCATGAGAGTAAAGTAGCCCATGTCCCGTAGACCAATCAAGATTTCCTCTTTTTGCTTCGGTGACACTCGTGCATAAACCCAAGCATTCCTCAAAATCTGCTTCAGTCCAGCTGGCTCATCCTTGTATTTTGCCAATGCATATCCTGTAACACAAAGGTCCTTATTTTTGATGATGTCCGCACTGATAGGTTGTTTTGGGTCGACGGGAATGATTACCTTTTCATCCACACTTCTCCAAACAAGTTTCTCACCAGAATCATCATTTTCAGGAGCGTCAAGGATGAGAACCTCACGATCGACAATTTCAACCTCATGCGCAACATGTACGGCAGTCAAAGGGTTGTCACCAGTAATCATGATAACCCTGTGACTACTTTCGTTGAGCATCCGGACTGCCTTTGCAGCATCATCCTTCAAAGGACTTGACAATACGAGGAATCCAGCAAATTTCAGCTTGTCTTCCACATCTTCTCTCTTCAAGTTGTTGACACGGTTCAAGCCAATCTCATCGTCCGTGGAAAGATATTTGTAACCGAGTGCGAGGACACGACTTCCGTTACGCATAAAGTACTTGTATGTGTCTTCGTAAGTTGAAGGAGTATCAACCAACATCTTGCGGATTGTTTCTGGAGCACCTTTGACAGCAATGAATGTACTCTTCGTGCGCTTGCCATCACGACCAGGTGAGACAATAGTGGCCACAGTACTTTGTCTCTTCAAGGCCGAAGAGAACTGGAAACGTCGTTTGATTTGAACTGATACATCGCTGACCTTTGAAGAAACTGTCTCCTTTTCGCCCAGAGACCAGCCCAGGAACTTTAGAGTAGCCTTCTCCATTGGCTCACCAACAATCTCACCATCTTCGAGCTTAACAAGTGCATGGGCAGATGCGAGCACCAAACCAGTCTCGGCACTAAGGTCGGAAGAGCCATACAGCTTAGTCTCATTGCCATCTCCACCCATGGACAGTCCAGCAACACCTTCGACGCCAAGATCTTCACCAGTGAGAGTACCGGTCTTGTCGAAACATGCAATATCAACACGTCCAGCAAACGGAATACGGAAAGGTTCTGTACAGAAGATAGCCAACTTGCTCAAAGCGGCCAAACTGGTATTGACAGCCAAGCTGAGCTCCATTGGTAGCTCAGGAGGTACAACAGATGTGATGATGAGAACACAATCAAGAAGAAGCTTTGACCGCTTGCGGTTTCTCCTGACTCCTTCACCCCAAACATACCATGAAGAAGCAATGGCGAAGACAAGGAGGAATAAAATAAACCAGAGAGCTTCCGCATTACCGGCTGATACACGTTCGGTAGAGTAGATCATGGTCCTGACGAGACTACCTTGGCTGGTCTCGAACCCAGTCTTGACGACGATAGCAAGGGCACCATTATCAGGAGGAGTGGGCACACCAGTGTTTGTCTTGATATCCGCTTCAGTAGCAGCCGAGTGTGTGACCTGGAGAACCTTTGTACCACCAAATAGAAGAGCGTTCTTGTCCAATCCTTCCGGGTCGATAGGCGCATCGCTAGGACGGAGCGCAATAGAATCTTTTAACACAGGTGTACTTTCTCCAGACAACATAGCCTCATTGACAATGGCTGTACCCTTGACCAATAACATGTCGCAAGCAACACCACTGTCTTCCCTCGATCTGCCTACAGACACCAAATCACCAGGTAGCAATTTGTCACTCTTGACTTCCTCCCAGCCCTTTGTGCGGTGTACCCAAACATTATACGGCTGGATGCTCATGCCTCTAAATTCGGTCAATGTCCTTTGTCTTTGCCACACTACAGTGCTTTCAAACACAATCAACATGAACAAAGTGAATAGCGAGTAGTACCAGAATTCATCCAGCATCCACAGTCCAACACAGAAGATTTGAAACACAAAGAATGGCGCAACAGCATGCTCTTTGAACAGCGCTCCAAAAGTGGGCACCGGGATATCGAACGTGTTGTCGCCATAGTGTTGTTGCTGCTTGTCGAGATCGGCCTGCTTCACGAAACCCTTCGATTGTTGAAATTCAGCCAGAAGAGGCTTTGGCTTAGCATCCAGCGCATATGTTAATGGCGTGAAGGTCTTTGCACTTTCATCCCACAGGAATCTCCTCTTCTGGAACTCAAAATTTCGTCCACCTTTGGCGTCCTTCTGAAGCTTACAGGTATCCGCACGTCCAGCATTTGCTACAGGGATAATCTTGATCAGACCAGCAGAGTCGAGGTTCTTGGCTTTGGTGGAGGTGAAGAAAGCGTCCAGGTCGACACTCCAGTGCGTACTCAACCATACAAGAGATTGGATAGTGACGATTGTACCGGAGAAGACAAAAGTCCACTCTTGTCCGTTGATATATTGGTCGTAGGAGTCTTCGGAGAGGTAGAAGGAGAAGAAGATGGGCCAGATAATGAGGAAAGGCCAGACGTAGGCGTGCAGGTAAATGGGAAGAGCGTTGTGGAGAGAAGCAGACGCTATCTGCGCATCACTGACTAGAGGAGGCGCCATAGTCGTCGACTGGTGTGGCAGAACAGTGAAGATGTCGAGTCTTGTTTGTTGTTCGAGGGGCGTCTGTCTACAACAGCTGGCCATTATATTTTGGTAATCTTTTGAGCACGTGTCAACTGGATAAGGTAGTGATTACATATTCAAGCCTTAGTCATCCACTTCCTCCTGCTCACAGCCTCCCATCCCGAAACTACATTGCATCACAGTCGCTCGAAGCCAACGTGAAGCCGCATCCGCAGTAAGTGTACCCGCTATTGGAGGTACTGGCGCAGGTGCGCTTCTCGAGTGGAGCAGCTGTCGTAGGCTCGAGGTCGAGGGTTGAAAAGGACACGATTATGGAATTCTCGTACGGAATGCTAGGGTCGTGGGTCTAGGAGAGTGGAGCAAGCCCGTCTCGCGTGAGGCGGATATGGTGTTCCATTCCGTTCTCGTCTGTGAATACTTGGTAAACACCATCGGGAAGTTCTGGAGCAAGCGTTGCCGCGGTGGTGATTGTTGCGAGGACAGAGGAGAGAACGAGGGTGAGCAACTTCATGGTGATGTTGGGGCTTGGACCTGGAGCTTCTGGTCATGAATGAGGTAAGAAGATGTGGAAAATGTAGTAGAACTGTGTGCTGTGTGTGATACAGATGTGAAAAGAGAGAGAGAGAACGATAGAGGACAGCTGAGCGGTCTTATAATAGTCGAGGGTCCTCGCAACGACCTCTATGGCTACGTGCGACACAGCTCATAAGATGTTGTTTGTTGTCAACTGACTAATAACTGTCAAGGCCGTAGTCATGCAAGGCGTAGCCTGATCGATACTTCACAGGCTGTGCTTTTGATTCGTCAATGAGAGCTTGTAGACTGATGGAAGTTCGTCAACTGATCAACAACTTTCAGGCTGTAGTAGGCTGTAGCCTGATCAATTTTCGCACGCTGTAGGTTTTGATTCGCCTCTGATAGACTGTAGACTGGTGACCATTGAACGCTGCAGTCTGTTGTCAACTGATCAATAACTGTCAGAAAGGCTGTGGTCATGCAAGGCTGTAGCCTGATCAATTATTCGCAGGCTGTGGGTTTTGATTCGTCAATGAGAGGCTGTAGACTGATGGATGTTCGACAGCTGCAGTCCGATGTCTCTTTGGAAAGCTGAAGCTTCATGAACATCTGCCAGGCTGTAGCCTCGCCAAGAGGCAAAGAGGTCGCCGAATAAGTGTCGGCAGGTCCTTACTTCTCTTTCAGTACTTTCAGTACGAGGCTGCATACTGATCATCTTGGCCAGGCTGTAGCTTGGTGGAAATCCAATATGATGGAGTCTCATGCTCAGTGGAGGCTACAGAGCGACAATCATCGACTGAGCATCAGGATGTTAGGAGAATGGAGAGGAGGAAGAGGAGGAGGATGGAGAAGAAGAAAGAGCAGTAGGAAAATTGTTAGTTGATGACGTGTCTACAGGTGTCAAGCGCCTTCCCTTCTGAGCGCGACCTGGCCATGGTGATGTCTAGCTTGACTTCGTATATCCAGATGGCGCGGCATCGTCAGAGAGAAGAGGACATGAGGGGCATACCAAATGCTATCGTCGAGCTATAGCACGTTAGAGAATAGCTATCTTTACAAGGCGCGCTTCTGCGCGAGAGGCGGTACGAGTAAGTTACTAAGACACGGTTACGGTATGTTGTATGTTACATGATCATGCGTGAGCTACTCACCAAACAAGTCAAAAGTCTAATTTGAAATCCGTATGCAATGGCAGGAAAGAGGTCGGGAATATTATCGATCAACTTTACAACTTTAGAGGTCTCGCCTCTTCAGAGGCGTACTCCTCCTACCGTCTCACCCAACATCTCATTCTCTCTAGCTTCGTCTCCAGCTTCACTTTCTCCTCCCCACTCTGCCTTGGCAGCGACTTCGGTGACCTTGGCTTTGTCACGCGTATACTTGAGGAAAGCAGACAATTACAGACTAGAGTACAGTGGTATTCCAGTATGTTGGGCAAGCTATCTACTGCTAGCCGACTCGTTGAAAGGTTGAAAGAGTATGGGATCACGAACTATGCAGTAACGAGTTTACAGGCTGGAAACTTGACGAAGAGGTGGGCTGTTGCGTGGTCATTTGGGGACATGAGACCTAGAAATGTGAGTTTTGTGATGAGTTGAGTTATTATTCATGCTAAAGTGTGACTAGGACGTGGCTAGAAGGAACATACTTGATAAGCAGCTTCTGCCATTTCCAACCGAGTTCAAATTCGCCTTTGAAGCAGATCAGGTTACATGGATCGGAAAGAGCATCAACCAGGTGATATCGGCACTGGAGGTGCAATGGTTATGGGATGAGCGCACAAACACTGGATTATGCTTGGCTGCGGAGAACGTATGGTCCAGGTCGGCAAGAAGGAAGCGAAGAAAGCTCGAAATTGAAGAGGTGGCTTCTATGACTAACCACAAGGAGGGAGAAGTTAAACTTGGTGTGACAGTGACAGTCTCAATCGGCACGAATACGGTTGAGGTGAGATGGCTGAAAGGATATGATGCCGTACTGTATGAAAGCTTCTGTGGTATGCTGAAAAGGAGTATCAATACACGACGACAAGAAACATGACTAGAGCACAACTTGCCGCGGCTTACTGTACTTGGTCTCCTGCAAGGTATCGACACAGAAAGGGCAAACACTAGTGATTGCAAGTCCACTCTACACTATCACAATTCCGAGCGAGCACGAGAAAACCCCTCTGTTTCAATTCCGAGATTACACATGCCATACGACACGCAGTTTTTCTGACGACCAAACACAAGCGATGAGCGGATAGAGTCAGTGATATTTACGCCAACCGAGGAGGTAGTGTTTCACGGCAGCAGAGTCTCGCACCGATGCCGGGGATAGTGACATTCTGCGCCTCAAAAACGTACGAAGTAATCATGATCACGCCACGTCATTGGCCAAGCATTCAATCTAGACCTCACACAGGAGTGCTTCCGATGTGGGCTATCTGGCGATTACATTTCTGTCGACGACGACGATTGTAGCTTGGAGGTTGCCAGACACGCTAAAACGATGCGAGAATATGGTGGCAACAAGCCGAAGGATACTGCCTAGTCTTTTGAGCTATTCGATGTAATAGCAATAGGGTCATCGCTCGGTGGTCTTTGGTGTTAATTAGCTGATTACAGACTCTGACTAGTAGGGCAAAGGCATTATCCATGGTACGGTGCTAAGGATTACTGAACCTGATTTCCTCTTCACTTCTAATCACATTTCTGGTCACTCTCAAACCACCTTTTCTTCTCCTTCTTCTTCATCTTCTTCTTCGTCTTCTTCGTTTCGCACCTTACGCTATTACCCATTCCACGTTTATCCTCTTCACGCCCGACACCATCAGCCATAATATGTGACTGTCGTCTTTGATTGTAGTGCCTGTTTATCACTCTTTGTTCGACAGCAAACATCCAAAACAACTCCTCCGATTCCGGAGCTAGTATCACCTTCTTCTTCTTTTCCTCTTTTCTTTCTCTTAATGCTAGCATAATCACATACCTTCCACATCATGGCTCGTGGTCGCCAACCATGGAAGTACAAAACTCAGCAAGAACGCGAAGAAGCCCGCCGCGAGCGTGTCCGACTCAACGTCCGTGCTCTTCGTCAGCGCCGCAAAGACGAAGAAGAAGCCCGCCGAGCGGCAGATGAAGCTGTGACGGGCGGACTTCCAATCGCGCCATCAGCAAAGGAGAAGAAGGAGTTCAAATTTGTGGTCGCCACAGCGGGAGTGAAACGGAAGAGGACAGTGCGCGTTCCTGCAGATGTTGATGTTGCGGAGCCTGTGGATGATGTTGAAGAGGTTGAGGAGTTATTGACGAATCCGACGAGGTGGAATGATACTGTTGCTCTTTTCCAACGAGCTGGGAAGTTGAAGAGTCCGGGTGTTTTTGATGTGGAGAAGCATTCTGATTATGCTGCTATTGATTTACAATTTGATGCTTTGAGTGTGAGTGGGCTATGGACAACTGAGTCGTGACATGGCTAACTTCGAATGTCAGTCTGTTGTCAATCACTTCCAAGCAGTAGCCACAGACAAACTACCTTGGACCACAGCATTAACTGAAAATCGAGGCAAAGAAGATCGTCTCATTGAGATTGCAATCAGTAGTGCTGGTACACAGTATATTGGGACTATGAGAAAAGATCAGAAGCTACTCGACTTTTCAAGTTCAGCCTATAACAGAACTTGCACTTCTCTCATGGCTCGGTTTCGAGATCCTTTGTGGTGGACACAAGCACCGAGTTTAATCATTGTCACAAATGCATTGACTATAGTCTCTGTAGGTATGATTGTCGTTATTCTTGTATTCTAATTGGCTAACAGAACATCCATTAGATGCTCACCAGCTATCTCGAAGGACGCTCTGCTCAAACAGAATGGACGGCACATTACAAAGCTTGCAATACCACCATGAGCAGTGCAGGCCCAACAGCATTTCAATCTCCCTACGGGATGACAGTAATGCGTGGTTCACGCGCAGGAGTAGTATGTTCAAGTCCAAGTCCAATCCCAACTCCCACCAACCACCACTAACACTTCCTTTCCCCCTCAAGATCTTCATCAACATAACCCGGGGTGAAGCCTCATTCCTCGACCACCCCGACTGGCGACGCCTCCCTCTCCTCTCCGAAATAACCCGTCCCCGCAGCCCCTTCATCGCGGCCCAAGACGCCTTCTGGGACCTCGCCAGCCGCGTCACCACCATGCTCGCCCGCGCAAACCACCTCATGTCCATGCTACACCACTCCCCCTTCGCCGCCCCCATCCGCCACGACGCCGTTACACTAGCGACCGAGCTCAGCTTCCTCCGCCAAGAATTTCGCGCCTGGCTCTTCCGCGTCGAAGTCGACGTCCGCGATCGTCTGTATTCCGAAGAAGTCTGCCCGCCATCCTCAGCCCATCGCAGCACGACCTCATGCCCAGAATACATCTTCCTGACCTCCAAGATCCTCACCTTCCGCGACCTGCACGCCGCAGAACTCATCACGTCCTACTGGACCTACTCCTTCTACCTCTGGGACATCTCGTACGTCTACCACCACACGCTTGCCTCACTGCCGCACCCGCTGTATCTACCGCCCGAATACCATTTCCCGCCGCCGGAAGTCGACTTTTTCGCTAGCATGATCTGTCAATGTGTTTGGTGGTATATGAGTCGGCAAGTGCCGACGAGCACGCTGTTGTTGTATGTGAGCTTTCCGCTCAGAGTGGCGACGGCGTTTTGGGCACGTGATGTAAGGAGGTGTGGACGTGAGTGGGACTGGGCTGTGAAGGTTGCGGAGATGGTGAGGGAGAGTGGAATGGCGGGCGGGTTGGCGGAGTATTTCGTTAGTGGGTTTTTGCCGGGCAGGTGGCGAGTGCCTGTTACTGCTCCTGCTGGTGGTGGTGGTGGGGATGGGGTGCGTGGGCATAATGATGGTGTGGCGCCTGTTGCGACGAGGGACCGAGGTTGAATGACATGTATGAATTGAATGACATGAATGAAACGATTATGGTATGATAGAGAAGCGCAATCAACGGGCGAGAATAGCGAATACTCGCAAACATTAAACGTCGACTGCTTCAGAAAGGGTCGAGCGCCACGACCTTATTCTGAAACAAAAAGAGTCAACACGTCGCTGTGTAGACAACACCACAGTTAGAACAGCGAATAACAGTTGTGTGGTCAAAATGAATTCTTTCAGCAACTAGATGATCCATCACCTCTACCGACAACAAGCTGCTGAGGTGTAACAATGATAGCGGCATCTCTATTAGGAAGACTCGTACTAATAGCATTGCTCCTCGTACAATCGCTGCAGCTGCAACCCACAACCGCACCATTACCTCTATGCACAACTACACTATTATCCCCGGCGCCGTCCCCCTACGGCGGTCGCCTCCTTGTCCGTGTAACTCGTTTCGCTGCCGTCTACTTGCTGGCGATTTGACAGAAGCTGAGCTCGATGGACACAAACGTATGGGCGAAACACAGAATAGTCGCAAACGAGCTGGCATTTTACAGAAGCTGAGCTCGATAAACATAAACGTATAGGCGAAAAACTCAGAGGATCTAAAACTCAAAGAAAATGCGCCTTTTAAAAAGTGCTCACACCTGCAGTGCTCGCGGATCATGCACGTACACATACAGGAGAAAAGCCGTTCAGCTGTACCTTCTGTCTGAAGTCTTTCGCCACGACATCTACTCTTAAGACTACCTGATATCGCGGACTTCACTGTCGACAGTACCTATTCGTCCAGTGCAGAAGCTGGAGGTGAGCGCTCTTTCCTGCACATTGAACTTTCACTAGGTACTCACTTCCGTCGCCAGCTGCCGGGACGGTCGACTGAAGCTTAAGGGAAGTGGTCGTGCGTCGAGTGCCGTAAGACTTTCGCTTCCATATTAGCTCTGCTGGCTTGTCCTTTATTTCGGAGTCGTTTTCTGGTCTAATTCGCTTAAGATTGAGATGGATAGTGTCGGGTCGAGTGCTGGAGGGTTTCTGGCCAGCTATTGCCAAACTCTATGTCCCCTTACATGCATAACGAAGGTTGAAAGGCAGACAGCTTGGTGAGCTCGCATGTTCTCTCTAGACATCACAACGTCCACGAAACCAGAGTGAGATTTGTTACATACTCATCAAAACACCATACCTAAATCACACATCAGCGATGACACCAACAACATCAATCACCACCACCATTGGGCCGAACTTTGATCATCAACACACTTTTTCTTTGTAAGCTATATCTGTCTATCCATCATCAAGTACATCGGACATCGGCTGACATCAATCAAGGACACAAGACAATGTGGCTCCCGAATCTATAAGTACAACACATCCGGTACTTTACCACCGCCGTGTGCTCAGTCACTTTAGAAGCAGTGTTTACCTGTGTCAGGAAGCGATTTTTAGTCCCAAGGACGCCGCTCGACAAGAGGAAAGCTCAGGTTTGGAATACTCTGAGAGCTAGTAATATTGTTGCCATACGCCGCTCTGAGAAAGATGATAGTCAAGGACGTGTATTAGAGCCTCGCTGGGACCGGATCATTCAAGGTAAAGTCGAGTATGCATCACGGACAGGCAGCATTACTGGAGGACAACAAATTATACCGGTGGCTGGAGCGTGATTTGCAGACAGAGAAAGGCTCACAGATAGTTCTGTGGGAGCAGAGGAGTACCTGGTTGAGTTTACTGAATCTGCGCCGGAAGTCAGTACAGTTGACCTCATACTGCCAGCTTCACGTCACTTCCAACCACAGCCAGTCTCGTTGAGATTTTGCCGACACGCCTAAGCTGAAATATCTCCTTGAGATATTGTACGCTCTGCCCTCCAACGATGTTACGGTGAAGAGAATCATTGATCGATGTATCCTCTCGATGCTGGTCAGCGCATAATCAATGATTTGAGATCAATCATGGTCACACAGGGGCATACGTCCCATGTTGACAGGATTGAGCCTGTTCTTCAGACACGCGTTGGCAACACAGTTGCGACTCCTTGCAGACGGCCTTGTTCCTATAGGACCTAAACGCACTGTGAAGAGGATCATTGATCTATGTATCCCGCTCGATGCTGGTCGCATCTTATCTCAAGGTTTCCAGTCACGAGATTCATTCATTCCTTTAGTAACATAATATAACCTAACAGAAACAATTATGGCACTCTTCACAAGAAAACATAATGTTATGTTCTCAACCATATTCGCATCTCTCAGAATTTATAGCCACGGGATGCATTCTTTTCTAGGCAACATAAACTCACAGAAATATCTATGGCACTCTTCACAAGAAATCTGCATGTTTTCTCTCGGCATACCTTGTGTTTCCTAGAGATCGTTGATCTAGGAAAAGCGTACCTTCCACCTTTGGTCGAGCTTCTCTTCTACCTTTGGAACTCTACACACAAACTTTACTTGTATACATCCAAACATGGCCGCGACAAATCTATCCTACTGGATCATGTGTGGGATGTCTCTACCATAATAGCAGAAAAGTGTAATATGAAACCCGTGGGTAGACTTCACACGATGAGAACCTTGCGGTCTCCCAACAAAACAATACCAAATTTCTGAGCTCAGGCATTCGGATCTCGAATATATAAACCACGTCCTCACCTCCAGTTAAACACCAGCAACTCTCACATCATATCCGCATCCTCTACACACTCATCCACCATGCATTTGTCCCACCTCCTCGCCAACTGTATACTCGCAGCCAACACCATCAGTGCTGCGGTCCTGCCAACCCACAGCATCCCCGTCACCACCCCTATCACTCTGGTCCCAGCTAAGCATAGTCTGATCACTGCCTTGACTGCCACCCCGAGCCCCTTTTATATCACCACCACCCCTAGCATCACCACCACCAGTACCACCACTACTATCAAGGCCCCAACGGGCCTTCCTGACACCATCCTCGGCAAGAACATCCACTGCCTTCTCCACGCAGACGCCCCCGAGTGTGTCAAATCCTCCGCCGCGGTCACAACCACACCTAGCTTTCCAATGATGCCACTCAAGTTGCCACCCACGGTGTCTACACGAAAGCACAAGTCTATGGCTACTGATGTACCTGTCCCTTCTGCTGTCTATCCTTCTGCTGTCTATCCTTCTGCTGTTTATGCACGCTCGGCATCCTCTCCCGAACCAACCACTTATCGCTGGCCATCGATTCTCTGTGAACCGATGAAGGAAAAGCCTACACTGGAGCGAGGGGTTTGGGTACCTCGCGATTGTAGTACTCACAAACATGCTTCCCAGAAACAATGTGACAGTGGCAGCCCTGGGGTGGAGCCAATGGATGACAATAGTGTCTTGTGGGATATGAGACCAAGTGCTTGAAGACTTCCCATTCGTGGTCCTCACACGTCAACTAGAGGAGGTGAGGGGGTGGATAACACCACTAGATCTCAAAGAGAAGGACGTGGAGATTATGGTCGACGACGACACACATTGAAAAGACAAAGCTATATCGGCGATAATCACACCAGGGTTGTAATACTCTTTCATAAACACATTGTAATATTAATAGTTCTTATTAATGTAACTCCACATACTTCACAATCATAATACAAATAATCATAATACTCGAAAAATGTCGTGAAATGAACCAAGAAGAAATAACAAAATTAAGAAACCATTCCCCCTTACTAACTTTTGTTCATCAACTTCTCATCAGCTTCGCAGCATCCGCAACAACACAACACTAGCAACGCACCAGTAGCAGCACAAGCATAAGCATCCGCAGAAGAGAAGCAGCAATAGCTAGCAACAAAACACAAGATTTCACTCAGCGAGGACGATAAAGCCTCGAGTCAATCAAAGCCAGCCTAGCGGTCGAAGCACAATCGGATAGACTATTTCGGATTGGTACCGGGCCGACTGTCGTCGGTTCGCTGCTTGTGCTTTTAGCACAATATCTCTGGCCGCTGGCCATGAAATGTTACAATGATTGGAATACGATCCCTGCGGAGCATGCCGCCGCTGCCCTCGCTGCTGCCGCCGATGCCGCCAAGGCCACCAAAGTCGCTGCCAAGGCAGAGTGGGGAGGAGAAAGTGAAGCTGGAGACGAAGCTAGAGAGAATGAGATGTTGGGTGAGACGGTAGGAGGAGTACGCCTCTGAAGAGGCGAGACCTCTAAAGTTGTAAAGTTGATCGATAATATTCCCGACCTCTTTCCTGCCATTGCATACGGATTTCAAATTAGACTTTTGACTTGTTTGGTGAGTAGCTCACGCATGATCATGTAACATACAACATACCGTAACCGTGTCTTAGTAACTTACTCGTACCGCCTCTCGCGCAGAAGCGCGCCTTGTAAAGATAGCTATTCTCTAACGTGCTATAGCTCGACGATAGCATTTGGTATGCCCCTCATGTCCTCTTCTCTCTGACGATGCCGCGCCATCTGGATATACGAAGTCAAGCTAGACATCACCATGGCCAGGTCGCGCTCAGAAGGGAAGGCGCTTGACACCTGTAGACACGTCATCAACTAACAATTTTCCTACTGCTCTTTCTTCTTCTCCATCCTCCTCCTCTTCCTCCTCTCCATTCTCCTAACATCCTGATGCTCAGTCGATGATTGTCGCTCTGTAGCCTCCACTGAGCATGAGACTCCATCATATTGGATTTCCACCAAGCTACAGCCTGGCCAAGATGATCAGTATGCAGCCTCGTACTGAAAGTACTGAAAGAGAAGTAAGGACCTGCCGACACTTATTCGGCGACCTCTTTGCCTCTTGGCGAGGCTACAGCCTGGCAGATGTTCATGAAGCTTCAGCTTTCCAAAGAGACATCGGACTGCAGCTGTCGAACATCCATCAGTCTACAGCCTCTCATTGACGAATCAAAACCCACAGCCTGCGAATAATTGATCAGGCTACAGCCTTGCATGACCACAGCCTTTCTGACAGTTATTGATCAGTTGACAACAGACTGCAGCGTTCAATGGTCACCAGTCTACAGTCTATCAGAGGCGAATCAAAACCTACAGCGTGCGAAAATTGATCAGGCTACAGCCTACTACAGCCTGAAAGTTGTTGATCAGTTGACGAACTTCCATCAGTCTACAAGCTCTCATTGACGAATCAAAAGCACAGCCTGTGAAGTATCGATCAGGCTACGCCTTGCATGACTACGGCCTTGACAGTTATTAGTCAGTTGACAACAAACAACATCTTATGAGCTGTGTCGCACGTAGCCATAGAGGTCGTTGCGAGGACCCTCGACTATTATAAGACCGCTCAGCTGTCCTCTATCGTTCTCTCTCTCTCTTTTCACATCTGTATCACACACAGCACACAGTTCTACTACATTTTCCACATCTTCTTACCTCATTCATGACCAGAAGCTCCAGGTCCAAGCCCCAACATCACCATGAAGTTGCTCACCCTCGTTCTCTCCTCTGTCCTCGCAACAATCACCACCGCGGCAACGCTTGCTCCAGAACTTCCCGATGGTGTTTACCAAGTATTCACAGACGAGAACGGAATGGAACACCATATCCGCCTCACGCGAGACGGGCTTGCTCCACTCTCCTAGACCCACGACCCTAGCATTCCGTACGAGAATTCCATAATCGTGTCCTTTTCAACCCTCGACCTCGAGCCTACGACAGCTGCTCCACTCGAGAAGCGCACCTGCGCCAGTACCTCCAATAGCGGGTACACTTACTGCGGATGCGGCTTCACGTTGGCTTCGAGCGACTGTGATGCAATGTAGTTTCGGGATGGGAGGCTGTGAGCAGGAGGAAGTGGATGACTAAGGCTTGAATATGTAATCACTACCTTATCCAGTTGACACGTGCTCAAAAGATTACCAAAATATAATGGCCAGCTGTTGTAGACAGACGCCCCTCGAACAACAAACAAGACTCGACATCTTCACTGTTCTGCCACACCAGTCGACGACTATGGCGCCTCCTCTAGTCAGTGATGCGCAGATAGCGTCTGCTTCTCTCCACAACGCTCTTCCCATTTACCTGCACGCCTACGTCTGGCCTTTCCTCATTATCTGGCCCATCTTCTTCTCCTTCTACCTCTCCGAAGACTCCTACGACCAATATATCAACGGACAAGAGTGGACTTTTGTCTTCTCCGGTACAATCGTCACTATCCAATCTCTTGTATGGTTGAGTACGCACTGGAGTGTCGACCTGGACGCTTTCTTCACCTCCACCAAAGCCAAGAACCTCGACTCTGCTGGTCTGATCAAGATTATCCCTGTAGCAAATGCTGGACGTGCGGATACCTGTAAGCTTCAGAAGGACGCCAAAGGTGGACGAAATTTTGAGTTCCAGAAGAGGAGATTCCTGTGGGATGAAAGTGCAAAGACCTTCACGCCATTAACATATGCGCTGGATGCTAAGCCAAAGCCTCTTCTGGCTGAATTTCAACAATCGAAGGGTTTCGTGAAGCAGGCCGATCTCGACAAGCAGCAACAACACTATGGCGACAACACGTTCGATATCCCGGTGCCCACTTTTGGAGCGCTGTTCAAAGAGCATGCTGTTGCGCCATTCTTTGTGTTTCAAATCTTCTGTGTTGGACTGTGGATGCTGGATGAATTCTGGTACTACTCGCTATTCACTTTGTTCATGTTGATTGTGTTTGAAAGCACTGTAGTGTGGCAAAGACAAAGGACATTGACCGAATTTAGAGGCATGAGCATCCAGCCGTATAATGTTTGGGTACACCGCACAAAGGGCTGGGAGGAAGTCAAGAGTGACAAATTGCTACCTGGTGATTTGGTGTCTGTAGGCAGATCGAGGGAAGACAGTGGTGTTGCTTGCGACATGTTATTGGTCAAGGGTACAGCCATTGTCAATGAGGCTATGTTGTCTGGAGAAAGTACACCTGTGTTAAAAGATTCTATTGCGCTCCGTCCTAGCGATGCGCCTATCGACCCGGAAGGATTGGACAAGAACGCTCTTCTATTTGGTGGTACAAAGGTTCTCCAGGTCACACACTCGGCTGCTACTGAAGCGGATATCAAGACAAACACTGGTGTGCCCACTCCTCCTGATAATGGTGCCCTTGCTATCGTCGTCAAGACTGGGTTCGAGACCAGCCAAGGTAGTCTCGTCAGGACCATGATCTACTCTACCGAACGTGTATCAGCCGGTAATGCGGAAGCTCTCTGGTTTATTTTATTCCTCCTTGTCTTCGCCATTGCTTCTTCATGGTATGTTTGGGGTGAAGGAGTCAGGAGAAACCGCAAGCGGTCAAAGCTTCTTCTTGATTGTGTTCTCATCATCACATCTGTTGTACCTCCTGAGCTACCAATGGAGCTCAGCTTGGCTGTCAATACCAGTTTGGCCGCTTTGAGCAAGTTGGCTATCTTCTGTACAGAACCTTTCCGTATTCCGTTTGCTGGACGTGTTGATATTGCATGTTTCGACAAGACCGGTACTCTCACTGGTGAAGATCTTGGCGTCGAAGGTGTTGCTGGACTGTCCATGGGTGGAGATGGCAATGAGACTAAGCTGTATGGCTCTTCCGACCTTAGTGCCGAGACTGGTTTGGTGCTCGCATCTGCCCATGCACTTGTTAAGCTCGAAGATGGTGAGATTGTTGGTGAGCCAATGGAGAAGGCTACTCTAAAGTTCCTGGGCTGGTCTCTGGGCGAAAAGGAGACAGTTTCTTCAAAGGTCAGCGATGTATCAGTTCAAATCAAACGACGTTTCCAGTTCTCTTCGGCCTTGAAGAGACAAAGTACTGTGGCCACTATTGTCTCACCTGGTCGTGATGGCAAGCGCACGAAGAGTACATTCATTGCTGTCAAAGGTGCTCCAGAAACAATCCGCAAGATGTTGGTTGATACTCCTTCAACTTACGAAGACACATACAAGTACTTTATGCGTAACGGAAGTCGTGTCCTCGCACTCGGTTACAAATATCTTTCCACGGACGATGAGATTGGCTTGAACCGTGTCAACAACTTGAAGAGAGAAGATGTGGAAGACAAGCTGAAATTTGCTGGATTCCTCGTATTGTCAAGTCCTTTGAAGGATGATGCTGCAAAGGCAGTCCGGATGCTCAACGAAAGTAGTCACAGGGTTATCATGATTACTGGTGACAACCCTTTGACTGCCGTACATGTTGCGCATGAGGTTGAAATTGTCGATCGTGAGGTTCTCATCCTTGACGCTCCTGAAAATGATGATTCTGGTGAGAAACTTGTTTGGAGAAGTGTGGATGAAAAGGTAATCATTCCCGTCGACCCAAAACAACCTATCAGTGCGGACATCATCAAAAATAAGGACCTTTGTGTTACAGGATATGCATTGGCAAAATACAAGGATGAGCCAGCTGGACTGAAGCAGATTTTGAGGAATGCTTGGGTTTATGCACGAGTGTCACCGAAGCAAAAAGAGGAAATCTTGATTGGTCTACGGGACATGGGCTACTTTACTCTCATGGCAGGTGACGGTACTAACGATGTTGGAGCACTGAAACAAGCACATATTGGTGTTGCTTTGCTGAACGGAACAAAGGATGCTTTGACAAAGATTGCCGAAAACATGCAAATTGACAGGTTGAAGAAGATTTACGAGCAGCAAGTAGCATTGATGAAACGGTTCAACCAGCCAGCTCCGCCAGTGCCACTCAATATCGCTCATGTCTATCCACCTGGCCCTAGCAACCCTCACTACGAAAAAGCATTACAGCAGATTGCCGAAAGAAAAGCTGCAGCTGCTAACGGTGGCGTCGTTCCTAATGGTACTGCTGCAAAGGACACCAAGGCTGTAGTCGCTACACCCGCCGAACCCGAAAAGAAGCTCACCCCTCAAGAAGAAAAACAAAAGATTGCTCAAGAAAAGGCTGCCGCTTTATCTGAGAAGATGGCCAACTTGATGTCCGGCGCAGATGAGGAAGATGAGGCTCCTACGCTGAAGCTTGGTGATGCCTCTGTTGCTGCTCCTTTCACGAGTAAGCTTGCCAACGTCGTTGCTATTCCCAACATTATCAGACAAGGACGTTGTACACTTGTAGCGACGATTCAGATGTACAAGATCTTGGCTTTGAACTGTTTGATCAGCGCATACAGTTTGAGTGTGCTCTACCTAGACGGTATCAAATTCGGCGATGGACAGGTTACAATCAGTGGTATGATGATGAGCGTATGCTTCTTGTCAATTTCACGCGCAAAGGTATACATGTTCCTCATTCACCCATCATCACGCAACGCATCCAGCTAACACATTCCTGTCCTCCAGCCCGTCGAAGCACTCTCCAAAGAACGCCCTCAACCCAACATCTTCAACCCCTACATCATCGGTTCCGTCCTCGGCCAATTCGCAATCCACATCATCACTCTCCCTCCTCTCCCTTTCATTCCTTTCCTCCTCAAACTTAATCTGATCCGGTCTGCGTTCCG
>Ga0115853_100191_pt1 | contig 18241 bp, 11 predicted proteins | sample InSIn5gowninarea_FD_83867 | JGI IMG/M metagenome (GOLD analysis project Ga0115853, IMG submission 83867)
GACCTTGTGAACCTTGGCCAGGTTCACCTTGATTGGCTGGTTTCCATTAAAGTCACATGCCAGATACAGATCTCTTTGTTTGCTTGGTTTGTTTCCTGCCGGCCATGTTTTGGTCGTGACACTTTCCCCTCTCTAGGAGTTCGCGTCCTCGCAACTATAAGTAAGGTGAGTTCCCCCCACATGCTCGTCGTCCCTTCTTCCCTCATGGCTAATCATGCGGCAGCCCCGTCAGCGTAACGAAAAAGAATCGGACCGTTACCGCCGCGTCGGAGAGAACATCTGTCGTCCTGGTGTAGGCATAGAAGCTATGGATCCCTGTCCGGAATGTCGCGCGTCGCGATCGACGTGTATGGTGAAGAAGGGGTACAAGAAGTGTGGCCCTTGCATGAAAAAGGGTATGTCGTGTGGTGGCAACTTCTCTCAAGCCAATTTCGACAAATGGGAGAAGAAACGTGAAGAACTAGAAAATCAGGCGCGAGTGTGTCGGAAGTTGATGAAGGTGTTCGCCAGGCAGCTCGATGCTCAGCGGAAGCAGTTGGAACATGTGCAGGAAAAGATCGACACGATTGTGGCTCGTCGGGATGCCATGTTAGAGCATGAAGCTCGGGCGCTGGGTTTGATGGATGAGATGGGTGCCGAGGCGTCGGAGGTGGATCAGTTCGACTTCAATGATCCGTTGTTTCTGCAGGACGATCCTGAGGGCCTAGAGATGCCCATGTTTTCTCTGGGGGTGATACCGGGTTTTGATGGGGCGGTGTCCCCTGGTTAGGTTGTGTGAAGGATATCCGTCTCCTCAGTCATGGCGTAGTATGAACCAATCTGGGTTCTTGGTTTTGATTTGTCGGAGTACCTCTTTGTTCAGGTTGGTTTCTGGTTCCCATGAATTCTCAGATGGGTCATAATCTAGCCATTTGATCAAGAACATCCTTCGATTGTTTTCCCATTTGAATCCTAAGACTTCCTCGACGTCGTATTCTTTGTCCGTTTGTTCGAGGGGTTGTGATGTCTCAAGAGGTGTCTCCGGGTTTGCTGGTTCAAGGAGTGCGATGTGGAATACCGGATGGATCTTCATGTTCTTGGGGAGTTGGAGCCGGTAAGTGACTGGTCCAAGCTTATCTTTGATCTTGAATGGTCCCAGTTTTTTGAAGTCCAGTTTGCTGTTGGGTCGCTTTGTCTTGATGTTTTTTCTGATTAGGTAGACGGGGTCCCCCCTCGAAAGGGTCGGTCCCTCGATCCTATGTCGATTGGCAAAGCGGGCCATGCGTTGAGCTATGAATTCAAGCTCTGTTTTCAGGTGTTCGTGGAGTTCCTTCATTTGTTCCACGGTAAGTCTTGCAAGCTCGTTCGTTCTGTCTGTTTTAATCGCATTCCTGGTAAAGTTGGGATGGAACCCGTAGTTAGCGTAGAAAGGCGAAACACCGGTAACTGCTGTGTTATTGTTGAAACAGAATTGGGCCAAAGGTAAGAGTGAAACCCAATTGTCCTGTCTGTGGTTGATATAGCAGCGTAAGTATTGCTCTAGCGTCTGATTTGTCCTTTCTGTCTGTCCATCGGTTTCGGGGTGAAACGCGGTAGAGAACTTGGCCTTTGTACCAAGTTGATTCATTAACGTTTGTAGGAATTGAGACGTGAACGTGGATCCTCGATCTGAGATAATGGTTTTCGGCATGCCATGTTCGGCAAATACCGTTCTCATGAAGAGGTAAGCTAACTGTTTAGCGTTTGTAGTTGTATTGCAAGGTAAGAAGTACGAGTACTTCGTCATTCGGTCGCAGATCACGAGGATGCTATCGTAAGCTGTACCCGTGAGGGGATCCTCGGATTTGGGAAGTTCAACGATGAAATCCCAAGTGATCGTTTGCCAGGGGTATTCTGGAACAGGTGTAGGTTGTAGAAGGCCGTATGGTTTGTGCCGTGAGGGCCTGGCTTTCTGACAGACCATGCATTTCCCAACGTATTCTTCGACGTCGGCGCGCATTCCTTTCCAGGAGTAGTCTCGAGTGAGTAGTTCTAGCGTCTTGTTGACTCCGGGGTGTCCTGCAAGTGTATCGTCATGGCATAACTTCAGTGCCTCAAGTTTATCTTGAGCAGATATAGGGGTGGAGATTGATCGTTCGGCCATCATTATGGTTCGATTGAAGACTAAAGAGTCTCCTTCGACTTTGAGCAAGGCATCGCTAGGCTTGACTTTCGATCCTTCTTCATAGTCGGGTCTTCGGCTTAGAGCGTCGGCTCGGCCGTTCTCCTTTCCCTTAACATAGTGGATTCTGAAGTTGTAAGCTGACATGGTTTCGGACCAACGAATAAGTCTCCCGTGGAGTTTTTTAGTCGTCGTCCAGTATAGAAGGTTTTTGTGGTCGGAATAGATGTCGACCGTATACTTGGGTCCTTCGCAGTAGACACGCCAATGTCGAAGGGCTTCGACGATGGCTAGGAGTTCCTTATCGTAGATCTCGTAGTTGAGTTCCGGTCCGGTAAGTTTTCTCGAGTGGTAGGCAACGGGTAACCACTTTCCGTTGTCGTCAGGCTGAAGTATGCATGCTCCGATTGCATAGTCAGATGCGTCAGTTTCAAGGTGTATGGGTTTTTCTGGATCAAACATAAGGAGCAGGGGTGCAGAGGTAAAGCGTCTTTTCAGTTCAAGGAAGGCCTCTCGCGCGTCAGCGCTCAGTGCAAACATCTTTTGCACGCCTTTCTTGGTTAGATTTGAGAGTGCTGCAGTAACGCGGGAATATCCCTCGATGAATCGGCGATAGAAGTTCGCAAATCCCAAGAAGGATTGTACGTCTTTCACCGATCTCGGTTCTGGCCACTCCAAGACATCTTTGATTTTGTCAGGGCTCATTTTGAGTCCCTGGTCAGAGACAATGTACCCCAAGAAGGGTACTTCGTGTTTGTGGAACTCGCATTTCTCCAGTTTAACTGGGAGTCCTTTTTCTCTGAGTTTGGTAAGCACCTTTCGAACATGTTGTACATGTTCCTCATAGGTTTTGGAAAAGATCAGAACATCGTCAAGGTAAGCGACGACGAAGTCATCCAGGTATTCCCGGAGAGCGTTGTTGATCAAGGATTGGAAAGACGCAGGTGCGTTTGTGAGCCCAAAGGGCATCACACAGTACTCGTATTGGCCGTATCGAGTCCTGAATGCTGTCTTCCACTCTTCTCCTTGCTTAATACGGATCCGGTAGTATGCCTCGCGAATGTCGATTGCAGTGAACCATTTCATGCCTTGAAGGCGGTCCTGCAACTCGTCAATTCGTGGCAAGGGATATCGGTTCTTGACAGTGATCTCGTTGAGTTTTCGAAAGTCGACGCAAAGGCGTTTGGTTTTGTCCTTCTTTGGTACAAAAAGGATGGGTGAAGCGGCTGGTCCGCTTGATTCGCGTATAAATCCTTTGGCGAGATTCTTTTCGATATATGTCTTGAGTTCGATCTCTTCTTCCCTGGTGAGGGTATAGAGTGGTCCGTAGGTTGGTTCTTTTCCTGGTATCAGGGGTATCTCATGATCCCATGGTTTATGCTCCGGTAGTGCATCTTTACCGAGCTTTTCTTCGAACACGTCCTTAAAGTCTTCATATTCTTTAGGACATTCGACAGGCTCTACTGACGCTAGAGTCCTGCCCTGAGGCCTAACCCAAATGGCCTTGGTGATGTTCGTCGTTCCTTTGCTGGATGGCAACCCGAAATGCCTGCAATTAGGAAACGTGAGGAGTCTCGTGCTCCAATTAATAAGTGGATTGTGCTTCTTGAGCCATGCCATACCTAGAACCAAATCATATTTCATAGGTGTAACGTCCAGGGTGATTGGTTCGACATGCCCGTCGATATTGAGATTGATATCGCGAAGTTCTTGATTAACTTGTCCTTGATCGCTACCATTAAACCCGGACAGGGTATATGGCTCGCTCTTTTTGCGCTGGTAGCTATTCAGCTGGTGAGCAACACGAGGGTTGACGTAGTTCCCTTGTGCTCCGGAGTCGATCAGGGTGCGTGCTGGTATGCCTGCGATTTCAGCATTGATCACCAAGCACTGGCTATAAGATGCAATAGCCATCAGGGGTCGAGTTGGACTCTTGTAGGGCCTACGGAAGCGTCGTCCAGCGATCTTCCGGCCTACTCGTTTTTTGACCAATGTAAGTGCCTTCCAATTGTGTCGTGATAAGGGCACTCCTTGAGTTTACATTCCCCCCTTTCTTCAAGAATGCGTCCCGCATTGTCGGAAGAAATAGGTCTCGTCAGATCTCGAGGGTCAAAATGCATGAGATGCGTGTGCTCATCTCCATAGTGGTCACACGTCTCTGGCCATACGCACAGAAATTTGTATGCAGCGAAGTCGCTGTCCCAAATATCGTCTATCATCACGGGATAGGGATATGGTTCGGGTGTTTCAGGTATTTCCAATGAGCCGTCGTCGTAGTCTGGTCCTCCTTCGTCCTCGAGGTCGCATGTTGGAAAGTTGATGCCGCTCATTTGGATTGCAGGTTCAATGACTCCCGTCTTTGTGTCGTCATCGACGGTCAGGGTTCTTTGTTCGTAGTCATTGTTGAGGTGGATATGATTCCATCCTTTGTTCTGGTGTGTGCATCGGGGGTGGATACAGTATCCTAGTTTGACAAATGCAGGTATGTTTTTTCTAGCTTGTCGTGGGTTATACCAGGTGTGTTGATGTTGAGCATCTTCCTGGCAATATTCCGACTTGCACCACTCAGTGTGATAGTAGTAAGTCTTTGCGTGGGCGAAGTGTTCGGTATAGCTCGTGATTTCAAGCCTTCCTTCGTCCATCGTTACTACTTCTGCCTTAGGTCCGTCAGCACAGCAAAGTGCTCGGTTGATTGGCATTGGTGTCCGTGATCTCTGTTTGACCTTGTTGGCTTCCTTCCTGGGATAGTACCCCAGGTCTTTGTCGGCCTGGTGCGTGAGGCACTGGTCATCATAGCATCCGCTCCAGTGGAGTTTGCCATGGTTAGAGTTGTCTGGGTCAGAAACGGAGTCTGCCCAGGTCACGGTTGGTTCTCGAGAGGTTTCTGCCATTCCGAACTGTCTCGGTTTCCCTTTGATAAAAGGTTTCTTGCCTTTCTTGGCGAAGCAGTCGTTTGCAATATGACCTTCCTTTCCGCAGTATAAGCAGAGGTTGTTTTTGATTCGTCGTTCTCGTTCTGCTTGGGAAAGGGGTCCTTTCTTGAAGGTATTGCGTTTTTTGTTGGCATTGTCCAAGTCCATGGGCATGGGTCCCCCGTAGAAACGTGGCTTCCCGGTATTGGGCTTGTGTTGATGTTTTGCCCATGTAACAACCCTTGGTCCCTTGTTCTCCTCGCGGAATTCCCGGAGCTTATTGTCGACGGAGATAGCTTCCTCAATGAAGGTTGCTACTTTGTCCGGTATTGTTTTGTGGATAAATTCCCGCCGGATCTCTGTCTTAAGTCCGTTCCTGAAGAAGGGTACACTTACACCGTCTCCCCAGTTCAACACTGCCATGAGTGCTCTAAACTGAGTCGCGTATTCCTGCACCGTGCCCGTCTGGGTTAGTGTCATAATACGTCGTTCTGCTTCTCGTTCTTCATCCTGTGCTCCGAAGATGGTCTTGAGCTTATCCTTGAACCCCGTATAGGTATCGAAGAGAGCTCTAGTATCTTCCTCCTGACTGGCCGTCTCTTGTTCCAAGTAGTCCTTAAGGTAGGGTCGAACCCAGGTTTCAGCGGGTCCGGTAAGGTAAGTTGTAGTAAACAAGATTTTGGTAGCAGCATTGGGAAACTTGGTCGGGTTGAGCTTGATGTAGACATCGAGCCTTTGGATGAAAGGTGCCAAGTCCTTCTTGCTTCCGTCAAAGGTGTTAGGAGGCTTACCAAAGCTGGTAGAGCTTCCGTCGTGTTGAGCCATGGAGGATCTTGAGGATGATGGTGTTGATCGAGAGTTGAGACTGGTTGAGCTAGTGTTACCCAAGTGAAGGCGCTGAAGATTGCTAGCGATGTCACTTGGTGTGGGTGACTTGGTATTTTCTCGAGAGGATTTAGTTGTCATGTCCTGAAGCCTTGTTACCAGAGGCGGTAATCAATGTATCACGCAAGTTCCTAACCCTAGGGTAAGTAGGGTTAATCACAGGAGTGGGTGGTAGCTGATTAGTAACAAGAAGTGTGAACAGTGACACAGGGATGTACCGATGATGAGGTCTCAAAGGTATAGGTGGAATTGGTGAGGGAGATTGATTACGGAGTATCAACTATCTAGACTATGAGTATAGAAGGTGTGTATAGATATACACTTCGTGGTGTTACCATTTCATAGTATCCAAGGTGTCCAAGGTTGGCCTTGGTGACCTTGTGAACCTTGGCCAGGTTCACCTTGATTGGCTGGTTTCCATTAAAGTCACATGCCAGATACAGATCTCTTTGTTTGCTTGGTTTGTTTCCTGCCGGCCATGTTTTGGTCGTGACATAGATTTTTTACTACTAAAACTATAAAAATAAATCTAAAGTTTAAATTTACTATAACTATATTAGTAATATTAACTTTTTAATAGATTCTTAGATTTTTATAATTAGAAATAGTAGTAAAATAAATCTATAATATAGTAATTAAAATAATATTTATATATAGATATTTAAGTACTAATACTTTAATAATAGTGCTCAGATTCTTATTTACAAATTTCTCGTTCCGAATTAGTGGGTGAGCTGTTGCCGCTCTAACTCACCTCGTTAGATGAGCCGAGGGTGTGATAAGGGTGAGGGCATGTGAAAGGTGGTGAGCTAAAACGCACCGCCACGCCTCTTAACCAATCACGCGTCGCCTACACTAGAGCTGTTTCAGACGGATCCGCCACGTAGAAGTATCCTAAATTGCCCCTTATGGTTGAGACAACTGTAATCTGCGCATAGATGGTTTAGTATGATCAACCTCAGATCAATCGGAGAGTGACTCTAACGTCTCATAATGCTCACATTAAAGAAGGACTTCGAAGACATATGGGCCAGCTTGACAGCTGAAAACTGGTCGGCTCGAGGTTTGACGTCTTTTACAGCCAACGCTGACACCAAGGACTAGATCTAATGCTATGAACGACCCTTAGAACGAGGAGTGTGATACTCGCGCCAACACACCATAACCATAGCTACGATAGTAGTTTCAGTCTTAATCATAGTGCACATCCTGTATTGAGTATGTGTAGCAGTGCCTCGTGGACAGCCTATTAGAGACCAGAATTTTGGTAGAGCGCACCTCCATCACGTCGTCCAACACCATCCCCTCCAGTAATGGAACGCTGCGATGCAACCAATTCGGTTAGGGATGCCTGGGCCTAGGCGTCTTCTGACTTTACGAGGATGAAGCTGCCATCAATTCGAGCATCATTAATCTGGATACGCACATTAGACTCGGCGATATGCGAAGCTGATTCGTCACCTCCTTGACCAAATGCTGTCTGGGTTGCTGTACGAGGGCCTGAGCTGGACACCAATGTGACCTTGGGAACGGAGATGGAGGTGAAGAGGAGAATCATCACCCAGTAAGGAACTACTCCTGCGGCCCCATTGACCATGCTTCTAGTCTGCTGAAATCGATGTGCCCACTCGCCGTAAGCCGTTCTAACCATTGCGAAAGTTTTTGCGCCTTGGACCCAAAGGCATGACGACTCTTGAAGAGACTAGTATTACCTAAAGATGCGTGCGTTGGCCTGTACCTGTCAAGCCCTTAACGACTCACGTCGCTGCATCCTGTGTGCTCGCTATATCTTGCTTCAATCATAGTTTGCACTTAAGGTCGGATGTGATAGGCAGCTCTCGAAGCACTAGTAGCATGAACCTGGAAGGCATCCTCCTCGATCGATCGTTCGGTAGGACTACTCTTGCTGTAAAAGTATAGGACCGAGTCTCATGAGCTTAGTGCCGCGTAAGGTCATTCCTCTCACAGTAAATCGGAGCCGATTATCCCGTTGAGTGCAGCTGGGTCCTTTGCGGTTTCTCGAACCTGCCTTATGCCGTGAAAACTCATTGTTGTCGTGATCAGTGCCGCTTTAGTGAGATATTATACGCCGCACGAATGCAGGCAGAGATAGCGATGGGGCTTGAGACACACTGGATGTGTCACACTTTGGACGGCGGCTGATGACCGGAAAATCGGCCTTCGAGTGGCACAGCCCAGCTCTGGAGGAGATGACGAGCAGGATGTAAAATACACAGGCGGAGGACACCTCGATTGCTGCTGACGCTGCTAGAACCAGACACTATGACTTAGTAGGGAGCATCGTGCAGGTGTCCCAACAACGACGGTAATGTTTGATTGGATAGGTACAGAAAGCCCTCGGCATAAGGCCCTGTTCTCAAAGACCACTAGAGAGGGCACAAGACGAGGCCCTGTCGACGATGTGGAGTGTTGAGTTAAGACAGAACTGTGATGACGATCGAGGTTAGCTCTCGGTGGCATAGCTAAGAGCAAGGCAGACTATCACTCGTCACCCTTTCTGTCCAAAGCCAGTGGCCCCTAACGAGTTCGCGCTTCTTGCACCATGTCGCGTGGTAAGCATTAGATCGCCGTCAGACCTGTAGGATGCTGAATACACAGAGGTGGAGGCCGCTTAAGCAAGTTGAAGAGGTAGTGGAGAGCAGTCGGATGCTATCTTGACGGCACGAGACACCTGCAGCGGGACACTGACTTCTTGTGGCAGTAAGGCAACAGCCAGACTTCCCTGGGACGTCCAATGACGAGCTTATTGTCGAGAGAGCTGCGGTCAGCTTCACGCATAGGCTTACAAGCAAGACCTCAGTTGCCTCTGCCTTATGCCTGCAGCATCAAGCCAGCATGGGGTGTGGTTGAGACTAATGGCAACTGTCTCTTAACCTTGCAGTGGCCAGCGACGCTGCAAGAGGCGTGGATCAACTAGAGCCACTACTTTGCATAGAGATGGCGACGATTAAGAGTCTGCCTTGCATCAAGCAGCTTGATGTTCAACCAGTACAGATATAGACTGCCAACGGAGGACCAGAAGGATTTCGAACACATGATGGTGGAGACCACTTGAGCTGCGACAACAGATTTGCCAGGTAGGCGGGGGGTGGCATGTGAAGATGGTGCATGTTCGTGTTGCATGAGACGGTATGGCCGCTGACGAAAGCATCTCTAACGCTCACAATGTTTCCTTACAGTGTGCTGTAGCCGCATGTGTCTACGAGTAGAAAGCTGTAAGTCCAGGTACAGACATCCCAATCAAGTCCCACTGTCTACGACATACTCTTGCCACAATGGTGTCTCGTCCTATCGGTCGTGCTGCTGGTGGGAGAGGGTTCAAATCGCAGGATTAGAGACAGGTTGCTCTGCTATGGATGGTATTTGCTTTGAGATGCTGCAGCACGCGACTGTGTCGATGCAGCCAGTGCAGTACTGCTGAGCCGTACTGACGGTGGTTTTCATGTATATAGTTGAGACATACAACGCTAGAGTTCGAGAACGTTATCGGTAGGAGAGGTCTGCTCATTACGGTCGCTCGTGACTGGTCGAAATGGTTTCTGTTAAGGTGTTTTTGATGCATTTCCTTTGTCTATTGCGTGCGCCCTTACATGCCCCACCAACGCCGCGACATTTTCTGAGATGGCGTACTGTACGCGGAAACACGTGCTTGCCTTAGGCGCCGAACAGAGTTCACGTTCTCAGTGCCCTAGTATGCATCGTGGTCACCAACGACCATATTCAGATCCAACTACTTATACCCCGCTGTGTCGCATCGATCCCTTTATTTCAAGCTGTTCAGCAGTCTCCTGCAACCAATGCAAACCTACGACTCTTCGACATTAGAGAGTCCTCGTGGTTTCAATGCCTTGCGCAACAGTTGGTCTTGTCCAACTTTACAAGTCTCACTTGTGCTAATTCTGTCCCAGACAAACGGCGCAGAGCAGACAGCGAAACATCTCACGAGTATTCTAAACGGCGATGCCTATCAGAGCAGCGCTCTAGTACGCCGCTCATTGAGGTAGAAGACTTTTGCGAAAGATCAGAGAATGAAGTGCCAGAACAACTGCCATCACCATCTTTAACCAAAAGCGGCGAAGTGAGTCTGAGATCTGTCTATCCATATGTATTGTCGCTCACGATGCGCAGCAGGATCTTGTGCAAACATCCTCATTTGGCCCTGCGACGCGCAAACGAAAGGCGAAGTCGCTCGATTATCTTTCACCTCGCAAGCGATCACGACTGCTCTCCGAACCCGCCGGCGGCCCGTCACCCATTAACACTTGGCTCTCGACTCTACCGGCGAGCGACGGCTTTGAGCCTATTAGGAAGTGCGAGGTTCTAGACAATATGAGCCAACCACCAACAAAAAGATCGCGATCATCAGACTCCTTAGGAAGGAGGTCATCGCAATCCGGAGATGGATCCGACACGGCAGTATCGAGAGACAAAAAGTACTCGGTGTACAAAGACGGGAATTACCCTGTGGTGTTGGAAACCAAGGGCAGTTTTATGCGTCATTCGGAAGCAGGATTAATCGCTGAAGACCGGGAATTTTGCGACAAGCTGTTGACCGCGACGCAACCTATTCCTGACGATGTCTTGTTCGATGATGATCACTTTCCCCGACTTCACCTGAACCTCCGCGGCCGATCGGAAGCTCGACTTTGTGTCGACCTACACCCTCGTGTCGTGCCCTCGGTGGAAAATCTTTACCTTGGCGGACGGCACGAGTTTGAAGGCCTGATCGAAGGACACAACGACTCCTGGGTCAAATCAGTTCCCTTTTATGGGCCTCGTCCACAACCTGACCACACGTTCGGATTCAAGTGGTCCAATTTTACCGAGGAGCAGCGGCGGAAACTGAACATCGAACCCACCGAGAAGTCGTACTACACCGCACGTGAAGATATCTACTTTCCATTTCTTACGTGTGAAGTCAAATGTGGCAAGCAGGGACTCGACCTTGCGGACCGACCCAATACTCATAGCATGACTATCATACAGCGAGGTGTTGTCGACGTGTACCGCCGAGCTAACCGCGCCAAAGACGTGCACAGGAGGGTCTTGGGCTTTTCGGTTTCCCATGACGACAACGGAGTGCGGATGTACGCGCACTACCCTGAGATCGACGGCGATAAGACGACCTACTGGCGAGAGACTTTAAAGGACTTCAGCCTAGGCAATGACAAAGGCAAAGACAGGTGGACGTGTTACCGTTTTACACTGAACGTCTGTCAGTTGTTTGCTTTACCGTTTTTGCAACAGCTCAAGGTTGTTATTGATCAATTGCCGGATCCCATTATGCAGCAAGCAGAACTGGCTTCGACCTTGGACGAGATCAGTGTACAGAGCTCCCAAGATGACGCAAGCGCGCCGGAATTGCAGGACGACGGCTTCAAGAAACCGCGCAGCGGACGAGGGCTCAATGCCGAGCTTAAAACTCTGATACAGAGTTTGCAACGACAGTTGGAACAACAGCGCAAGGAATCGGAGCAGCAGCGCCTACAGCTCGAGCAGCAACGCCAAGAATTAAAAGAAAGAGAAACGTTGCTATTGACACAGCTCGAGCAGCAACGCAAGGAAGCAGAACAACAGCGCAAGGAAGCGGATGAGCAGCAAAAAGAGCTTGTGAAGATGTTGAAACAACAAAGTGACCAGATCAAACAACTCCTGGACAAACGATGATGGTTGGGTCAAAACTATTCGGAATTCTACCTGTGTTTTCGTGCCAGCCTACTGCTGGCGAACTGTGTTTCGACAGCCAATGACTGCGGAGTTTTCTGTTGCTCAGCCTGGTCGGCCAAGCCAGAACTTCCCACCGATGATTCACTTAGCCAGTTGCTTGTTGACAAAGGCTCCCCCTTAGGTTCTCGAAGACGGTAAGGACAGTTGCACTGAATACAATGAAGCCTAAATCATCAGCGCTGATGAAACTAGAATGTGGTCTGCATACGTCGAAACGGTTGCTGTCAAAGCGGTTTGGGTGCAATACGTTTGCATTTGATAATTAGTGCAACGGTGCTTGAGATGTAAGCATCGTGCGCACACCAGCAACGGATCTTGGAGGTGGAAGGCATGTGTCCGCTCAGTTCAACTTCCTCATTGCCACAAATGCAAGTGTTCGGGACAAAGAAGAAAGACTGCCTGCGCAGTGAAGGGGGCGCTGCCATAGTCACAGCCAGATTTGTGCATTCAAAGGAAATAGTGGTTCTGCCAGGAGGCAACAGACCAACCTGTTTATAACCAGACTCGAAAGTTTGTTCTAGGAAATTTTGGGACTCTTGGTCAACAGAAGGGTACCATACATTTCTGATTCTGCTTGGTATGATTCTGTTTGTGACTGATGCATCGCATCGCAGTAGAAGATAGCACTTGCATAACCCCTGGCCGGAATTCTCCACATTTCCTATCCTTCTATTATTGCTACATAGAAGCTGCGTGCTCCCATGCTGAAACTTTGCACTCTCTCAACTGGGCTATAGCATGTGAGAACGCGGATAGCCAATCAAGACCATCCACTCCCTCGCATAATTGAAACACGGCCGCAAGTAATTAGCGCCCACTCCCCGCTTCTCCCATATTCTACCTGTTTTCGCCCAATATTCTACCTTGTTTCGGTATCGACGATGATATAGACGATGACAGTGATTGAATTAGTGTCGCACTATACCGGTGCCGCATCAGACCGGGTGTCCATTTACACTTTCCTAGTTCGTCAGTGAGAGTGGCTGCTTTCGCTCTAAATGTCCGCGCTAGCTGCGAGATTATGTACACGATCAGCCGACCAAGACCGGCCCATTCTTCTCATGCTTCCCATGCTTCCCATTCTTCCCATTCTTCCCATTCTTCCCATTCTTCCCATTCTTTCCATGTCTTCCAGGCAACTCTCCCGCACCAATCAAATTTTTGACGAGCTGAATCAATATCAGACGATTCCTTCGTCGTTTCATTCTATTCTTCAAGAACGACTGACTATAACATGCGCAACTACAAGCGGTCATCATCGCCAAGAAACACCACAATCGCCCAAGAATATCAGGTCCCGGCATAAGCAGAAGAAAGCTAATAGGGTGTATTTGGCGATTCTTGACTACGATCCTAATTTGCTGATTCCTTTCATCCTCGCTATTTCACCACGGGCTTGTGAGACATTTGATGTATTGAGATTTTGTCGACTTTATACCAGAACGAAGAAGCTTCATCTCAAAAATGATGCCAATCTGCTCCTTGAAAAGATATCTAGGGAAAGTCAAATCGACCACAGCCCTTACTACAAGAGATTGACAGAAGCCTTGTTCTCAAAAGGTTAAACAAACCCTCTCTTTTCACTGGAGCAAAGTTAATGATGTAAGCTCTTTTCCAGATTCCAAGACCCATCAGTACCGCAGAAAGCGACGAGTGTTGGACATACGATGCAGCTGACCTGAACTCCATACGCATTATTTTCGGCAGCCATGTTAGTGAAGCTGTCGAAAACTCTCCAGTACGACTTGAGGAGAAGGTGAACAGCCCAAGACTCCAGACAACTGAAAGTGTTAAGACAAAGTTTCCTCGTGAGAATTTCCAGGATGGTATTATCCGGTTGGATATTGGACATGCTACCAATCTGGCCACGACCCTATTTCCCAAGTCAAGATATCTAGAGTCTTTCGACTTGGAGACTGGTAAGAAGCACAGCCAAGGGATGCAGACCGGACTTCTAATTTGATTATTGTAAGCGCAGGCAGCCAGCAATATGTCACGTTCGAAGCGGCGTCTATATCTGCCATCACTTCGGTCTTCGGCTCACGTATATGTAACGCCATCGAAGCAAGCCAGCTGCGCATGTGGGAAAAAGAGCATGGACTTTCAGATACAACAGACTGTGTTTCCTTGCAACTATGTTGCAAAGAACCTCATCATGGCATTCTCCGTTTGCGCATCGGATTTGTTGTTGGTATACAGATAGTTGATAGTCTATACGCAGTGACCAGTATCGTCTAGCGTACTATCCAATTCTGACTTTCCCTCTGACGATGTATGCCCCTACCCGTGCAGGAATGTCGATTTGCCCATCTCCTGACGTAGACCATATCTTTTGACCTTTCTCATTCTGAAAGTCGATGTTCTCGCATTCAGAGAAAAACAATGTTCTCTCGTAATTCTCCGCCAAAATGTAGTTGATTGCATGCTTCTTACAATTTTTGAAAAACTCCGCCGGTACCGTGAGAGTCTTCCAGCGATTGCGCTAAGGAAAGTCAGGCCAGATACTCAGTCAGAGAGGCTATCTTCATACCAATATCTCTTCGTTCACTTCGTCCTCTTCTACCATATCAGAAAGAGACGTCGTGACAGGGGTCTTTGCGTTTGTTCGATCGTGTCCTGATCCGCGTGCGATGCTTTCGGTTTTCTGGTAGTCTTTGCCAGTCAGTATTGTTCAGAGAGCACAAATTGAATTACGACTTACTATATATATTAATAAGGCAACTTCAGCAGTACAGATTGTTTCGTGTTGTGATAATTTGATTATAGGCAGAGTCAGTTATGTGATTGAAATTGTGTCATAGTGCCAGAGGGGCAAGGTGCTGCCCAATGTGGCTGATGGGCAGAGCCACAAACCGTGGTTTTGTCCCTAATCGGCTGAACTAGACGTTTCTGTTGGTTCCAAAATTCCCAATATTCCCAAGATTTCCAAGATTCCCAAGATTCTCAGGCAACATCATCTAATTGCTTAGCTTTTAACAACTCCATCTCACTAATTCTCTGCTAAACTGCGTGGCCACTAATGTCTTGCTTTGCAGGACTTCTGTTGACGGAGTGCTTGAAAGTTATCTTACTGGAAGCAATGCAGGACCGCTGCGGAACTGAAGAACTCCGTTGTGCCATGATGCAAGGTGTAAAGAAGCACATGAACTCCTCACAAGACTTCATGTCAAGTCCAATCGAACGCTGTCTACGTACCTCCCAATCCGTTCAACCAGAGGTATAAAGAGACCAGTCATCTTCTTTTCAAACCTACCTGTTTTATCTTCAAATAGTCTACCCACCTTGTTCAAGCCGCGGGTCCAAGATCATCGCCTAAGATTCTAAGTATAGCCATGTCCTCCTCGTCCGAAGCACTAAAAAATAGCAAAGCCGCCCGGGCTCACACTGCCAGCCCGGGCACTCCCCTAAACAGTCCAACCAAAGGCCCGATAGCAGTGCTCGAGGCAGCTGTTTGTCCAGATCAATCTTCCCAGCCAGTGTCAAAAAGTGTCCCATTGGTTTTACCCGGAACTTCTGATGCAACAAAGAAGGAAGCAGACGGAGGTCAAGCGTCGAAGGTAGAGTGTAAAACCATACGCGAAGTGTAAATAGAAAGTCTCAAGGAAGTAACGTGCTAACCACATTCTGCAGATGGAATTCCCAAAGCGGAAAGTATGAAGTGACAGAATTGGCAGCACTACCCAGTGAGACTTCGGAGTATGACCAATACGTCTTTGTTGACCGTACTCGCGTCCGTAAGTTTTTGATCTGTTTGAAAAGTTTGACCAGCGACTAATTACCCGGCAGACAAGAACGGGGACACTGTTTACATTGATATCAGGTCAGAAGGTCTCCGGGATATCCTAAGCGAGGTTCTTGGGGACATAAAAGCGGTCAACTTAAGAGCCAGTAAACCAACTGTATGATTTAGTGTCCAACAACAGCTTTCGTAGTCACTAACATGCTACAGGTTGAGCGCCGACTACTCTACAATATGTTACCCGAACTCAAGAAACGTCGAAATGCATTGGTGGGCGCATCTCAAACCGATACAAGCAATCGACATTTGGACCTTCTTATTTGCCATATCGAAGAAACCCACCAGTCTCTCACGGGTACTCTTCAACCTTTGTTGGAACATGGCGAGATCACTTTTGACCTTCTCTGGGCCCTGTTTCGTTCTAATGAGATACTCCTAACAGAATGCCCTGGAACAGGGAAACCTCGCTGTATCAAGTTCGACTCTGGTGAGTTTGTGACAGTGACAGGGGACGTTCAGAAGTTTCGTATCGAAGGCCGCCATTTCGACTACAATGGGCAGCAATTTGGTGAAGTGTCCATCCGACTGAGCATTCCAAAATTTCAAGGCAGGAAGCAGATCAAGAACCTCGATATTTTTCCACTGAAGTACCACCCAAAGCAGCAGGAAATCCGAGAGCAGTTGATCAAAAACGGGCACAGTTTCATGCAACTAATAGGTACTCATCATCGATGGTACAGCGGACGCGCATTCACCTACATCAACGGTGAACGGATGAAATATGATGTCAACAGTCGAATCATGGTCGATGCCAAGTTTTTCCAGGAAATGAATCCGAACCATTTCCAACCAAAGATCAACCCGTCTGTTGACTTTGATGGAGTAACTCTCCACAACCTTTGTCTTGTCAAGAACACCAGTAACATTATCGACAACAGAGCTAATCCGTTGTTATTAAGCGATGAAGAGTTGTTGTTATGTAGCCCAACAGTTCTTGGGTTTAGTTTCCATGATAGAGTTTGGTGTAAGTCGTGGATACACTATATTTCAGATTCATCCATCACTAACCAGCTTTTCCTAGTGGAGTTCGCGGTAGCCAACATCCATGAAATAAGCTGGCAGCCGGCGATCTTCGCCGCGCTTACCATTCCGCAAGATAAGAAAAACATGATTCTGTCACTTGCCGAAGCTCGTACTGGACATTTGGAAACATTACCGTTCGACGATTTTGTGGTGGGTAAAGGTCGTGGGTTGAACATCTTGATGTAGTTTGTTTGATGTTGATCCTAATATGATGTATGCTAACCACTGTGGCTAGTGGGCCGCCTGGTGTGGGCAAGACCTTGACCGCCGAAGCAATGGCCGAACATTTACAACGACCACTGTATTCAGTAAGTTTCGCTGAGGTGATCAGATTTATTGACCTCACACATTTTAGGTGTGTGCTGGCGAGCTTGGCACCATGGCTGGTGTCCTTGAAGAACGTCTCACCCAGATCTTTCGACTTACTAGCCGCTGGAATGCAGTCCTACTCATGGACGAAGCCGACATCTACATGGAACAGCGTACCATCCAGGATATTCATCGTAATGCCTTGGTCTCAGTGTTCTTGCGCAATCTAGAATATTGCGGATCCATCATGTTCCTGACCACCAATCGCGTCAAAACCTTCGATGATGCCATCATCTCACGAATGCACATAATGGTCGCTTTCCCAGATGTTGGCTTGGACGCACGCGAACATATATGGGCTGCTTTCATCAAGAAGGCGCACACATCTCAGGGACCTGCCATCGTTGACGCGAAGGACCTGAGCCAACTGGCAAGAAAGGAGATGAATGCACGACAAGTAAGTGAGGTTTGGTTGATACGCATATGATACTCACCAGTTCCAGATCAAGAACGTAGTCGCGACAGCACACGCACTGGCGAGCAAAGACAAGTCTCAGGTCACTGTCACTCACCTCAAAATGGCAGTGCAATCAAATGTCTCCTTCTGGGAGGAGTTCAATGGCATGGCTGGCAAAGGAGGAATGTACCAATAACAAGTAGCTTATCTCGTTCATGGTGCTGCTTTCGAAGACTAACCTCTGCCTGAGACTACCTCTTGTTCTCACGGAAACATGTGTGCTTTCGGCCGAATGTCTGACGGGGAACATGACGCACGGTGAAAGTAGTGTCGGTGCTTGCATCGTGCAAACAATGTAACCGTGAAGGATAATTACAACCATTACAGCCCAGGCTTCGTCTAACTTTTTTTGAATTTGATGCCCATATACCAACTCACACCACTCTCCATCAGATTGTTAGATCATAAAAAACACCTACCAAACCTATGCATCATTATCCTAGAATTAGCCATGACAAGGACGTTTGACGTCCTGCTTCCTGCTTCCTGCCCCCTGCCTATGGCCGACTGAAAAGCACTTCCATAACATCTACATCTGCTAACGCTGCTAGATTCAGACACTGTGCTTAGTCCTGCGTTGACAATGTGGAGTTTTGATTTAGGACAGACACTGTGATGACGAATCGAGGTGATTAATGACAACATCAAGCGCCTCGCTAGCATATGACAGGGCACGAAGCGCGAGTCTTGCAGGGGCCACTGCTCTGAGCAGAGAGCAACAGTCTGCCTTGCCACCTAGACAGCTTTACATCCCAAGCACTAGACCGCCATTGGACCTGCAGGTTAAACACACAGAGGTGGAGCTTAACCTGAAGGAGGTGTGGAGAGCGATCAGAAGCTGTGTTGACGGCACGAAACAACGGCAGCGGAACATGCTGACAGGCTTATTGTCGAAGGGACTGCGGCCA
>Ga0115853_100098_pt2 | contig 18176 bp, 24 predicted proteins | sample InSIn5gowninarea_FD_83867 | JGI IMG/M metagenome (GOLD analysis project Ga0115853, IMG submission 83867)
CGGAACTAGAAGAAAAATCAAGTGTCAGTAAAAGTTCCATTTCTAGAATAGAAAATGGAGAAACAAAGCGACCAGAACTAATAACCTTGTTACGCATCTTTGAAGCCTTAGATGTACAATATGAGGAGATAATCGAACTTTACATCTCTAATGAGACACGGCACAATAGCTTGCACGATTTGTTGCTCGAAGCTATTCAACTCTCAAATGAAGACCTAATTATAAAAATAGTTTCCCGTATACTCGAAAATCCAAAAGAAAAAACTGAGGACTCAGTAGAGATCCTGTACAATACTGCTCTCAATGTTGAAAACACAGAAATTAAACTTGTGCTCTTTAACCAACTTGCTCAATATTGTCGGATTCGCGGAATTCAACCATACATGTCTAAAGCTTTATTCCATAGATACCGTATCGAAAGAAATAACCCACACCGCCTCGAAGAAACCTTTCGTCACGGGGAAGAAGTATTGTATTACATAGAGTTTTTGAGTCATGAAGAGAGAATTAACCTTTGCTACTTAATGGCATTTGATGCACATGACTTGAAAAAATATGAGCAATGTATTGAACTTGGAAAAATGGGACATGCCGAGGATTCTACAAGCAATGAAATAAAGGAACGCATTGCCTTGGCTATTTGTAATTCCTATATGCGAATGGGTAAATTTGAAGACATGGAATCCCATATAGAAATGTACGAAAAGTTAGGCTATCGTTTTATCATGGAACGCTCCAAGTATTTACGTGCAATTATCTTGTCAAAGACTGGTCATTATCAGGAAGCAATACCTTTGCTCAGGGAGTGTGTAGGGGAAGCGACAAAGAACAATCTAATCCATAGAGTCAACGACCTAATAGAAGCATTGCTTTACGTTAATGACGTAAACTCCATCGAACAAGTTATCACCACAGAGGAACATAACTTCTCTTTTGATTTTAATAATGCTTACAATTTTTCAGGAATAGGGAATTATTACAAAAACAAAGGAGCCTTCCTTGTTAGTCGCGGTCATTTCAATGAGGGCATGGATGCTTATCTACAAAGTATTGTGTATTACGGAAAAATCAATCGAATCGAAGAAATAATGTCTTGCGCTGTTGAGATAAACATGCAACATTGTGAATTAAAAAAAGATATGGATTTGGAACTTCTGAAAAAATTGAATGAAGTATATAATATGATTAAATTCGGGAAAAGAAATGAGGGGTAACATATGAGGAAGTTTTTAGCTGTCCTTTCAAGAGTTTCACTGGTAATAGCTTGCTTTCTAGTTGTTGTTTCCACTGGTGCAAATAGCATGTCGCTACCTAAAAAACCTCCTATTATTATGTATAGCGATAACCCACAAGGATAACTGTAACAAGATACGATAAGCAGAATAAAGTTCATAACAATCAACAGACCTCATGAGTCTGTCTTCTTTTTGTTCACTTTTGAAAGGGAGCAATCACTTCTCCACAAGATTGCACTTCACTTTAAAGGGAAGTGTGCAATACTGAGCAAATCTTTTATGAAATGAATAGTCTTAAGCTGACGACAGCTCTCTCTTGGGATGGATCTCTTCAAACACTGTTCTTTACATATCAAGATGGATCTTATTAGCTTTTTGTTGTCGTGATACCTGGAAGGATTCAGGATGATATAAGTAAAGGCCAGTTGGCTTAGAATGTAGCTATTTGCTATATTCCAGCCAACTGGCCTGTTTTTATCAACTATGTCCTTACAAATGAAATACGCAGTAAGAGGTAGGATTTGACTCTAAGGGAATGGTTAAAGAAAGGAGAACTCGGTAGAATAGGGAGGTGAGGTGGTATTCCATGAGGCAGTTTGCATTGGTCATGTTACGCGAACACTTTGGCTTATACATGATCTACGATCGAAAGAGAAAGGTAGTAAGTAATCCGTTTACGGAGGAATTTATAAAGAAAGAAATTGGTCTAAAGATTGATGATGTTCAGAACTTAACGGTGACGAAGTGGTCAAAAAACTTGGAGCAGCTCATTGATGATAACAATGAGGAAAAGTATGTAGTGATTTATCAATGGGGACCTAGCCTCTAACGGTAACTTCGTTCCAGGAGCGGGAAAACGCTTAGGTGTGAGTGAGGACATGGGTAACAAGGTGACCTGAATCAGGGAGAGTCACCTTGTCGCTATTGGGGTAAACGAGGAGATGCTCCCTTTACCCCAAAATAAAAACTCGATTTCCTGTACGCTAAGGAAATCGAGTTTTTTATTGGCATACAAGTTCTTAGCGTGGGTTTTATGTCATTTCGTTGGCGGTACCCCTCGAAGATCTTTTTTTGTATTCCTTAGTCTTAGTCTTTATATCAGTGATCAGCTTTAAAGGGAGAGAGTATGTGTTTGGCAAAATAAAAATACACACTTTGGCAACCGAAAAGTGCAGATCATTTCCGAACATGAAAAAAGCCTTGCCAGCTAACTAACAACCCCCTACTCTTCTATTTGGCGAACAGATAGGAGAGGGATGAAAGGAATGCTGGCAATGGCTCAACAATACTATATCAAATACTTGCGGGACGTAAAAGATCAATCGATCTCCCAGATAGCAGAACAAACTGGTGTTAACTGGAGAACAGCAAAGAAATATGCAGATTGTTCGAACTGGAACAAAGAAGAGTGTCCTCTTCGAGGAAAATTCCCTATTATGGAAGCTTATCGTGAGCAAGTGGATACTTGGCTTATGGAAGATCAAACCCGCCCCAAAAAACAGAGGCACACGGCAAAACGTATCTATGATCGCCTTGTTTCCGAATTTGGCTTTGCAGGATCAGATCGTACCGTACGGTACTATGTTGCCAAGCGGAAGTTAGAACTGCAAATCGAAAAATCGGAACCTTATATTCGTTTAGAACATCCAGGTGGAGAAGCTCAGGCAGACTTTGGAACATTTCAAGCAATTATTGGCGGTGAACTGGTAGAGCGGAAAATGTTGATCCTCTCCTACCCTTACAGCAACGCGGCATTTGTCTTTGTTACTCCGAAGGAGAACACCGAGTGTTTCTTGGAAGGGTTACGGCGGTTATTTGAGATGAGCGGCGGAGTGCCTAATCGAATCTGGTTTGACAATCTTTCAGCGGCAGTTGTATCTGTAGGAACCGATGGAAAGAGAAAGCTTACAGACGAATTTCAACGATTTGCTCTTCACTATCGCTTCCAGCCTGTATTTTGTAATCCAGCTCAGGGAAACGAAAAAGGACATGTTGAGAACAAAGTTGGTTATGCACGAAGAAATTGGTGTGTTCCATTACCTGTAGCCAATGATTTGGAACAGCTACAGTATGTTATCAATCAGCAAGCCCTTGAGGATTTGAAAAGACTCCATTATGCGAAGGGAGTCTTACAGCAAGAGCTTTGGGAGCGAGAGAAAATCAAGCTTTTGGAACTTCCTCTCGTACCTTATGAGGCTTTCCGTTTAGAATCCGTAAAAGCCAATGGATACGGTGAAGTTCTCGTTGATCAGAAAACGTTAAAGGTTCCATCTATCCGTTCTCACGAACGAGTATGGCTGAAGTATTGGTGGAACAAAGTAGACGTACTAAATGACAGCTATGAAGTCCTCAGTTCACTACCAAGGGGATATATAGACGAGCCGATTCCAATTGATCTGCAAACGCTGTTGGAGCCACTTTATAATAGGCCGAAGGCTCTCGATTACAGTTCTGTCCTTGCTTTGCTTCCCAGCCAAACAAAAGCTTTTCTTCAATCTGTGGAAGGAAAAAGTCGCAAAGCAAGAATCGGCTGGATCATTCGAATGCTAAGAACATACCAGATTGAGGAGATCGAAAGATGCCTTACGCAGGAAAAGCAGGATGATGTGAGTCGATTGGAGCATGTTCTGTACCGTTTACGTCATCCAGAGATCATCCCAACACCTATGAAAGACAATCGAACACCGTCTGTTTTCGTTGGGTATCAGCCAGATCTTTCGAGATATGACCAACTTCAACGGACGGAGGTACGAAAATGAGAGAAGAATTACGTCAACTATGCAAGCAGATGAGATTAGCACATGTTATGAATATCTATGATCAAGTACCGTTTGAACACCCAACTCAGTTTCTTCATGCGGTTCTATCAGCGGAACGAAGTTCCCGTGAGCAGGGAAAAATCCGACGATTGTTACAGAAAGCAAGATTTACGCAAATAAAGACTTTTGAAGGGTACTCTTTCGAGTCGGTTTCGTTACCTGAGAGTGTAACGATTGAGGAATTGAAGAGAGGCTCGTTTGTAGAACGAAAGGAAAATGTTATTTTGCTGGGTGCCGTAGGCACAGGAAAGACGCATCTGGCCACGGCAATTGGTGTAGAGGCGTGTAAACAGGGGAAAAATGTGAGGTTTTATCGGGTTGCAGAGTTGGTTTCCATTTTGCAAACCAAGTTTCAATGGGCTTCCAGTCATTACCCAAAACACTGATATCTGTTCCATTGGATGTGAAGACAATATTCCCCTGTTCGTCATTTCGATGTACCTTAATCCCTTTATTTGAAAGTCGATTCAACACTGCATCTGTAGGATGACCATACTTGTTCCCTTTTCCACTTTGAATAACAGCATATGATGGTTTCACTTTATCTAGAAATTCTTGACTAGTCGATGTCTTAGAGCCATGGTGACCAACAAGGAGTACATCTGATTTTAAATTTACCTGAGCCTTTAGCAAGTCAGACTCACTTTCTCCTTCCGCATCACCCATGAACAAAAACGAATTGTTACCGTATGTTAGATGAATGACAGCACTCATTTCATTTGCGTCCTGATATGTACCAATAGGAGCTATCATCTCAACTGATGCATTTGGTTCCCATTCTAATTTCAAACCTGCTTTTGCAGTGGAGACTTTTAAGCCCTTCTTAGCAATCTCTGTGATTACACTCTCAAATGTCTTTGTATTTGATTGAACTTTAGGCATATATACCTTGCCTATTTCAAAGTTTCGAATGACGGCATCCATGCCTCCTGTATGATCTGCATCTGGGTGTGTCCCAATGAGAATATCAACCTTTTTGACGTTTTCTTTCTTAAGATAGTCTGTAACTACCTGTTCTTTGTCATTATTACCTGCATCAATTAGTATCGTTTTGCCTGCTGGACTAATGATTAACTGTGATCCACCTTGACCAACATCAATGAAGTGCACTGTCATGTTTCCATTCACTGTTGATGCTGTTGTGGCGGTTGAATTTTTTGACGGTTCTTCGTTGGGTTTCTGATCAGGTGAGCTTGTAGTTGTGGAAGTGGTGTCTGTGGTGTCTGTGGTGTTTAAAGTAGTTGTATTTGCGTTTGTTGCGTTTACTGCTGGAGTGGCTTCAGTAGAAGCATTACTACTTGCACAACCAGTGAGCACGAGCACACATAACAGCACTGGTAAGAAGAATTTATTCATTTTAGTGTAAAACATAAAATCCTCCGATTAAAATATGTTTATCATCTATTCTGTACTACCAATGAGAATTGTTTCATTTTGACGTTAACTCTAGAACTCAAAGCCCTTTTCTTTCATTTCCATTAACACCCAGTCTGTTGTACGCTTGTCGAGACATAAATCAATACTTTCGAACTTCTCGCAAATTGCGGTCAACTCCTCAGGAGTTTCTGGGTTGAAGTTATCAGTCTCGTAATCAAAGCTGTCATGAAGTACAGCGAATTGATCAAGTCGTACTAAAATACAAAGCGCATCTCCGCCAAATCCCTCAACAAGCGTAACTTTATCTAGAATCTCAGGAGTATCACGGATCGTTATCAGTAGAGAAGTTACGACAGAATCAACAGTTTCTATTCCAACTGGGATTAACTCTTTAAATTGGGGAAAGTCTTTCGCAAGGTCGTCAAACGAATACAGATACTGATTTATACTCTTTACAATTTCACTATTATCATTAGATATAAACATTGAATTGTGGGTTGAATCATTTCTCACTGTGATTACCCCACTTTCTAGATTAAATTACCTTTTCATTTTGATGGTTACAATTCAAGCAGGCTTAATCCCCTTGTCAAATATTGTGGTAAAGAAGCTTTCGATATCATTGATCCGACAATATCCTCTTTTGAGTTAGACTGTCCTTTCAAGTATTTAAGATATTCAAATATTTTCTTTTGTGGGCTGTCAAAAACTCCAGTTTCCTCGATAAATTCGCCACCATTTTCTTGGGCAAATTTTTTATCTTCTAAGTATTTCTCCACATCTCTTTCATCTCTGCCGATATACATGATTGATTGCACTATTATAACTTCATCGTATGTCAGTTTCTTTAAATACTTTTCGATACTTTCCCTAGTTTGTATTATCTCAACATCCTTATGATATGCTTCCCAGTGTTCAAATGAGGGTTTTTCACCATCAGAAATGGGATTCATCAATTCAAAGTTCTCTAGTGCCATATTGTATCTAGTTGCTAAATTAATGGTTTCCACAATGGCTGGTACTAATGATTTAGCTTTAATTAGAAGTTGACTCACGTATACCACTCCTCCAATCAAATCTTTGTTTTCATTGAATCGCCGCCATTTGTCACGCTCAACCCTATAACATCATTGTCGTTTAACTTCTTAAGTACATTTTGAACTATAACTCCTTCTTCTCGTGTATACGTTTCAACTCTTGCTCCATTGATATACAGAATGCATTTGTCTTTCTCAATTTTCAGTGAAACCACTGCAAACATCTCCCTTTTAATTGCTTTACTTAGCTTTCAATAAATACAACCTCTACTCCAAGTAAATCCATAACGTTTATAAACTTATCTCCCTTAGTATTATATTGCTTGGGCTAGGCTGCTCCTCTATAATACGTTTGATATATGGCAAGTAATGCAACGAAACCTATTATGCTGATTATAGAGATATGTCGATGATGCCGTTTCTTAGAAATTAAGATTGTATATAGACTAATGGCCATGACTAGGACATATGCGTACATTATAAAAATTGCGAATATATCAATATTCATTGGAAGCCTCCTTGTTAAAGTTCATCCAATTGAATGGCGCTCTATTCGTTTTACCCTTGCACCGATACGCATCCTTATCTATTCTGGTATTAAGTATTCTAGGTAAGAGATCCCCAAAGCTAATCTGCAACTACTGTATTGGCAAAAATGGGATAATAAAATATAAAGATCCGTAGGAAACAGTCATGATGAGGAAACCAGTTAGCATCGTCCTCTTTCTTCTTTGCCCCTCTGAATCATTAGAAGTAAAGGTCCATAGGATACATAAAGCTATTGCTCCTAAGATATAAATAACGGTCATCAAATTTGTCATCTTTTTAATATCAAAGAAAATCTGGCTTACATAAATAATGAAACTGCTCATGATTGTTAGTGCAATTAACCCCGCAATTATCTGTGTGATCCGCATTATTATCTCAACTTCTTTCTCCAATCAATTTGCTATTATACGGAATTCCCAAGGATATCAACTCCGCTATCCCGTCTTTACTCTCCAGCACACCAAGAATTTAAAGACTCATTCCTTTTACCATTTGCCCGTAAGTAATCGTTTCGAAAAGATCAAGCCGATAGAAACAGGCAGTAAATACACAACAGCTTTTATTAAAAATGATTGGACCTCTTCTAAGGAATACTGCTCTAACAGGTTGGAAACCACTCCTGTTGCTAGATAGTAATAGATTGGATATATCAGTATAAGAAAGACCAGAATCATTTTCTTCATCTTTTTGCTCCTTTTCTACTTCGATTCACAAAATACGGTAAATGCTCTCCTGACATCTACTTCCTTTTTATCGCCAGATTTCAAACTTAGTGTTTATTCTTCTAAGATGTAATAAAACATAGGAGCTTTCCCACTCTGACTTCTTTCAAAATCTATCAAGCCGTGAGAGAACAATGCCTCTCGCGACGAAGTGATGGTATTGTTCGATAAACCAACAAACATTATAAAGTCCTCCCGCTTCACTAATATGGGGGACGTTCCTTCAATATTTTGTTCGATTCGAAAAAAATGTAAAGCGAGATACAGACGTATTGCTGATTTACTCAAGGCCATTAGCTTCTCTACTACCTGAGGACGTAATCTTATGTATCGGATCTTTTCATACGATCGTTCTGTAAATCGATAGTAGTTTTCGTTGTGCTTTGTTTGTGTTCTTTCCAGAATCGAACCATCGACTAATCTACGTATACAATAAGTGATCGTATCGCTGCTCCCGCCTAGTTTTTGTTTGAATTCGGCATAACTTACTTTAAACCAGCCTTCTGGGTCGGTTCCATTCTGGCAACGAAAGTATTGAAGCGCTAAGAATATAACCATTACGGCCTTCTGTTCAGATATTAGCTGGTCATATAAGAGTAGATCCATGAAGATTTTATCGTGATGATTTGATTCAATGACCATGTCCACCATATAACACATTCCCTCCATCAACATTGCTTACTAGTCTAGTATAGAGGAATGACTAAGTTGACACTCCCCATGCCTAAAGGCAGGGGATTCTTGGGTAGTCACTCCTAACGGAGTGAATTTCACCAAGCTATCCCTGTGTGCCCCACAGTTCAGTTGGCTATGCCAACAGTCGAAGTCCTTCTTGCTCAATATTGATGGCTGCGTTTTCGTCACGATCATGCTTCGTACCACATTTCGGGCAAGTCCATTGTCGCAAGTTGAGGTTTTTCACGTCTTTGTTGCGGTATCCACAATGTAGAGTGGAGCAAAGTTGGCTTGAAGGAAATTGCTTCCCGACGATGGAGATCGTTCTACCGTACCATTCCGCCTTATACTCCAGCATCGTACGAAACATAGACCACGAAGCATCTGCAATGGATTTGGCTAACTTGTGATTTTTGACCATATTTTCCACTTGCAAGTCCTCCAAACAGATCACTTGGTTTTCGTTGATCAGCTTGGTTGACAGCTTATGTAGAAAGTCGTTACGGGTATTTGCAATTTTTTCATGGAGCCTAGCTACTTTGATACGTGCTTTGTTACGGTTTTTATTACCTTTTTGTCTGCGGGATTGAATCCGTTGCCACTTTGCCAGTTGTTTTTCATACTTGCGATAGTATTTGGGATTCTCAACCTTTTCTCCATTAGAGAGGATGGCGAAATCCTTGATTCCGAGGTCAATCCCTACAGTCGATCCTACATTTGGAAGTGGTTGATTTTCCGTTTCACATAGAACGGATATAAAGTATTTCCCCGAAGGATTCCGTCTGATCGTAGCCGATAGGATACGCCCCCCGACTTCTCTAGATTTAGCAAACGATACCCATCCCAGCTTAGGAAGTTTGATGCGATTCCCTTCTATTTTGATGTTCATCTTGCATGTATAGGATTGCTTTGGGTTCTTCCTGTTCTTGAATTTGGGATAGCCTTTTTTCTCTTTGAAAAACTTTTTGTAGGAGGAATCCAAATCTTTTAAGGTTGATTGCAGGGCAGTAGAGTCCACTTCTTTCAACCATTCGATTTCTTTTTTGAGTTGCGTGAGCAAAGCAGAACAGTCGTTGTAATTCAGCGTTTTGTTTTCTTGTTCGTAAGCATCTTTTCGTTTCGCAAGAAAGTGATTGAATACAAAGCGAGTACATCCAATTGTCTTGTTGATGAGTGTTGCTTGTTCTTTGTTTGGATACAAACGGAATTTGTAGGCTCTATGCAAGTTCAATCATTCCTTTCTTTTTGAGACTCGATGTATTTCTGAATCACATCGAGTTGCACCGTGCCAACCGTTGCAACAAAGTAGGAGTTTGTCCATAGCGAGGGAAGTCTGCTCTTGAGATGTCTAAATTCCATCCGCATCACTCTGGATGTATAGCCCTTCAAATGTTTTACGACTCGGTGGATTCCGAATTGCGGATCGCATTTGATGAGCAAATGAACATGATCAGGCATGATTTCCATTTCAACAACTTCCGCCCGTAGTTCCACTGCCTTTTCAAGAAACAATTCTTTTAATCGAATGTCTACTGGCTCTTTCAAAACCTTTTTACGATACTTCGGACAAAAAACAACGTGATATTTACAGTCAAAAACGACATTGTGGTTACTTTCCACTGATCTACTCAAAACCATCACCTATGGATAATGATACCACTTCATTAGATAGAGGAGACATATCTAACAGACGGCAAAAAAAGAACTATTTTTGTTTGCTCTTAGCACCCCCTACAAGGGATACAGAGCAAAGTGCCTTATATCTCCATAGCTAAAGCAAGGGGCCTTACGGTACGAGAGATAAAACCTATCCCTTCAATGAAAGCCAGGTAAATGATGTACACCCATGCGCCAATAAAGGTCACTTTATCAACAAAACGATAAAGAAAATGTGGGAGCGGGATACCAAACCATCCCTTTTTCAATGGCCATAAAAGCTGAATACGCCCTACGATGGAATCGCTAATCAAGTGCGAGAGTAACCCATATAGTGCTGCAAGGGCTACGTGTTGATCACCAATAAGAAAAACCGGGAGTAGGAGTATGACCCATGAATGTGTCAAGGTCCGGTGTCCAAGCCCTTTCTCCACCAGCCATGATATTGGCCATATCCACTTCCCGGCTTTACTATTTGCTTTATCAATATCTGGAAATAATGCCATGGTAGAGCCGACGAGTATCCCTTTCCAAGATGGATAAGCACAATACCCCGCTACAGCTCCTAAAACAATGTGAGTTTTCCAAGTCATTAGGCAGTAACACCATCTTCAACGTTGATTCTAGCGTGAATCATTCGCATCGTCACAAAAGTCACCAAGAAATACGCGATGCAGCTCCACAAAAAGTAATCCGAAGAGATACCGATCACTTGTACAAATAGAAGCATGGTAGCATTGAATGTAGCCAAGAATACTCCTAGTTTTTTCAATCCACGATACAGTGCAAAAACCAACGACATCAGCGTCATAACACTAAACAGGACAATAAAAAGTGTGGTCGCCATGAAATAATCTCCTCTTCCTATACAATTACTGGTGTGCCCTTGGATAAATCTTATCATACAAATATATCCAATAGCAAACCATTTTTTGTATATCAAAAGTAGAAATATCAGATGCATCTTTATGTATAATCGTAGTTAAAACTCCTTTAATCTACTTCAAGACTGCGTAATTAGGTTCCAATTTCATATGAGACATTGCCTCTAAGAACACATCGACAATAGCAGCATCATATTGCGTACCTTTTCCTAATAGCAATTGTTCTACTGCTTGATTATGAGTAAGCGCTGGGCGATACTTCCTTGCGGTCGTCATTGCATCGTAAGAATCCGCTACAGATACGATTAACGCTTCTAATGGGATATCCTTTGCGTACAACCCTTCAGGATAACCCTGACCATCCATTCTTTCGTGGTGATATAAGACGATTTGATCTATACCCCGCTTCCTCAATGGCGTTACCAAACGAACGATTTCATAACCAATTAGAGCATGCTGCTTCATGATAAAATATTCTTCAGGCGTTAAATTACTATTCTTTAATAAAATGTAATCAGGTGTGCCAATCTTCCCGATATCATGTAAGAGTCCACCAACGAAGATGTTGGAGGAACGCTCATCCTCTAACCCCAAATGCTTCGCGATCTTCCACGCATAGTACCCTACATTCATTGAATGTTGATAGGTGTATTCATCCCTTGCATGAACAGTCATTATCAATGAATGAACCGTCTCAATGGTTCTGTTATTTGGAAAGAGATCATTGCGAAGCAGAGTCTCTAGTATCTTCTTCATCAAACCCCTGGGCCCCCTATTCCTCTCTTTCTCTACCACTCATTTCGTTCCTACGACTCTCTACACGATCGCTGCATATTGGGTTTGAAAGGCTAACACTACCGCTTTTGTTCGGTTTTTTACATTCAGCTTGCTTAGAATACTAGATACATGGTTTTTTACTGTCTTTTCGCTAATCATTAAGATTTCGGCAATTTCCTTGTTCTCATTCCCTTCCAGAATCAATTGAAATACTGCTTCTTCTCGCTCAGTGAGATGACTCCAATCAATATTACTTACTTTATGTAGCCTTACTTGAGCTTCACTATTCTTCCGTTGAATACTCTCTATATCTGTTTTTATTACCTTTTCATCCATCCGTAATTGATTCGCAATTTCATTATTTTTCGTTCCTTGCATTTTACGTCGTAGAACTGTCTTTTCTCGATTACTAAGGGCATTCCAATCAATACCTGCTACCTGCTCACTTTTAGTTTCTTTCAACACTCCGCCAAGCAACTTGTCTAATGACGTTTCATTACCTTGAACGGGTGGAATAATAATGATTTTGTAATGATGCTTATTATCCTCTTGAATACTGTTTAGGATGCTTGTCACTGAATTCATATGAGTCACCTCAGATTTTATTTACGAAACAAACCTCGAAGGGAGAAAGCTACCCGTTTTCCAAGTCCCTCTTTTTGAATAAAGGCTTTCTTATCCATGAACTGTGTAAGAAACTCCTGTGCAATATTCAGGATCTCAGGATCATCGATCGGTTGATGGGTCCATTCCAATTCAGCAAAGTAGGTACCTCTGTCCGGGAAACGCATAGAGACTGGTACAAGTACCTGTTCGCGATTTGGGTTTTGCTCCAATGTCTCCAGATAAACAAAGACATGATCTTTGATTTCCTTGAAGACATCATCGTAGCGGTTCAAGCAAACGGAGAAACGATCAACATACTTTTTGGTTAGATATTGAACATTCGGTACGGCCGACCATAACCGGCTGTTGGAGCATTCGGTGACTCCTACAATCGCATCCGCTTGAAGTAACCAATGCTCAGCGTATCGAGATCTCCAGCCACGGCCGATGTCTACAATGACAAAGGGATGTTGGCGACTATTACTTATTAATCTCAAATTATCTTCTTCAGAAAACTCCAGCTCATGGTCAAGATCAAGCGGAGCCCACTTGATTCCATATTGCTCCCAGTGGGAATGAATAGATCCATTATTCAAGGTTTGTCTGATCCAGCTCTGCCATCCCTCTCCGTTGCTCCCTTGTGGCCGATTATTCTGCCCCAAATACTCCAACATCTGAGGAGCACGACCTTTTGTATAGGCTTCAATGACAGCTGTGTATGGACCTATTTGGGTTAACGCAGTAGCGAGAGCATGACAAACCGTTGATGCTCCCGATCCACCTGTGGCATTCAAACTACCTACTACGATCAAGAGAGGCTTTATTGTGATACTCTCATTCACACGAACGACTTCTCTGACGATTTTCTCTACAACGACCTTCTCTTTTTTGTATACAATCTTGGGTTCATGATTTGCAGAAATAGGTCCACGTTCATCATCTTGCTTAGTTGTTGGATCGTCAGAGTGTTCCTGGTCAGTTAGATTCGGATCTGTAGCAGCTGGAGGAAGCGGGGTCCACGAAAACCCGCGACTCATATCGCTGAGATAATCGACATCTCTGTAATCCAAACGATTCTCTTCTAAAAAGTGAAAAGCGAACTTTTCCTGATCGATTGTTTTTTGGTACCAAATATCATAAATACCGAGATGGACCAACTCCCCCAGAAATCCATCTCCTTCTTTACGTGGTGGGTGGGTGAGGGAAATGAAGATTACACGAATCTGCGATTGCCTAAGGACTTTCATAATTTGTAGCAGAGCTGCATCCCGCTCCTGTGGGAGCTCACGGGTATCGTCCCCTAGAAGTCTGTCACTCATGACAACAATGTCAGGACTGTATTGTTCAACGTGTGTCAGCACTAAGCTTCTAACATTGATAGCATCATCTAGGATCGGCAGATAGTTTGAGTCATTCGTTACCTTAACAATGTAATCGTAAAGACCCTTGGAGGCATTGAGCGCTATCATTACCTTTTTCACGTTTAGTAACCACCTATCTCGTGTCACAATCTCTGAGAAATAAAAAGAGCGACTCACCTTGCCCAATAAAGACAAAGTGACTCGCTCTGGTATGTCCAGTGCACATATTATGTTGTTTATACTATTCTGTACTTTCCCACCAATTATAAGCCATTTGTCTTATATTAACAAGTTTGTCTAAGAAAAAAGTAGGAGAGGTAATAGCGGCATGACTACCTTCATAAATCTTTGGGTTATGTGGTCACGGTTGTTGTAATTTCTAACTTAAAAGTGTAATCCCCGGTTTTCAATGGACCATTCTTGTAGCCCAGTAATACTAAACAAGTGTCTTCGACTTTCCGTAATGAATAAATCACAATATTTGTCTTCCCTTTCTTCTACCCTCAAGATAGTAGCGTTTTCAAAGTTGTAGTTTATTATTTTATAATGATCACCATCTATATAGTGGTCACCAAGGAAATTGTTTTGCTTAAGGTAATTGAGGTCTAAATTCGACAACCAAATCTTATTGTATACTTCGAAATCGCTGTAAAAAGACTTATCTAAATTGGATTGACTGCCTGATATCTCGTTCATATCTATCGTATGCAAAGGGTCATGATCGAATGAATCAAAAGGAATAATGCCTCTTACCATAACACATACAAGAATGGCACTCTTATCTGATATCATTTGAGTAAGGCTCTTTTCCTCAATGAAAAATTTAACGATCTTATCTGGGCTACTAGGAATAATTAGTCTGGTTTTAACCTGAAGATAGTAGCTTTCATCTTCTGACTCACGCCCGTTCATTACCATGTGCTTATTGGTAACGTGAATGTCATATCCAAAGTCAGGGGATAGTTTAACGGCTTCGTAACCTCTCATTATGAAATTTCCCATGACATAATGTTCCCCACCAATACCAAAGTAAAGATTATCCATCTTAGTTTGTGCCACGTTATCCCCTCCTTTTGCTTTCTATATATACTTAATGTTTGATAGGTAGAAGTAATTATACGAAGCATGGAATGGAATGGAACGGACCAGCCCAATCTCATAATCATCTCATATCCATAACTTCATTCAAAACTAATTGAAATACTTTCAGAGGTGCTTACCCTCCAGCTTTTACAAATCCAGCTTGTTGTGCTTCTTTTTCTGTACAAAACGTCATTTCAGCTTTTGTTTTCTCATAGTAGGAAGACTCCCCCTTCACATGGTAGAGCTTCTTCCCTTTGGAATTGATATTACCTTTAATAGTCGGTTCGGAACATCCCGCTACGGTTGTTCCTTTCAATTCTTGATCCTTAGGTGCAGCTGCTTCATCTTGGGTTTGGGGTTCAAATGGGCTTTTACCCGGAAGGAACACATTACTAGAACTCTTGGCTTCATCCAGATACATATTTAATGCCCATAGGCACTTATTGCCCTCTCTGCTTTCCCTTTGGAGGCGTTGAAAAAACTTTTGGTACTTTACGTTAGGAGGAATGGTCATCAATTGTGCATATCCTTCTTTTAAAAGAATCGCATTCACCATACCGGCTTCTATTTCTGCCTCTGTTTTTGGTTCATGTAAATACACATAACCAAGCATCCGCCCAAATTTATCAGTTGGCTGTACATCCACTTCAATGTAGACTTTCTTTCCACTCAAAAGGTTCTTTGTAAAAGCACTACTTTCCTCTCCATATGGAAAGACCGGTTCCCCTGGCTTTACCGTTTCTGGTGTATTTATGCCAACAAGCCTTATTTTCTTGAGAACTTCTTTCTGGTTTTCTAAGAATTTCACTTCAATCGTATTACCATCGCTAACTTTTGAAACCGTTCCCCAAGCACCTTGAATACTAACTGGCTGACTTTCGTCCATAGCCTGCGTCGTACTTGCATTCTGTGTCTCCTGATTTATCTGATTAGTACTCGCGGTAAGATGAGGAACTGGGCCTGCATCACGTTGCGTGGCTCCACATCCTGATATTATCCCAACAAGAGACAAAGCTAGTAACCATTTTTTCAAAAGAAAGCTCCCCTTTTCAATTTATATGGACACAACGTAATCTCGAAGAGTATAAAGATCGATTTCACTGTAAATATTATCCTCAACAAGGAGGTGATCGTTCATGAACACAAGCAGAAACAATAACAATCGTATCTTAAACCCATCTGCAAGAAACGCTCTGGACCAACTCAAATACGAAATCGCTGCTGAATTTGGTGTACAACTCGGCCCAGATACTACCTCTCGACAAAATGGGAGTTATCAATACTAAAAAAGGAAAAAGCTAATTTTGCCAGCTCCTAATCTTTGAATACATATATGTAATGTGCAGTTGTTAGTAGCAAATATATTACAAAGGAGTTGAAAAATAATGGCAGCAAACCGTGGAGGCACTAACAATCTCGTAGTGCCACAAGCTAACCAAGCTCTGGATCAACTCAAATATGAGATTGCAGCAGAGTTTGGTGTAAATCTTGGCCCTGACACCACTTCTCGTCAAAATGGTAGTGTGGGTGGCGAAATTACCAAGCGTCTGGTAAGCTTCGCTGAACAGCAACTGGCTGGTCGCGGATAATAGCTACTGGATACAACAAAATAGTTTGATGGTGGAAGCCCCTGAGAACCCGAGGGGCTTTTTATTCATCGATAACTTTATCCAAATAATTCTGTTTTATTATAAAAAAATACTTTTGTACCATTTACTTAAATGGTTATATATGCAATTATATACATGTATTAACAATTCGAAATGTCTGGATTTAACGGAATGTTTATAAAAGTTCGAATATTAAAAATTAAACTGGAGTTGATAGCATGAATAACAAGGCTATAGGTGCCATATTTTGCTTAATCGCTTCACTTCTATACTGTACTAGGTATATTGCAGCTGCAATTTTTCATATCGGGTTTAATGAATACTCAGATGGTACTTTTTCTTCAATGTTAGATAGAGTTGGATCTAATTTGCTTACGCTGAGTATACTTTCGCTAATAATTGGGCTAATCTATTTAACTCTTTCTTGGATTAAGAAAGACAAGTAAATTGTCTCTTTTCTATAGATAAGCGGCGGTAAATTCTATAGAAAAAGATGATTATAAAATTCAAAGGGAGGCTTTAAAATGCTCGTCAAAAAAATCTTTACATCTTTTTTTGTATTTGCTCTCTTGGTAAGTTGTTTTGCTTTTGGAGGAAGTAATCAGGCATTTGCAAAAAATGGTGAGGATACTTCTCAGATGAAAGCCACAAAGGTTAAACATATTTTTTACGATGACAAAGAAAAAGCATACTTTGATGAAAAAGAGGGGGGGTATATTGGAGAGGTATATACGGTAGAAAATGGGGAAATCGTAGATGAATTGACTCCTGATGAATACATCGATTTACTTGCTAAACAAGAGGAAAATGAAAAAAACCTTAAAAAAGATCAAAGTCCGAAAGTTAATACCGATATTCAAGCTTTAGCTGGTTCTAGTTACTGGGTTTATAAAGAAGATAGTAATAGTGATGCTATTTTTTATGGAGGCAGAGCGAGCATTATCCAACAAAACCCAGGACCAGAAAGTGACGAATTCCAGATCTCTTACTCATGGACTGAAGGATATGAGATAACTGGAAGCGGAAGTATTGGTACAGAAGCTAAATATGCAATTCAGGCTGGAGTAGGATTTACTTGGGTGAGTTCAGCTACCGTTGCAAGTACTCATACCATGACAATCCCAGCGGGATACGAAGGTTATTGGAGATTTGATCCCCGAAACAATATTTCCTACGGATCTTTATATGTTGTAGACTCTAATTCTGGCTACATGACCTTGATGGATGACAATATAAGAGCGTTCTCCCCTGCAAAGATGGGGAGTCAATTAGACGGTAACCTAGTTTCGATCAAACAAAGAATGTCACAATAACAATTACTCTTGTATTTGGCAAGTAAAAAGTGCAGAGTTCGGCAACCATTTTGTGCATAGCCTTGCCAGGCTAAATCTTCTTGATTAGCGGTGTGATAGAGCATGCCGAAGGCGATAACTCTCTCCTGTGAAAGCTACGATGTGAGCATGATGCACAAGACGGTCAATCAAGGCAGCGGTTAAACGGTTATCTCCGAAAACCGTATTCCATTGGCTGAATTCCAAATTCGAGGTAACAATGACACTGATTCGCTCATAACATTCTGAGATTAGATGGAAAAGTAGGTCAGCACCATCCTTGTGAAACGGAACAAATCCTAACTCATCTAAGATTAGTAAATCAGCATCCATTAATTCCTTCTGAAATCTCGGTAGATTGCCAGCATGAAACTTGGTTTGCAAAATGGAAACCAACTCTGCAACCCGATAAAACCTCACATTTTTCCCCTGTTTACACGCCTCTACACCAATT
>Ga0115853_100194_pt1 | contig 18095 bp, 19 predicted proteins | sample InSIn5gowninarea_FD_83867 | JGI IMG/M metagenome (GOLD analysis project Ga0115853, IMG submission 83867)
AGAGTCTGAGAACTACCACAAGGCCTACCTAAATGCAATGTCAGATCTGCAGAGGCAATATAATTTGAGGAACACAGATGTGGTGATAGGTCCTCCTAAGAAGGCTCCAGAAGGTGAAACCTCAGCTAGTCATCCTGCCAAGAATCAGCACAGGAAAGAGGTGGTGCAGCAAAAGCCTACAGAGAAAGATCTTCTAAAGGTTGTCCCACCTAAGGATAAGGAACTCCCTAAAGAAAGTATACCCAAAGAGAAATACTTGTAGAGGAAAGAAATAAAGAGAGAGCTTATTGAAAGATCTGCTCCTCCTTTTAACTTGCAATCTAAGTTTGCTAAGATCAAGATTGTTGTCCCCTTTAATGAAATATTGAGGATACCTGAGTATAGGAGGCAGCTCTCTAAAATGATAAAGTCTGAAGAGACTTCTGATACCCTAAATCTTCAAGATGATTGACCTAAGATCATGTTTGGGCCCTGGGCTCAGGCATCACTCAAGTATAAAGATATTCCTCCATTTTACATCAGCCTAACAATACATGACATGTTCCTTCATAATGCCATGTTTTATTCAGGCGCTTACCACAATTTGATGCCTAAGATAGTCATGGACAGCTTAGGGCTTGACATTAACAGACCCTAAAAGGATTTGTACTCCTTTCATTCAAGGGAGGTCAAGTGAATAGGGTTGATAAAGGATTTGGTTGTATCCCTGAGAAAAGCCTTGTCATGGATGTGATCATGGTCGATGTTCCTCCCAAGTTTGGTATGTTGTTGTCAAGATCATGGGAAGCCAAGCTAAAGGGCACATTGCAAATGGATCTATCATATGCCACAATCCCTTTTTTTGGCAAGCAAAGGCGACCGTACCGAGAAAATCGGTTGGCTTACATGATCAGTAACAGAGAGAACCCAGAGAACCATCCCATATACTCTATTGATACTGACATGGGATCCTCCATGTTTTTTAATGATGTGTGTTCTCAGATGAGCGAGCCCAGGCTAAGTGACAATGGAAGTAACATATCAGACCAGCATTGTGCAGAAACATAATGAAAGAATGGGCTTGATGATGTGTCTCTAGCAGAGGAAACATAAGAAGGTTGGTGGCACGTGAATTTTGATGGAGCAGTGAGGAAGGAAGGAGTTGAAGCAGGTGTGTGGATAAGACCTCCTATGAGTGAGCCTAGGTTGCTCTCATACAAGCTATACTTTAAATGCACAAACAATGTAGCTAAGTATGAGGCACTTGTTTTAGGGCTCAGAGCTCTGAATGATCTCCAAGCCAAAAGGATTGACATCTATGGATATTTAGATTTGGTAGTAAAGAAAGTCCATGGGAGTTACCAGACCAAGCATCCGAGGTTAAAGTCATACAAAAATTTGGTGCTTGACCTGCTGGAGGGTTTCAAAGAACATCAAATAACGGTCATCCCAAGGAAAGAGAACGTTGCAGTTGATGCCTTGGTAGTCTCAGCTAGTGTTTTTCAAGACAAAAAGCATCCAAATGAGCACTACTAGATTGAGGTCAGGCACAAACCTTCAATCCCAGACAATGTTGATCATTGGCAAGTATTTGAAGATGACAAACAGATCAGTAGATTATTGGAGATGTTTGGAGAGTTTGAGAGCTTAAAGTTAGATCAAGAAAACATGTTTGAGAAAGAAGAAAGTGCAAAGACAGATCCTAAATATCTAACTCAACTAGCAAGAAAAGACATTATCCAGCTAAAGAGTAATACCATTCCAAGGGGGCTGGTTCAATTGGAAGAAATTTTTAACAGTAATGATGTGGCAAGGAGTCCTAAGGTGGCTCCAAGTGATGTTGAAGTGCAAGAGTGCAATATAGGCACTGAAAAAGATCCAAAGGTCATTAAAATATCCAAAAATATGACCAAAGAGTACAAGGAAAGGTACATCAAGCTCATGAGATAATTTTATGATGTGTTTGCATGGAGCTATGATGATCTAGGTGTGATCCAACACATAATCCCTGTCCAAAGGAATGTCAAGCCCTTTAAGCGGAAATTGAGAAGAATGAATCCTCTGGTCCTCCCCCTGATTGAGAAAAAAATCAAAAAATTATTTGAAGCTAAGATCATTGTTTCCTTAAGGTTTTCCAAAAGGTTAGCTAACCTTGTGCCTGTAAGGAAGAAGAGTGGGGAGATAAGGCTCTGTGTGGACTTCAGGAATTTAAACCAAGTGTCTCTAAAGGACAACTACCCCCTTCCTAAAATGGACCATATCTTACAAAGGGTAGCTGGGTCTCAAAGGATGTCTATGCTGGATGGATTCTCAGGTTACAATCAAGTTGCAGTCCACCCAGATGACCAGGAAAATACAACTTTTACCACTCCATGGGGCACCTTCATGTATGCCAAAATGCCCTTTGGTTTGATGAATGTTGGGGCTACTTTTAAAGGGGCAATTGACATTGCATTCTTAGAGGAGAGGGATAGGTTTGTTGTCATCTACCTGGATGATATTACTATGTTTTCAAAGACAGATCAAGACCACTTGCAGCATCTCAGAAAAGTCTTCCTAAAATGTAGAAATTTTGGCATTTCCCTCAACCCAAAGAAGTCCAATTTTGCCATGGAAGAGGGAAAGCTCCTTGGCCACATTATTTCTAAGAAATGCATTAGAATAGACCCAGATAGAGTGGCATCCATATAGAAAATAGTCCTGCCCGAAAATAAAAAAGAGATCCAGTCATTCCTTGGCAAGATGAATTCTTGAGGAGATTCATCACCAATTTTGTTGAGGTTGTAAAGTATGTAAATAGTCTGTTAAAGAAGGACAACAATTTTAAGTGGTCTGATGAGGCCAAGAAGTCCTTTACCGATATTAAGCGAGATTCATCTGAAGCTCTTGTGCTGGTAAGCACTAATTTTGACAAAGATTTCATGATTTTCTCATTTGCCTCAAAGCATACCATTGCAGGAGTCTTGTTGCAAAAAAATGAGCAGAATGAAGAACAACCCATTTCCTTTTACACCAAGACCTTAAGAGGCTCCACTCTTAAGTATAACATCATGGAGAAGCAGGCCTATGCTTTGGTGAAGGCATTAAAGGAATTCAGGGTATACATTATGCACTCTCACTCCACAGTTTTTGTCCCTTCTGCTGCAACTAAAGACATTTTGACACAAGCAGAGCCTGATGGAAGGAGAGCCAAGTGGATTGCCACTTTACAAGAATATGGCATTGAGATCAGACCTACAAAACTAGTAAAGGGGAAAGGTCTAGCTAAGTTGATCGCCGATTCAAACTTTGAAGCTTTGGGAGTCAACTTCTTTGAGAAATGTATAGAAATTATTGCCCAAACAGAGGAAAGGCAAGTTCATCCATATTTCATTGCTTCCTCTTGGTACAAAGACATAATCTATGTCTTGTAGCACCTTCAAGATCCACCTAAACTTAGCAAGACAAAGGCAAGGTCTATAAAGCTCAAAGCTGCAAAATTTTGTATAATAAATAGTTATTTATATTGGAAGGACCCAGGTTGTATTTTATTCAATTGCATCTTAGAAGGAGAGGTCAAAAAGAAAATAAAAAAGTTCCATAGTGAAGACTGTGGTGGCCACCTCTACTGGAAAACAACAGCCATAAGATCCTCAGGGTTGGCTTTTATTGGCCCACATTCTTTGCTGACACTTAAAAGCAGGTCTCTACTTGCCATGAGTGTCATGTTTTTTAGGGAAAGAGAAAGTTGCAGCCTTTACCATTAAAGCCCATCTCTATTGAAGCCCCTTTTCAGCAGTGGGCTCTTGATTTCATAGGTGAGATCAACCCCACATCTTCAGGCCAACATAGGTGGATTTTGACTACCACTGATTATTTTACTAAATGGGTAGAGGTTGTCCCCACTAGACAAGCAACTGATGATGTAATCATTGATATTTTATTAAGCAACATCATGTCTAGATTCAGGTGTCCTAGGAAAATTATGATTGGCAATGCTAAAGCTTTCACCTCCACCAAGCTAGCTAAGTCTACAACATCATTCTGAGTCACTCAACTGCATATTATCCTCAGGGGAATGGATTGGCTGAATCCTCCAACAAGATCTTAGTAAGAATCATCAAGAAGTCCTTAGAGGATAACAAAAAGGCATGGCATGCCAAGCTAAGGTTTGCTCTCTGGGAAGATAGGGTAAGTACAAAGAAGTCCATTGGTACCTCTCCCTTTCAACTTGTTTATGGTACTGATGTTATTTTTCCAACCTCTTTAGGAACCCCGGTGATGAAGTTTCTGTAGGAACATGACATAGAGTCAAATCCAATCCAAAGGAGGATTAACCAACTTGTGGAAGTGCAGCAGATCAGTGATCAAGTTGTTGATAAAGCCCAGACTTTCCAGGACAAGGTAAAGAAGGGTTTTGACAGGAAGACCAAGCCTAATGATTTCCAACAGGGTGACTTAGTGTTGAAGTGGGATGCTAGGCGTGAAGACAAGGGAAAACATGGTAAATTTGAACATTTGTGGAAAGGCCCCTATCAGATTGCAGAGGATCATGGCAACAACTCCTATGTTCTGCAGGAAATCAATGGTGACCCTTTCTCAGGAGGGCCTATTAATAGTAGATTTTTAAAGCACTATCTAATTTTGTGAAGAGTCACAGACCCTGTAAAATATTGTACATAAGTTTAATTTCATTTTTTTATTACATAGATGATGATCTAGGGAGCTTTCATCAGTCTCTGAGATCATCCTTTCAAGTTGTATCCTTTCACGCTTGTATAGAAGGCCTTAACTTGCCCCAAGAGGAATAATTTTGAGATCAAGTCACCAGGCAGAGCAAGGCACTCTTCTTCTGAGGTTCTTGAAACCCCGCAGGGGGCTGCCATTCCCAATTGGATCCAATGTTATCATCGGCAAATTTTGCAGCTTTGGTTGGGCATCTTTAATTTTGGTTAAGGGCCAAAGATGGTCGAAGGTGCCAAATCTAGTGGGCCACTACTTCTTCGGCCCTCAAAGCTCAGACCTGACCCCCCTAGTCTCATCGGTGAGGCGAGCATCCCAGCACCGAAATCCGACCTCCCAGAGGTCACAGGAGTGTCCATAGCATCGAGCCCAAAACCTTCACCAAACGTTGTTATCTATAGATTGGCGGCCTTCCAATTTTGGCAAATGGGAAAACTAGGTGGCCAAAGTGCAAAATTCAGTAGCATCCAGAGGGCTCGGTCGAGCGACGAATGGTCAGTTGTCTGATCATCCCGCTCCATCCGATGGTCAAGATCTCATCGCTAAGTGCCCAAAATCTTATCCACCATGTGGGTTAAATAGCGATGGGCAGTGGACCGTCGGATCACTCTATTGAGCCAACAGTCTTGATCCCATTGGAGGTTGGCTGATTTTTATCTGTCGTGCTTGTTGGCAAGTTATGGGCAGCCAGTCATCTGATCTTTGTGCATTGGTGGCCCATATTCACTGGTGGAGCCCTCGCTTTTCTGAAGGCTGGGCACCTCCATCCTCCGATGGGTGGCCAATCGTCTGATCTTCTTATGGGCCTGCATTGAATCAACGGTCCAAATTAGTGTGGAGTTTTGGGTAAGTTTTTATGCCTGTACCCACCTCATCGCCCGCTTCCATTTATCGGCTGACACATAGCCAGGGGAGATTCTACGCAGGATTCTTCATCATTTTTTCCTACCCAAACCACTACAAACTCCACTTCCATTTACCATTTGACACGTGGCTCTGGAAGGTTCTGCGCGGGATTCTTTTCCCTTTTTATCAGACATGTTGTTTTGATCCCCGCGCTAGTCTCCACTGTTGATCTCTGAGGGAGGAGATATGATCTGATAGCTAGGCGCCCTCAGCCTATTACTCTGCAGTACAACTTCTCTAGAGGTGGCGAACAACGTCAAAGGAGCTGTGCCACCCATTTTTCCTCTTCGAAGCGCTAAGGGGAGGGGGGCCTTCCCCATTTTGGTCATAAAGACCCACCCATATGCATTAAACTCTTGGTATGGCGATGGGTGACCCTACAGAACCACCTTGTGTTGTCCCCAAGGCCATCAATTCTCCACCAGCTCTCTACAGGGGCTTTAAAGTCTAGATCGAAGTTCCTTAAAAACCTGTGACCCATTGCAGGCAGAGATCAAAGGCTCCCAGCAAATCCATAAGTCAGTTGAGGCCTGGATTTTCTCAGGCATCACTTCACTGGGCCAATTTTTTCCAAATCCAGCCATGCCTCTATCAGTTAGGCATTAAGGCTTATAAATGTACAGATAGGGTTGAGTTGGACCTGCAGCTAATGTTTTTAATGCTACAGGTCAGTCATAAGTAAGGCAGTGGAGATATTTTCTCCTTCCTATAAATTATGGTCTAATAGAATTTTGTAAGCGTTGGCAGTTGTTTGAAACTCACTGTAACTCCTGATAGGTTTGCAGTCAAGTTCCCTCTGTTAAATTGAGTTGATATGTATCCTGTGGATGGATTCATTGTCTGCATCATTCCAAATTTGTGAGACATACCATTGTATCATGTTTTGAGCTTTATATGCTAGATGCATAAGTATTTTGCCTCCTTGTCAAAGACTCTCAGTCTTGTTGCTTTGATGATTGTCCCCCTTTCTTATGTAATCTTCAATTTATGTTTATGAATGAATGGTTTCTTCTAATTCCTTAACGTAGTTGATGTGTTGGAATACTTAACTGCTCCTGCATCAACATTTCAAGTATTATCTCATGTTGTTAAGGTTAGTGTTTATATTTCAAATGATGCATGGAAATCCTTAATTGCTCCCTGAATCTGCTTCTTAAACATCTAACCAGTCTATCAGAGCTATTGTTTGGGAACTATCAGTCGATACCCCTCCCTTAGCTACCTTCTGTAAACTAAAGTGTGTGCCCATTTTTTCATCTCAGATGCCCTGTGCACCCACAACTTCACACTTCATGTTTCTACTAAAGCTGGCCTCAGGAACTAGCCCCTCAAAAGGTACTCTTGCTATTAGTGGATTGTTCTTCTCCCTCCCTCTATGCTACAACAATGACATAAACCTGATGATAAGCAACAACTCTCTGCCTTTGACAAATTGGGACAATTTGACCAGTCACTAGTTTTTCCATACAAAAATTGAGTTACACCACTCCATGCCTAATGGACCCTACTCCTCAGGGCTTATCAACCAAACCTATTTCATATCCCACCCTACAAAATATCTAGCCACCAACCTATCAAAAACAACCAGCTGTTGAGGTGACAGTGGGCAGTTGAGTTGAGGAGAGAGTCCTCTCTGGACTAAAAAGGCTAATTTCCAAGTTCTTTAGTGGTTGAAATGGTTTCCTTAGGTGCACCGAAGGCTGCAACTTGCCTTTATGACCCAAGTGCCAACATCCTGGTGTTGTTTCTAGGGAACGAAAGCTAAATACTCCTTGGAGGAACGACAAGTTTAAATCTACTTTTTGAGGACAGACAGAAGAACAGTGATAGTAAGGTTGCAATTTGTCCTGGTAATTCCACTGATAAATCCAACTGGAAGGTGACTGCACTGGGGAATAAATTTGGCTCCTAAGAGAATCCACACAAGAATATTTCCAGACCCTGATCCTCCAAAGGTGGTTGAGAATCCTGAGAGGATTCTGAGGAGAAGTAACACTCAAGCTGACAAAGGTATTTTCCATTTGCAAAAGTTTGTGTCTTTGCCTGCTGAAAGTGTTAAAAGTGTTGAAAGTTTAAGTTTTGATAAGGGGACTAATCAATCCTTGTCAAGATCCAAGTTTGCTACTGAGTTAATTCAAGCTCTTATTGGTCCAGAGAGGCCAAATCTTTTCAAGCCTGCTTAGCAGCCTTCTCATCCCTCATCCACCTCTGTTTTTCCCCAAATCCAAAATGCCTAAAGTGTACAAAACCCTGTAACATATTCTGCTACTTTTGTTACTCCTTTAGTTCCTATACATACAGTAGTGTTACCTAATCTCCCTATAGTAATGGCTACTAGATTTACCCACCTAGTTTTGCATGCTCAGTTGCATGACCTTCCCCAAGGTTATTCGCAAAGAATTAGAACTTATGGAGCAGAAGGGGATGTTTTAGCCCAGCACAACTTAAATAGATTTAATAATTTTTGTGACCTTGAAGAGGTAGATTATGAAGATGCAAAGATGAGATTGTTTGCCTAAATTTTTTATGGAGAGGTAAAGAAGTGGTTCAAAGGCTTAGCAGCTAGAAGTATCCATGATTTTCAAGAGTTTGAGACCACTTTCCTTAGGAAGTGGAAAAGGAAAAAGAAGTCCTTACACCTATTAACACAATACAATAATATAAAGAGAGGACCCAATGAATCAGTGCAATATTTCTCTGCCAGATTCATGAGAACCTTTGATGCCATCCTAGCTGATGTCAAGCCTCCCCCGGGTGCTACTAAGCTACACTATGTTGATGCTTTCAATAGTGAGTTCACCCTGTTGTTAAGGGAAAGAAGATTTGTCTCCTTGACATACATGATGGATGATGCCATAGAGGTTGAGGTGAACCTAACAACATCCAATAAAACCAAACAGAAAAATGAGACCAAGAGGTTCAAAGAAGAAGAACCACATGCCTCTACTTCTCAGTCTAGTTCAGATTCCAAATTTAACATGATGATGAAGACCATGGAAAAACTGATGGACAAATTGTCTGCAGACGATAAGAATCAAACCGAAAATCAAAATGAACCTCAAGTAAGAAGCCCAAATTTTAGGAGGCAACAAGGGCCTCATGTTCCTCAAGTCGTGTCAAGGGCACCCAGAAATCCGAATGAATAGCAAATAAAACCCCCTTTCCAGGAAAACCTGATTGATGAAGAGTTTATAGAGCAACCCCCATATCACATTCATCAGTTTAGTGATGAGCCTGAAGAGTCAAATACTTTTGTCACTAAGAGTGAGCATGACAATTTTGTGTCCCAAGAAGATGGGTGTGACCAAGAACCAAGAGAAGAAGAGTCTGAGAACTACCACAAGGCCTACCTAAATGCAATGCCACATCTGCAGACGCAATATAATTTTAGGAACATAAATGTGGTGGTAGGTCCTCCTAAGAAGGCTCCAGAAGGTCAGACCTCAGCTAGTCAGCCTACCAAGAATCAGCACAGGAAAGAGGTGATGTAGCAAAATCCTGTAGAGAAAGATCTTCGAAAGGATATCCCACCTAAGCATAAGGAACTCCCTAAAGAAAGTATACCTAAAGAGAAAGACTTGCAGAGGGAAGAAATAAAGAGAGATCTTGTTGAAAGATCTGCTCCTCCTTTTAACTTGCAATCTGAGTTTGCTAAGATCAAGATTGTTGTCCCCTTCAATGAAATATTGAGGATACCTGAGTACAGGGGGAAGCTCTTTAAAAGGATAAAGTCTGAAGAGACTTCTGATACCCTAAATCTTCAAGATGATTGACCTAAGATCATGTTTGGGCCCTGGGCTCAAGCATCACTCAAGTCTAAAGATATTCCTCCATTTTACATCAACCTAAAAATACATGACATGTTCCTGCATAATGCCATGTTTGATTCAAGTGCTTCCCACAATTTGATGCCTAAGATAGTCATGGACATCCTAGGGTTTGACATTACCAGATCCTATAAGGATTTGTACTCCTTTGATTCAAGGGAGGTCAAGTGCCTAGGGCTGATAAAGGATTTGGTTGTATCCCTGCACCAAATCCCTAAGAAAAGCCTTGTCATGGACGTGGTCGTGGCCGATGTTCCTCCTAATTTCAGTATGTTGTCAAGATCATGGAAAGCCAAGCTAAAGGGGACATTGCATATGGATCTATCATATGCCATGATCCCTATTTTCTATGAGCAAAGGCGACTGTACTAAGAGAATTGGTTGGCTTACATGATCAACAATAGAGAGAACCCAGAGAACCATCCCATATACTCTGTTGATACTGACATGGGCTCCTCCAAGCTTTTTAATGATGCATGTTCTCAGATGAGTGAGCCTGGACCAAGCAACAAAGGAAGTAACGGATCAGACCAGCAGTGTGCAGAAACAGAATGAAAGAATGGGCTTGATGATGTGTCTCCAGTAGAGGAAATAGAAGAAGGCTGGTGGCATATGAATTTTGATGGAGCTGTGAGAAAGGAAGGAGCTAGAGTAGGTGTGTGGATAAGACCTCCTGTGAGTGAGCCCATGCTTCTCTCATACAAGCTATACTTCAAATGCACAAACAATGTAGCTGAGTATGAGGCACTTGTTTTAGGGCTTATGGCTTTGAAAGATCTCCAAGCCAAAAGGATTGACATCTATGGAGATTCAGAGCTGGTGGTAAAACAAGTCCATGAGAGTTACCAGGCCAAGCGTCTGAGGTTAAGGTCATATAGAAATTTGGTGCTTGACCTACTAGAGGGTTTCAAAGAACATCAAATAACAGTCATTCCAAGGAAAGAGAACATTGCAGTTGATGCCTTGGCAGTCTCCTCTAGTATTTTTTAAGACCCAAAGCATCCAATGAGCACTACTAGATTGAGGTTAGGCACAGACCTTCAATCCCATACAATGTTGATCATTGGCAAGTATTTGAAGATGACAAATAGATCAACAGATTCATGGAGATGTTTGGATAGTTTGAAAGCTTAAAGTTAGATCAAGAAAACATGTTTGAGAAGGAAGAAAGTGCAAAGATAGATCCTGAATATCTAACTCAGCTAGCAAGAAAAGACATTATCCAGCTAAAGAGTAATACCGTTCCAAGGGGGTTGATTCCCTTGGAAGAAATTTTTTACAGTGATGATGTGGCAAGGAGTCCTAAGGTGGCTCCAAGTGATGCTAAAGTGGAAGAGTGCAATATAGGCACTGAAAAAGATCCAAAGGTCATTAAAATATCCAAAAATATGACCAAAGAGTACAAGGAAAGGTACATCAAGCTCATGAGAGAATTTTATGATGTGTTTGCATGGATCTATGATGATCTGAAGGTTTATTATCCAGGTGTGATCCAACACATAATCCCTGTCCAAAGGAATGATAAGCCCTTTAAACGGAAATTGAGAAGAATGAATCCTCTGGTCCTCCCCCTAGTTGAGAAAGAAATCAGAAAATTATTTGAAGCTAAGATCATTGTTTCCTTAAGGTTTTCCAAATGGTTAGATAACCTTGTGCCTCCAAGGAAGAAGAGTGGGGAGATAAGGCTCTATGTGGAGTTCAAAAATTTAAACCAAGTGTCTCTAAAGGACAACTAACCCCTTCCTAAAATGGACCATATGTTACAAAGGGTAGTTGGGTCTCAAAGGATGTCCATGGTGGATGGATTCTCAGGTTACAATCAAGTTGCAGTCCACCCAGATGACCAAGAGCAAATAGCTTTTACCACTCCATGGGACACCTTCATGTATGCCAAAATGCCCTTTGGTTTGATGAATGTTGTGGCTACTTTTCAAAGGGAAATGGACATTGCATTCTCAGAGGAGAGGGATAGGTTTGTTGTCATCTACCTAGATGATATTACTATGTTTTCAAAGATAGATCAAGACCAATTGCAGCATCTCAGAAAAGTCTTCCTAATATGTAGAAAGTTTGGCATTTGCCTCAACCCGAAGAAGTCCAATTTTGCCATGGAAGAGGGAAAGCTCCTTGGCCACATTATTTTTGAGAAATGCATTATAATAGACCCAGATAGAGTGGCAGCCATATAGAAAATAGGCCTGCTCAAAAATAAAAAAGAGATCCAGTCATTCCTTGGCAAGGTGAATTTCTTGAGGAGATGCATCACCAATTTTGATGAGGTTGTAAAGTATGTAAATAATATGTTAAAGAAGGACATCAATTTTAAGTGGTCTAATGAGGCCAAGAAGTCCTTTACAGATATTAAGTGACCTTTATCTAAAGCTCCTGTGTTGGTAAGCCCTAATTTTGACAAAGATTTCATGATTTTCTCATTTGCCTCAGAGCATACCATTGCAGGGGTCCTGTTGCAGAAAAATGAGCAAAATGAAGACCAACCCATTGCCTTTCATAGAAAGACCCTAAGCGACTCCACTCTTAAGTATAACATCATGGAGAAGCAGGCCTATGCTTCGGTGAAGGCATTAAAGGAATTCAGGGTATACATTCTACACTCTCACTCCACATTTTTTGTCCCTTTTGCTGCAATTAAAGGCAGTTTGACACAAGCAGATCCTGATGGAAGGAGAACCAAGTGGATTGCCACTTTACTAGAATATGGCATTGAGATCAAACCTACAAAACTAGTAAAGGGGCAAGGTCTAGCTAAGTTAATGGCCCATTCAAATTGTGAAGCTTTGGGAGTCAACTTCTTTGAGCCATGTATAGAAATTATTGCCTAGGCAGAGGAAAGGCAAGTTCATCCAGATTTCATTGCTTCCTCTTAGTACAGAGACAATCTATGTCTTGCAGCACCTTCAAGCTCTACCTGAACTTAGCAAGACAAAGGCAAGGTCTGTAAAGCTCAAAGCTGCAAAATTTTGTATAATAAATAGTTATTTATATTGGAAGGACCTAGGCTGTATTTTATTGAATTGCCTCTTTGAAGGAGAGGCCAAAAAGAAAATAAAAGAGTTCCATAGTGAAGACTATGGTGGCCACCTCTACTGGAAAACAACAGCCCATAAGATCTTGAGCATTAGCTTTTATTGGCCCACACTCTTTCCTGACACTTACAAGCAGGTCTCTGCTTGCCATGAGTGTCAAGTTTTTTAGGGAAAGAGAAAGTTGCAGCCTTTACCATTAAAGCCCATCTCTGTTGAAGCCCCTTTTCAATAGCGGGGTCTTGATTTCATAGGTGAGATTAACCCTACATCTTCAGGCCAGCATAGGTGGATTTTGACTGCCACTAATTATTTTACTAAATGGGTAGAGGTTGTCCCCACTAGACAAGCAATTGATGTTGTAATCATTGAGTTTTTATTAAGCAACATCATGTCTAGATTCAGGTGTCCTAGGAAAATTGTGACTAACAATGCTAAAGCTTTCACCTCCACCAAGCTAGTTAAGTTCTGCAGTGACTACAACATCATTCTGAGTCACTCAACTGCATATTATCCTCAGGGGAATGGATTGGTTGAATCCTCCAACAAGAGCTTTATAAGAATCATCAAGAAGTTGTTGGAGGATAACAAAAAGGCATGGCATTCCAAGTTGAAGTTTTGCTCTCTGGGTAGATAGGGTAAGTACAAAGAAGTCCATTGGTACCTCTCCCTTTTAGCTTGTTTATGGTACTGATGTTATTTTCCCAGCCTCTCTAGGAACCCTAGTGATGAAGTTTCTGCAGGAACAGGAAATAGAGTCAAATCCAATCCGAAGGACGATTAACTAGCTTGTGGAAGTACAACAGATCAATGATCAAGTTGTTGATAAATCCCAGACTTTCCAGGACAAGGTAAAGAAGGGTTTTGACAGAAAGACCAAGCCTGATGATTTCCAACAGGGTGACTTAGTGTTAAAGTGGGATGCTAGTCGTGAAGAAGAGGGCAAACATGGTAAATTTGAACATTTGTGGAAATGCCCCTATCAGATTGCAAAGGATCATGGCAACAACTCCTATGTTCTGCAGGAAATCAATGGTGACCCTTTCTCAAGAGGGCTTGTTAATGGCATATTTTTAAAGCACTATCTGACTTTGTGAAGAGTCATAGATCTTGTAAAATATTGTACATAAGTTTAATTTCAGTTTTTTATTAAATAGATGATGATCTAGGGAGCTTTCATCAGTCTCTGAGCTCATCCTTTCAAGTTGTATCCTTTCACGCTTGTACAAAAGGCCATATCTTGCCCTGAGAGGCATAATTTTGAGACCGAGTCTCCAGGCAAAGTAATGCACTAGTCTTTGAAGGTTCTTGGCACCCCGTAGGGGGATTCGATCCCCAATTGGAGTCGATGTTATCACCTACAAATTTTGCAGCTTTGGCTAGTCATCTCTGATTTTGGTTAAGGGCCAAAGATGGTCGAAGGTGCCAAATCTAGCGGGGCCACTACTTCTTCAACCCTCGGAACTCAAACCCAGCCCCCCTAGTCTCATCTGTGAGGCGATCACCCCAGCACCGAAGACCGAGCTCCCATAGGTCACCAGAGTTCCCATAATGTTGGGCCTGAAAACTTCACCAAACGTCCTTATCAATAGATTGGCGGCCTTCCAATTTTGGTGGATGGAAAAACTAGTTGGCCAAAGCGCCAAATTTAGCAGCATCTAGAGGGATCGATTGAGCGATGGCCTATCAATCGTCCGATCATACCGCTCCATCCAACTATCGAGATATCATTGCTAAACACCCAAAATCTTATCCACTGCGCATGTCAAACAGCAATGGGCGGTGGATTGTCGAATTTCTCTACTGAGCCAACGGTCCATATCCCATTGGAGGTTGGTTGATTTCTTATCCGCCACGCTTGTTGGAAAACAATGGGCGACCAGCCATCCGATCTATGTGCATTGATGGCCCATATTCACTAGCAGAGCCCCCACTTTTCCGAAGGTCGGGCACCTTCATCCTCCGATGGGTGGCCAACCGTCCAATCTTCTTATGGTCTCGTGCTGAATCAATTGTCCAAATTAGTGTGGATTTTTGGGTAAGATTTTCTTCCTGTACCCGCCTCATCGCCCGCTTCCATTCATCGACTGACATGTAGCCAAGGGATATTCTATGCACGATTCTTCACCATTTTTGCCTGTTCGGACCGCTCCAAACTCCACTTCCATTTACCATTTGACACATGGCTCGGGAAGGTTTTGCGTGAGATTCTTTTCCCTTTTTATCAGTTGTGCTATTTTGATCCCCGCACCGGTCTCCATTATTGATCTCCGAGGGAGGAGATCTGATTTGACAGCCAGGCACCCTCAGCCTGTTACTCCACAGTGCAACTTCTCTGGAGGTGGAAAACAACGCCGAAGGAGCTACGCCACCCATTTTTCATCTGCACAGTGCTAAGGGGAGGGGGGCCTTCCCCATTTTGGTCATAAAGACCCACCCATACACATTAAACTCTTGGTATGGCGGTGGGCGACCCTACAAAACCGCCTTGCGTTGGCCCCAAGGCCATCAATTCTCCACCAGCTCTCTACATGGGCTTTAAAGTCTGGATCAAGGTGCCTTAAAGACCTGTGACCCATTGCAGGTAGAGATCAAAGGGTCCCAGCAAATCCAGAAGTCGATTGAGGCCCGGATTTTCTTAGGCATCACTTCACTGGGACGAATTTTTCCAAAGCCAACCATGCCTCTATCAGGCAGGCATTAAGGCTTATAAATGTACAGATAGGGTTGAGTTGGACCTATAGATAATGTTTTTAATGCTTCAGGTTAGTCATAAGTAAGGCAGTGGAGATATTTTCTCCTTCCTATAAATTCTAGTCTAATAGAATTTTGTAAGGGTTGGCAGTTGTTTGAAACTCATTATAACTCCTGATAGGTTTGCAGTCAAGTTCCCTCTATTAGACTGGGTTGATATGTATCCTGTGGATGGCTTCATTGTCTGCATCATTCCAAGTATGTGAAACAGACCATTATAACCTGTTTTGAGCTTTATATGCTAGATGCAGAAGTATTTTGCCGCCTTACCAAAGACTCTCAATCTTGTTGCTTTGATGATTGTCCCCCTTTCTTATGTAATCTACAATTTATGTTTCTGAATGAATGGTTTCTTCTAATGCCTGAAAGCGGTTGATGTGTTGGAATACTTAACTGCTCCTGCATCAACATTTCAAGTATTATCTCATGTTGTTAAGGTTGGTGTTTATATTTCAAATGATGCATGGAAATCCTTAATTGCTCCCTGTATCTGCTGCCTAAACATCTAACCAGTCTGTCAGAGCTATTGTTTGGGAACTATCGGTCGATACCCCTCCCTTAGTTGCCTTCTATGAACTGAAGTGTGTGCTCAGTATTTCCTCTTAGATTCCCTGTGCACCCACAACTTCACACTTCATATTTCTACTAAAGCTTACCTTAGGAACTAGCCCCTCAAAAGGTACCCCTGCTATTAGTGGATTGTTCTTCTCCCTCCCTCTATGCTACAACAATGACATAAACCTGCTGATAAGCAACACCTCTTTGCCTTTGATAAATTTGGACAATCTGACCAGTTACTAGTTTTTCCATACAAAAACGTAGTTACACCACTCCATTCCCAATGGACCCTACTCCTCAGGGCTTATCAACCAAACCTGTTTCATATCCCACCCTACAAAAGATCTAGCCACCGACCTATCAAACACAACCAGTTGCTGAGGTGAGAATGGGTAGTTGAGTTGAGGAGAAAGCCCTCTCTGGACTGGAAAGGCTAGTTTCCAAGTTCTTTAGTGGTTGAAATGGTTGCCTTAGGTGCACTAAAGGCCACAACCTACCTTTATGACCCGAGTGCCAACACATCGATGCATTACCCATCAAGAAGATGAGCATATTTTGAATGATTACCACTCCAGAGCATGTGGAACTCATCTATCTGAGTTAGTCACTATCCAAAAAACTTCTTCGCATCGGTTACTTTTGGCCCATGATTTTTTAAGATTGTATTAATATGGTCAAAAAATGCCATCCGTGTCAATTTTTTTCTAAAAAGATGCAAGCACATCCTTCCCCCCTTCATCATGTATTTTCCATTGGTCCCTTCTCCATTGATTTTACAACATGAAAACCCTCCTCTACTGCAAGATACCACTACATTATCGTGAAAGTTGACTATTTCACTAAATGGGTGGAGGCCATGCCAACATGTTCTAACAATGTGAACACTGCAACATGTTTTACCTTCAATCATATCATTACTAGGTTCGACATACCTAGATCAATTGTGACAGACCATAAGTCCCACTTTTGTAACTCAATGATGACAAAATTAGCTACCTTTCTACATTTCGATCAAGAACACTCATCTCCCTACTACCCCCAAGCCAATGGCCAAGTTGATCCCGTCAATCAAGTACTCAAAATAATCCTTCAACGAATGGTAGGGAAACATAAGTCGAAATAGAAGCTTCATCTATTTCCTATACTCTGGGCATATGGAACCTCTGCAGAGACTGCTACTAGATTCACACCTTTCCAACTTGTCTATGGATTAGAAGAACTCTTTCCAATTGAATGTGAAATTTCCTCTTTGAAATTAGCTACCAAACTACTCCTAAACACTTCCATTGAGGAAGAGCACTTACTACACCTGTCAAATCTCAATGAGAATTGTCGAGAAACCAAAATGGTTAATGAATCCCACAAAAAAATGGGTAAATTACCAATATGACAGTTATGTTCATCCTTGTGTATTTACAAAAGGAGATCTAGTCTTGGTCTATGACTAGGACCACATCAAGCTTGGAATAGGAAACTTCGAATCCCTATGGCATGGGCCCTATATTGTCAAATGTCTACTAAAAAAAGGGGCATATGAGTTGATTGTTTATCAGGGAAACATTTTGGCTAAGCCACGTAATGGGCTCTACCTAAAAAGTTATTATGCATAGGCTTTATGCCTAGTGATATTTTTGTATTATATGTACATAGTGTGGTGTGCTTTTGCTTAATTCTTATGTGGTCTACATCAGTTTCCTACTTAATACATGTTTGGTGCTTATGTGACAGATGTCGACCACTCCCTCGAGCTATATTGGATATGTGGATGGAGGTAGCCATAGTACTCGAAACATTGTTTCCGTTGATTTGGTCATTTTCTCACCCATAGGCAACCTAGTGGGATCTAGAGGTATTTTCCAGGGCCCTACAACTAATAACGTTGCAGAATACAGTGTAGTCATCAAACTTCTATCCAGAGTAGCATCTTTGGGAATCCTCCATCCAGTTGCTCAATTAGATTCCTAGCTTGTGGTCTTACAATTGAATTCACATTATTCTGTGCACAAACCTATACTATTCTGTAAGTATTTGAGGGTATGTCTATGTTGTTCCTTTAAACAACCTCCCTTGATTTTTCCCAAAATCAAGCGACCCCCATCTGGACTTTGAAATTGTTGCCTACCCTAGTGTTAAATCATACCTTGGTTTCTAATCATTCATTGGAAGTCTGCATTCTATGGTTGGTAAATGATCTCTAGTGTTTTATTACTGAATATTTCATTTTCTTTCATGCATGCCTAGGACTTATGCTCTTTGATTGATTCGATACCTGCTTAGTCTTTTCACGACTCACATTTTATGGCTTTTT
>Ga0115853_100196_pt1 | contig 18045 bp, 14 predicted proteins | sample InSIn5gowninarea_FD_83867 | JGI IMG/M metagenome (GOLD analysis project Ga0115853, IMG submission 83867)
GGCAGTGACAGTTAGGTAGAAGAAGTTGTATCGACAGTAGTAAGCAGTTAGGCCTGCGTATGTACGTTCGTCGTCTGGACTGAAGCTGACGACTGTTTCGGCATCGTACGAGAAATGCGTTTGGCGGCGTGCAACGAGAGCTTGCTCGAACCAGGACCCGATCGACTCGCGTCCAACGAGGTGCAGGCCATTCTTGATGCTAAAGATACGTTCCGGTTCTGGTGTACGGAGCCACTGAAAGTCTTTGTGGAGACTGTCGCTACCATCGAAGAGGTAGCGCTGCTCAGACCAGTAAGAGCTGTCGTCGCGCTGTGCTGGCAGTTCGACATGGAGAGACGGAACGGGTCCGTTCTTGACGTACAGCCAGTCATCCTTATCCCAGTATGCCTCTTGAATTGCACACTCACGCCCAAGAACGCAACGACGGGCTTGGGTAGTTGGACGACCGGCCAAATGGACAAGGTACGTCTTGCCTTCTGGAGTGTCGACCAAATCTCCATGACCTGCCCTTTGCAAAGACGCTAGTGGTGCATCTTTGGAAGTGAGTATGTACTTTTGAGGATGAAGTTCGTATGGTCCCCAAATATCGCGGGATCGAGCCAATGTGCAGGCATGTTCATATGCTGTACCACCTTCAGCAGTCAACAAGTAGTACCATCCGTTCCGCTTGTACAGATGGGGGCCTTCCACAAGAGCTAATTCAGTACCAGGGAAGATAGTCTTGCATGGACCAACAAGCTTTTTCGCTTCAGCATCGTATTGCTGCAGCCTAATACCCTAAATATAGATACACGAGGTCAGTTTCTGCCACAGTGATTGGTCATGAGAAATATATACTAACAGCGAAGAATCGTGGACGCCGCCGATGGTCTTGTAGCATGTTCACAAACCACTTCTTGCCATCGTCATCGTGGAACAGGGATGGATCAAATCCCGAGGAGTTGATGTAAACGGGGTCAGACCACGGACCCTCGATGCGATCAGCAGTGACGATATAGTTGGGTGTATCCTTGAACGAGCCATCCTTGCGTTTAACATCGGTGTATACCAGCCAGAACTTGCTGCCGTCGTGTGTAAGGCAAGGGGCCCATACACCTTGAAGTCTGTTACAACAGGGCACGATTGTAGTCAAGTTTAATCGAGTACGTACCGCAACTGTCGGGGTCACCCCGCATGTCCAATTGGCTCTTCCTACTCAAAGGGCGTGTCACGAGCTCCCAATTGGCGAGATCTTTGGAATGGTGTATCTGTACTCCCGGATACCATTCGAATGTGGATGTTGCAATGTAATACTGATTTCACATGGTCAGTTCATACCATGAGCTAGTCTTGAAATTCAAAGTTTAGTTGTTCTCTGATCGTATCAGAGCACCCTATGATATGACTCTCTCAAAAGGTACTACCACCATGGAAGAGGAGAAGTTGTAAAGACTGTAATACTCACTATGGTATTTAGTTAGCTCAGGTTACTTATGCAGAACATTGCGATATCTTACCGTCATTGCCAACGCGTAAAACGGAAGGGTCCGCGTTGAAACCTGGAAGGATAGGGTTACGAACTAACGGCATGATGGCTGTATGGACCTTTTCTCAGTGTGGGTTGCGATGCTCTCTGCACGATTGCTCAGCTATATACGGGGCTTTTGAACGACGAGATGTAGGCGATTGCCCGCAATGAATTAGCCGGCTGCGAACCGCCTCTTTTGCCGGCGCCTACTTGGCCAGTGTTCTGTCAACCCCGCGCCTGAGCCGAAATGCAACGCCACGCCGAAGGAAGCATAAAACTGGAGCTGATGAACGCGTGCCACTAACTATCGTGTTTTAGGCATGTTGGCAGAAGGGCTGCAAAAGGACGTCGAGCTACCAAGCGCGAAGCGATTGAGATTGAGATTGTAGATGACCGGAGTCAAAGCATGATGATACACAAACAAACAGCCATCAGGCAGTTCAGTATGAGTGAGGGTATTTGCGATGATCGTACCAATTCCAAATGAGGAGATGTTCCATGCAACCTACGAGCTGCCCAGTGACCCACATGCGGCTCACTTGACACCGCCTAGCAAGCATCTCTACCTCGTGCAGGAAATACCAAAATCGGGCTATTATAGTCCCGATCACTTGAGCGTTAATCCTCGCAATGCTCCCACGCTTGCCACAAATTTGCCGCTTGATATTCAACATAAATCTCTAGTCCTGGTCTCCTGACACACCTTCATTACCTGCTTCTAGTCTCTCTGACTCTTGATTGTTGGTGGAGCTGTGACTTGTCTGTTCGACGTTCGATGAAGCGACGACACCTGCAGGAGGGACAAAAGTATCGCCTTCATCCGTGTCTAATTGCATCAAGAAAGTCTCCCAAATCTCAATAAGCTAGTACGCAAGTTAGTAAGCCGTATAATTTCATGTGATGCATAAACTTACTTCTTTTTGTGCTTCTACAGCACTTTCCAGGAACGTTTCTACGCCTGACTTGAAGTCTTCAACCTTCTCCCTCTCAAAACGTTCTAGTTCACTGCGCATCAGTCGGCCCATATCATCGAAGAGCAACCTTGCTTGATGGACCTTGCGCTCGGCGTCTGCAACGTCGGCGCTGAGTTGGTTTAGGCGGTCTTGCTGTGATCTGCCTTGTCTCAAAAGTTTGTCCTGGTTCGTTTTCCGCTTCTGTAGTTCCTGTTCGGCAGAATGCCAGGAATGATAGGCCTTTTGTCGCTGCTGAAACGCGGTTTTCACGGACCCTATCAACCGAATGTACTCGTCTATCACGATACCCATGGTGAGTATGTCTTGCTGGGCCTGGCGCTCGTAGAGTTCACGGATGCGAATCTGGATGTCGGACAGACTATCAAGCGGTCCAGATAAAGATGGTGATAACTCGACAGCGGATAGAGAATGTAGGGAAGCCGAGAAGTCCCCACAAGCTTCAGCTAGACCTTTCCGTTGTGTAACCACACCATCGGTAGCCTTGAGAAGAGCCTTTAGCTGCGCTTCAAGAGCATCGAGATAGATACGCCGGTCATGGAACCACTGCAGTACCATTAGCATGTCGACTTATCACAGAAATTGTTATACATACGTCATCATGTTCGACAAATTTACCACTGCTACCAGAGAGCATGGAGCCAAACATGCCTTTGCTCTCGCTTAGACCGGGATCTTTGCGCTCTTTGTTCTTGATGTCCATGTTGAAGGCATCGCTTTCAAGGAACAGCTTCAAGTCACTGTCGTGTTGCAACACTGGATGAGCAGCCGCCTTATTAAGCATACGCTCCAGAGCAGAGCGTCGTGACTCTACAAAGTCAGCTTGGAAGCGGCCAACGGCCTGTTTCTCTGGCGGTGGAGGAATAATGACTCCGGGGTTGTTGTTGTGCAGTTGTGTGTACAGCCAAAGGAAATCACGGTAACGGCGCGAGACGGTAAACTCGGGGTTGCGGTAGCCCTTGGACGTCGTCTTGGTAGTAACGGAGTATTCTGTGTGCGAGCTTGTGAGGTCACCGACTTTATGAGGGTCGCCTACAGAAATGGCAAAGGAGGGCTTCGCGGCCTGCTCAACGCTGACGCTGGGCTGTGTCTGGCGCTGGGGCGTGGTATTAGGCGGCGCCTGGACTGGAGGCGGTATTCTGGCTCCATGAGAGGAGGGTGGCTGCTCGTCGTTGTCGTCGTCGAGGTCGACGGAATCCATCATGCCGCGTAGCGAAGGCGTAGAGGCGCCGCCCGGGGCGGGTCGAGTGCTGCGCGATGCAGCAGCTTCTTTCTGAGGCGGTGCAGGAGGGGCAGTCTCGGTGCCTGTCGTGGGCGAGGGAGCCCCTAGAGGGCCCAACGGATCATCGACAGCCTCGAGTTTGGTCGACTGCAGGCCATACTGCCGCCGTCGGGGACCGCGTCCTGCGGGTGAGCGCGGAGCAGAGGCGGCGGTAGGAGCAGAGTCTGCAGCTGGCTTGGCCGAGGGCGTGGGAGAGTCGGTATCGAGCGTGTCGTTCTGCTCTACCTTGGAAGCACTCGGCGCAGGGCTCGACCGCGAGGGCACATCTGGAAGCCTGTCAGCTTTGCGCAGTATCGTCGCCTAGACCCTAGACACATACCTCCCCACGGGGAGCTCTCTTCATCTCCGAGGTCCATTGGCGCAATGATTGGCTATGTGCGGGGGTGGTTGTATTTGAAGTCGCGGATGTAGTTGGAAGCCGTATACTCATGGCAGCTATGCATTGGCGCTGGGTTGGCTATGACATACAGGGTCCACTAGTCGCGAGGCCCCCATCCGTTCACCACATGTCACATCATTTCACATTTCGCAGTCTTTGCTCTTAGCAACACCCTCATCGGGAACCAAGGGCCCACTGCATTTACTTTACTCATCGGGTGCTTTAATTGTGGTTTCTCATATCTAACATAAGCATAATGTTCATGTTAAAGATGCAAGTCTTGCTACCGATAAGCATTTACATCCAAGTTGACTAGAATTACAGACCGGAGTTACCCAGACTCACTTTCCCATGTTCACAGGTATAGCAAACTTTGCCGTCTTCAGAATCCAGCCTCATCAAACCCCTCGTCTGACCCAGTCGCTTCCCGAGATGAACAACCCAGCTCTCGACAAAGACCTTTGTACCCTCAGCCGCTGGTCTTAAGTAGGTCGTGTTCACTTCAAACGCGTCAAGCAAGTAATTAGCAAGGTTCTAGCTAGGTTTTGTTCTCCAAGCCTCTGGATATCACAAGGTCGATGGTATTCATAGGGTTACACTTACTATCAAAGCATTAGCAATCATGTCACAACTCTTTTCCCAGAATCACCTTACCGGTTGCGTGAGACATGCCCACTATCCCAGAATCCTTCGCGGCTGCACGGTGTAATGGCCATTGACGTGGTAATGTCAAAGATTAATGCCACGGCGCCGCCATGAAGCGTACCTGCCGCATTGCACAGCTGTCTGGGCACAGTGAAGCTCATAACGTTGCGCGAGTCGTGAGGATTGGTGCTTGATGGCACAAACGTTACAGATTCGAGCTTAAGAATTCGCGCAAGGATAGCATCGTGGCCCTACAAAAAAAAAGTATCAGAGCCGCATTATCGAGTTTAAAAGGCAACCTGCATCGTAGTCGTCGCTGGAGCTTATTGCGTCAAACTAATGCTCGCTGTTAGCCCTGGGTCTTGCTGGAAGGTATTCACGGCGATCACAGACCCATTGCTGGACTTTCTGGAATGGTGAGAGGACATCATCACCGCCGCTCTCGGCGGCGAGCTTCGCACTGTACTTCCGTGCAAGACTGCCCATATTCGAGTGTTGTGAATGTAAAGAGACATGATACTGATCAAGCACTATGTGAGATGCACAGGGACCTCGGCATCTCCAACAGCGCTAACTGCTTCGAGCCACTGCATCAGAAAATATCCCCGGAGGGCAATGAGACCACAAGTTTCATCCCACGCGCCCCAAGCCCGCCTGTTTGAAGCAAAGTCTAGTCATGGACCCGTCCAGTCTCTTCCGCCAGCTGCTACGCATGCCGGTAGTACATCGAACCGCCCTAATCGCGCCTACGCGTCCACATGCGCGCGCTTTCGCCATGCTAGCACCCCCACTGCCGCATTCACGCTTCATATCTATCCCCCGCATTGTCCAGCCGAGCTTCTGGGCCTCCCTGATACCCAAGCCACTCAAGACCCGCTCCGAGCAACCTAGGCGCAAAGAATGGAACCCCGCTACCCCGTACATTATTCTTGGACTGCTCGTCGGCAGCCAGGCCATTCAGATACTATGGTTGAAGCAGGAGAGGGCACACAACCTTCGTAGAGCCGAAGCTAAGCTTGGTGTGTTGAGGGAGGCCATTGAGCGCGTACAAAAAGGGGAAGACGTCTCGGTTGAAGCAGCTTTGGGAACGGGCAATGAAGCAGACGAGAGAGAATGGGCTGAGGGTAAGTCGACACTCACAGACACCAATACTAGACATGGTGAAAGCTGACATGTCATAGTTCTGAAAGATATCCAGAACGAAGAGGCTCTTTTCCAGAGCAAGAAGAAGAGGAAGGCCTTGAGAGATGCTGCTATGCAAGAGGCCGCCCATACTCCGGGCAAGGACAAGAAGGAAACAGCAAAGAGTGACTTGCCCAAACAAGAGGTCGAGAGCGTCGGCGGAGTCAAGTTCTACTGAGCCTTGGAGATAATATATGACACGACAGTTGATATTGAACGGGTATAAAGGCCTCATGCTTGTGCGGGCCAGCCGCCAACGCAGAAAGCTAAAAAAGGGAACGGGTATCGAACAGCAGTGGAGATTTGGCATCCAGCCAAGATCAGTTCCTCGTCGCCAATCCGGCATCCATCGCCTCCATCCATCATCACCAATACTCAGGGTTACTCTTCATCAGACTCTTCCGCCTCCGCCTCCTTGGCGGCCCTCAGTCGCTCTCCACGCTTTGCGTTACCGGCATTATTGGAGAGCTTGGTAAAGCCTCTCGCTTCTGGATTGTCGCATAAAAGCGCAAGAGTCACACCTCCGCGAACGGCGTCATCGACCGTCGCCTTCTTCTGCTGGAGGCAAAGACAGATGCGGGCCAGCCGCCTCTCCAGGCACTTCTCGCTGACGTCTGTGAGTTTGCCGCGTACTACCTTTTTGTGGTAAATGATGGGTCGGACCCAGCCTCGCTCGTGTACAGCCAAGGCCTCGTCGAATACATGGTGTGCCGCGGCTTCTAGATCCAGAGGATTGAATGCTGGTTCTTTCATGAACCGCGTTCGGTGGATGGAATTCTCGCTGTCACTGACATTGGAAATGTCAATCATCGACTCGTAGATGCGTCGTACCCAGTACATGCCTAGAAATGAATCAAATTACTTCATCTTGGAAAGCTAGTGCACTGTGTGTTACTTACGTCCATAACGCTTGACACGCTCGACATCTGATGCATGAGACTTGGGTGCTATGCGGTTGCGTTTTCGGTATGCTCTGGCAGTTGAGCCAGACTGGAACCGACCGGAGTATGCTGGATAAAGAGGCGGAGGTGGCGGAGGAGCGTTAGGGTCCAAAGCTGGCTGAGGCTCCCAAGCGACGGGTGTATAGTTGTTCTCGTTGAGTGTCCCGGACGGAGTGGCGGCTGGACCGGCAACTGGGATGGCAGACGGAGCTACAACTGGAATGGCTGATGATATGGCGTCTGGCATGGCGGATGGATTATCGACTGGAATGGCAGTTGGAGTAGTGAACAACGTTAGTTGAAACCCACGAGAGCGCATCAGGTCGTGGTACATCTTGTCCATGCTGTGCTCGGACATGCGGCTCATGGCCTCGGCCTGTTGACCTGGACTGAGTGCCCCTGACAGTATGCGTGCAGCGACATCCTCGGGGTCAGAATCGCCGTTGTCTAGTACCTGAGGTTCGTTGTTGCGTTGTGCGGTGAATTCGTCGAATGTAGGTGCTGACGGTCCGTTGTATCTTTGCGCTGAATCGAGTGCAAGCTGTAAGGCCGGATTGAAGTCATCAGGGATGTAGTCGGCGATTTCGTGGTTGTTGATAAAGTCGTCGTGTCCGAAGTCAATATGACCAAAATCGTTGGGTCCAAAGTCGTTGTCGGGTAGTGCAGGAAGCGTTACGAAGGCGTCATGCACGATACTGTGACTGTCGAGATCGTCGACGTGTTCATGATAACCGACATCATTGTGCTGACCAGAGCAGTTGACAGGTAACTCAGGAAGAGGTGCAAAGGCATCGCGCACATCAATGTACGAAATTGAGTTCTCTGAACGGGCAGGAGAGTTTGGATCATGGGTTGAAGACATTATTGCTTGAAAAGAGCGGTACCAGACCGATGATGAAGTAGATTAGGAGGATAAAATGTTCAGTGATGACCAGCGTCAAAGGCAAGGAAAGTCGGAAGAGAAGAGAAGAGAAGAGAAGAGAAGTTGCGCGATGATGGAGGTTGAGGAGTAGAAAGGAAATTGTTGAGAGGAAAAGATTAGAGGAAGTAAAGACGTTATACTAGACCATTTGCTGCCCAAGCGTGACATGCTCCCATTGTCAAGACGTAGGACAATAGCGCACAACTCCTCGCTGTAAATGACCCTACTGAAAGCTGAATTAGTCTCGCAACTCTCACACCATCAAATTGTTTAGACAGATCTGGCAATTCAAGCTTTGTCGTTTCTATTGTACCGCGTGGGAGAGCGAGAAGTTTCACACGCTAGTAATGTCGAGCCACCTTCACCTTCACTTACACCCAAAAGGTGTGGCCCGTCGGTCCAATAGCCTCATTTTCGGCAGCAATGACAACCCAGATTCGCAAGTGCGTTATCCACTTCTTGATAGATTGATTCGTATACATTAATGTGTGTCGAAGTTAACATTTGCCTGTGATTGTTCCCGACTCTTTAAACTCCCCTGACATGGAATGCCGACCGCCATATGATCGGTGCGGAAAGCGAGTAACGTCAACCGACTGCCAAAAAGTGTAACAAGGCGCAGAAAGTCCAAAGTTCTTCAGTCATAGATCCTGCAGTAGTAACAAATGGTATAAAACGAAATCCCATCGAAACATGATGGTACAATGAGAATGAGAAAGTAAAAACCAGATTGCGCCTTATAAATCGCTGAACACGTGTCCAATCCATTAAGCAGCGCAAAAACGGTTCAAGGTTCGTATGCACCTCTACGAAGATCCGTGGAGCTGTGTCGGCGAGGCCATGGTAGCAGCCGGCTGAACGGATTTTGAATCCTGACTACCTGCCGCAGCTTGGAATCCATCCTCGCTCTCCACCTTCTTCCTCCATTGCGAAAGTTCATTTACATCCGTGTTATCATTGTCGGGCATGCGTTCGAAATCAAAGCGGTCACTCAACCGGTAAGCCTTGTTGGTGGTTTCCCAGTGACTCCTGAGAGCATCCAACTCAGAGGCAAGGTTATCGAGAGCCATGGAGTTCCGTGTAGCAGTAGATGAACGACGGTTAGTAGCCTCCGGGGTACTGGAGCCATCATTGCGGCTGTAAAGAGATTCAGCCGATGCAATACTATCGTGGGCATGGTGGCGGCTGTGTTCAGGAAGATTGTTCTCGGTCGGAACCTGGGACTGGCGACGGTAATTATCAACCGATGACTCAAACTGGTCAAGGAACATTTGGACCCGACTCTCAGCTTCGCGTGCACGTTCCTCAGTCTGTGTATACTGACGGCGGAGCGAGTCGAGATCTGCCTGGAACTGAGCTGCCTGATGCTCAGCCTGCTTTGTAGCATTCGTTGCCGTTTCGGCATCGGCGCGAGCGGAAGCCAGATCGGCTTGCAGTTTGGACAACTGGGTCTCGAAACGCGTAACGGTAGCCTCCATGTCCTCCCGTGCCTTGTCCAGTTCAGACTGAAGTGCAGTACGCTCTGCGTTCCACTTGGCGTGATCGGCTTCATCGGCGGAACTACGCTTGTCTTGCCTCACTTGGGTGAGTTCTTCCTCGAGCTTGAGATTCGCACTCTTGTAGCGATCGAGCTCCTGTTTCATCTTCGAAAGCATCTTTTCTGTACCCCGGAGATACTTGACAGCAGCTTGGTGGTCGTTGTGAAGTGCCTGTAATTTTTCCTCCCACTCCTTGCTGACCTCATGCTCACGCTCCTCGAACATGGAACGCAGTTCCTCATGTGCTTTGGTCATAGAGTCTACCTGTTGTTCCAGCTCGCGAACTCGGTTGAATTCAGGTGTGCCAAACCTTGAGTTTGGACTGTCTAGTACTCTTGAGCGTCGCGAGTCGACAGCGTTCACACCTCTTTCGTCAAGGAGATTGCGAAGAGTCTTGAGCTGAACTTCAAATGCATTGCTCTCAAGGCGCAAACGCTCGTGTTGCTGGCGAAGCTCAGTTCGTTCGGCCTCGGAGAGCTGTACATCTCGCATAGCCTGCTGTAGTTGTTTACGGATGGTAAGCCCCTCACGACTAGATTGCTCTTGATAGGCCTCAAGACCAGCGATTCGTTCTTCAGCCCGTCGAAGCTTTTCCGACGCCTGATCAGCTGCTGTCTGGTTTTTGCGGGCCATAGAGTTTGCAGATTCGACTTGCTGCTGCAGTATTACAACCCGCTCGTCATGGTTGGCGCCATCTTCCTCGGAGCGCTCCGTCATCGTTTGAAGACCAGAGAAAACGGTGGCCCGATGAAGGCGTGCCTCTTCTGCATGGCTTTCCGCCAACTCCTCCGCATCACGGAGCTTTTGTGACATAGTCTCCAGCTCCAGTACGCGTGTCTCATATTCAGTGCGAAGCTGGCTCAACTTCTGGCGCAGGTTTTCGCTCGTAGTCCGCTCCTCGTTGAGCTTCTTCTCCAGCAATGTTGATTTCTCCGTGGACGCAAAGACCGCATCGCGTAGAGACTGAATAACAGCAGACTGAGTTCTTGACTCTTCGAAAACCTTCGCAATTTTGGCGCTCAGCTCTTGTTTATCGATCGCTAATAGCTTCGATGCCGATTCCGCTCCTGCAGCGCTAGTAGAGACTTCTCTTGCGATACGTTCGGCTTCGTGCAACTCGGCGCGTAGACTCTCTGATTCAGCCGTGGCCTTTTGTCGGGTCGAGTCCAGTTCTTGTACACGTTTCTGTGCAGCTTCTGCAGTCTCCTCGGCTAGCTGTTTCGCTTTCCTTTCGGCCTCAATTTGACGGGTTAAATGCTCCACTTTGGTAGCCAGGTCACCTTGAGCCCCCAAAGACGTAGCTAGTCGACGACTAATATCTTGGAGGCGATCAGCGTCAGGTGTATTCGTGCTTCGAGCTCCATCTGGCTGGGGAGTTCCATTCTGACTACCACCTCCGTGAGCCGCTAACTTGGTTTTAGCGTATATGGCTTCGCTAACAGCTGCGTCCCGCTGTCTCTCAACTTCAGCGATTCTCTTTGCGGCATCGTCGCCTTGCGTTTTAATTGAGGTCTGTACTCGTTCAAGTTCGGTCTTCATCTTCAAGAGCGCCTCCAACAAGGGTCTGTCTTCGTCCCGAAAAGCGTCGGCCGATCGCTCATCGAATACAGGACTCGTCGAAGTACCCGAGCTGTAGCCTGCTCGACGGGCAAGTGCTAGCTCCGAGGCGTACCATGCGTTGCGACTTTTGACGTGCTCTAGTTCTCTAACAAGGTCGGTATTTCTTTGATCATTCGCAAGTGACGCGTTTTTTAGGCCCTCGTTGGGTAACTGCTCAACCTCACGAACAAATCCGCGTTGTTGTTGTTGTTGTTGTTGTGTCTCTAGAGACTGCCTTGTTGCTTGGTCTGTGCTATCCTGGGAAGGCTGCGGACGGTGAGATTTGGATGTGTTCCGTGATACGATGCTACCGGAGCGCGTAGTGTCCATGGACTGCTTCGGGGTCTGCTGGCTTACAACGTCCATCGAAGCCTTCCGTTGCATGTCGTTCGTAGATGGACTTTCGCGGGTCATAGGCGACATATTGTCTCTATCTAGCGCGGACACAGCTCCAGTGTCGATAGGTGGGCCGTATCCACGTTCGTTCTTGGTAGGAGTCTTGCTTCGGGGCTTCGGGGCACCTTGTGCGCCAGCACCATTCTCGCGGGGCTGTGGGGGTTGCTGGAGTGGAGGAGGACCTGGAGGTGGCTGACCTGCTGCACGAGGCAACCGTGATCCTGCGTTCACCCCGTTTCCCATGTTTTCCGGGGCTCTTGTGAGTTGGGAACCAGGCATCATACTCTCGCGTGTTGGAGGGGAGCCGACTTTAGCGGGAGGCACATTGCTTCTCTCACCGCCACTCATCTTCCGCTGGGTATTCTGCGGCTGCGGTAGAGGAGCACTTTCATTGGGCGGATACCTTATCTTGGAGGTGTCCAAGATATAACTAAGGCTGAGCTCGTTCCTGTCACTGACGGAAGAGCTGGGCTCACCAGCTAAGACGACGATGTGCTTTCCGAACGCGGTCATGCTATGGCCCGATCGGGCTGAGGGGGAATGTCCCATATTTTGGAACATGTACCAGCGGCGGGATGAAATCCGGAAGGCTGCAAGGTCGCCCAAATCGACGCCTTCTTGGGTACGTCCACCGAAGATGTACATGGTGTCATTGACGAGGGCGGCAGAATGACCCTCGCGAGCTACAGGAATGTAGCCAATGCAGTCAAGCTCTGTCCACGCGTTGGAGCGTGGCTCATAGGTCCAGACATCGTTGAACCAAGTAATCCCGTCGGTGCCACCAAATCTGACAATAGTTAGTACACGGGATTGTGAACAAGACAAATGACTGTGATACGTACAGATAGAGCTTGTCATTCCACGTTACCACGGAATGATTGGTACGTGCGGGTGGTGATCTGCCCTGCGGAGAAGCCTGCTCCTTAGTATTTGGTATTAACACTTCCCATCGACTTGCGGATGACTGCAACGAGTTCAGGTCAAAAGCGACTAGGTCATTGAAGAAGAAGCCCTCGACCTGTCCACCGAAAATGTATATCTTAGAGCCTAGTATGTTTAGGGTGTGTCCGTAGCGACCGGTGGGACGAGGGCCTTGTGGTAGTGCGCGCGACCAGTGCTTTGTAGCTGTGAAGTGTTAGTTGAAGGTCACAGGGGATTCCGGGCTCTACGCACAGGTATTGAGGAGATATAGGGTGTCGTCCAGGTCGTCGTTGTCAGCCAGTTTCGTGTCTCCTCCAAAGACGATGAAGGCATTGCCAACGAGTAGACTAGCATGACCCACGCGAGGACCAGGACCGTCTCCAGTTGTGGAAATGGGATAGCAGGCCATGCTACCGTTGCCCATCTCAGTCAGCCACAAATCACCCTTGACTGTCGCGCCGCCCACGAGTCCACCCATGAGGTAAATCGTGCCATCCTTGGAAGCCGTGGCATTGATAGCAGCGCCGTATCGCGGGAAGGGATTGCCTGCGGTGAAGTTCAGCCGTCGGGAGGACCAAGGGTACGGGGAGTCTGGTGAGTTGCCGGCAAATCTGGGGTTCGTATTCTGTGGCAGTCAGCGCACATGCAGCATAATGGACTTGTCATACAACGCACCTGGATGTTGGTGTCGGCCTTCTCTCGCAGTGCTTTGGGCTCAGGGGTGGGCGCATTTCCAAGATTTTGATTCTGGAGAGAGCTCAACGAGTTGTTTACGCTGCCTCCGGGAGTAGGTGTCTGGGATTGGGAGCCTCCACGGGTTCTCTCAATCTCGCGAGAGCCAGATCCATTGACGGCCGGGGGTGGTTGCCCTGGGCCACCTGACGAGGTTATTTCTCTGGTGGCTGGTGGCAGCGCGTTGTTGGCCTGTTGCTTGCTCTTCTTACCGAAGAGAAAAGACATGGCGGCGGCGGCGGCGGCAGCGGTGGTGGTGCTGCGAGGGCGTTGGTGCAGTAGCAGCCGGGGCCTATCGCGCACGCATTCGGCCTGGGATAGAGATAGAGAGAGGACACGACCAGATGCTGGCTGGTGAGAGTAAAGTGATCAGGCGAAGCAATGGACGGGGCGCGCGCGCATGTCGTACGGCTGGGGGGAAGACAGCAGAAGCGTGGGAGAGATGGACAGTGGTAATGTTTGGGGATATCTATGTATTATGGCGGCGACCAGAGCAATGCGATGCTGGGAATGCGGGTGCAGAAGAGGCGTAATGCCGTCGGACGCAGACGGCGCAGCAATTCCAAGGGCGGCACTTCCAAGGTTGAGCAGGCCAGATGTAGGCACAAGGGAAAGACGACCAGGCGGAACAACGATGGTTAGTCTCTCCCCAGCCCTGTTCACTCTGCGCGCCGCCCCTGAGAAGTGTCCGGGAGGATCAGCGGACGCCGACGAGGCTAGGAGACAGGCGGCGGCGTCATTGGCTACGTCGCGCCGGAGTACGCAGAAGGCCTGCAAAAGAACCTCAGGTATAAGAGGGCGCGTTGACATGTATGCAGAGGCTAGCCAGAGTATTCACCGTTGGCCAGCCAGCATCCCCACCCGGACCATTCGGGACTGCATCAGTGCTGGACCGTTGCTTTTCCGCTCCCATGGCCGCGTCGTCAATTACGGTGGAGCTCGACTCTCACCGCGGTGCTGCTTTGGGCCTAGCGCCGACGACTATGAACTGTCGAGCTCTCACCTATGCCCGACGTTGATGAGAACAAGTTTGATAGACGTGCAATTGTCACCACCTTTGACGGTCCCGGATTCCTGACTTCTGCTCTCTCTCTCTCTCTCTCTCTCTCTCTCTCTCACCCAAACGCGTCTCCTTGTCACGCGCATCGCCCGCCTCGCGCTATGGGCCCTGTCAACACCGTCACTGCTCGCTGAAGCTCACGATGAGAACAGCCAACGAACTACCTCTCATCAGCGGCCACACCCACCCCAACCCGCTTGCCTCGCACGCCCCAGCGCCTGTCGATATGAACGGCTCCCAGTACCTCGAGGCTGCCGCTGCCTCCTCGCGTCCTAGCACCGCTGTCGCCGCTGATGCATCGCCTGCCTCTCACATGGACGAACATGCGCCGCCCGCCCGCCCTGCCTCGATCGGCCCACAGTCTGCCCGCCCCAGCTTCCTGCGTGCGAAAAGTGACTTTGGGCCTCGCCATCCTGCCCTACCACCAGAGAGCGCCGATGAGGGAAGCGTCGATGGCCACTTCAAGATCCGTCACGGCTGGGACGACCAACTGAACTCGGAAGAGTACAGCAACCTACTCACCTCAAACTTCTTCATGTACTACACCGACAAGAAACACGAGACCGGCGGCCACCCTAAGAGCGAAGACTGCGCATTCCCAGTCCAAGAATGGCGCATGCGGGACCGCCTCAAGACTGTCTCGGCCGTCCTTGCTTTGTGCCTGAACATTGGTGTTGACCCCCCGGACGTCATCAAGACCAACCCGTGTGCCAAGGAGGAGTGCTGGATCGACCCGACCGTCACCTCCCAGACGCCCGGCCACACGCCCATGAACCAGATCGGAAAAGCCCTTCAGACCCAGTACGAGCAGCTGAGCATGCGCACGCGCTACAAACTGCTGCTGGACCCTACAACGGAAGAGAGATCTGCACCGCAAGGAGAACGAGTGCCAAGTGTTGGAGCTCAAAGTGCAAACGCTGCAGCGACGGGCAAATGTAGTGTGATGGAGGCTGTATAATTCCAGGAGCGAGTTGATTGCCGAATACCCATGAATGCATATTTTTTTGGTTTTCAAATGCGGAGTCGGAAATCGCGGTGGCGTCAGCGTGCATGGGTGGAGACGGTGAGGCTCTCTGAATGGTGGCTGACGTGGCTGGTGTAAGTCAAAGCTTAGCCATGCCTTGGTCGGTACCTGGCAAACATCGTCATATCATTCCATAGTCGTCGAGCACATCCTGCTTTCGGCTAACTCGACAGCGTATGGCAGGCTCAATCCGGATAATGACATCGTTTTGCTCTGCGTCGTGCAGTGCTTAAAGCCGATCATGTCTCCCACTTTTCCAATGTACGGCTCGCGCTCTAGCCTTCATCGCCCACCATGCAGTCGGCTCTCGTGTCCCTCCTAGCAATTGCTAATGCAGCCACCGCACAGGCAGCCTATTCCTTTGACCCGTTGCAGCATCTTGCCGGCATTGCCCCCTACTTTGAAGATCCGCGTCTCGACCCAAAGCCACCCCAAGGCTGCAACGTGACGCGCGCCTCGTACCTCATCCGCCATGCTGCCATCTATGCGAATGACTTCGATTTCGAAGAGTACATTGAGCCCTTCACCGATAAGCTGAAGAACACGACGGCAGACTGGCGAAGCGCCGGACCTCTATCCTTCCTATCCAAGTGGCAGACACCCATCAGCGACGAAGAGCTAGAGGACCTCACTTCCGTCGGGAGGCTGCAGTCGTATAAACTGGGAGTCGACGTCCGTCTGCGCTATCCAACTTTCAAGGACCCTGAGCATGTCTGGACATCAACGGCTGAGAGGACCGAGCTCAGCGCATCGTCCTTCATCGACGGCCTAGTGGCTGACAGCAACAACACCGAACGCGTTTCCGTGCGCGAAGATGCTGCCCGGGGCGCAGATTCTCTGACACCCTACAAGGGTTGCCCCAAGTACAGCTCTTCCTACGGTAGTGAGCAGTCATCTGTACGTATCGCGAGCGAGAAAACATGACACCGACTGACTTTCCTATAGCAATACCAAGAGATCTACACCAAGCCCATCGCCGAACGTCTGAATGCGTATGCTCCTGCCTTCAACTTCACCGCCGACGACATTGTGGGAATGCAGCAGCTGTGCGGATATGAGACTGTCATCCGTGGCTCATCCCCATTCTGTTCCCTTGACCTCTTCTCCCAGGACGACTGGCTCTCGTTCGAGTACATGAATGATATCATGTATTTCTACAACACCGGTTATGGAAGTCAGCAGCTGTCGGGCGCCCTCGGCCTTCCTTGGCTCAATGCTTCCGCCGTCGAAATGCTCGCCGATGAGGCCGATCAGGACCTCTACGTCTCCTTCACACACCGCGAGTTGCCTCCTACCGTCATCGTCGCCATGGGCCTGTTCAATAATTCCGCTGATTCCGGATCGAATAACCCCAACGCCACAATGCCGCTCAACAGGCCCAACCACGCAAGAGCATGGAGGTCGTCAAGAATCCTACCTTTCTTGTCCAACATTGCCATTGAGAAGATGACATGCGACAGCTATGGTTTCTCTGCTGACGAATACTTCCGGGTTCTGGTTAACAAGGATCCTCAACCGCTATCTTGTGCTGATGGTCCAGGAGAGAGTTGTTCCAAGAGCGCGTTCCAAGACTTTATTCAAGAAAGAGCCGCACTTTTTGGCGGATTCACCGAGGAGTGCCAACCAGAGTACTCAAACTCTACTGACATTCTTACTTTGTATAACTAAGACGATGCATTGTGTCGCGATAATAATATTTTGTAATGTCCCAACCATGTTTCGCACAGCAAGTATTGAGTGAAAAGTGACGCTAGTGGGGCTCGGCGATCGCGGGCACTTGTTGAATCGTTGACGATTATCGTGAACTGGATAACGTTCAACATCACATCACTAGACGATCATGCAATTGATGTTCCCATTGGTGCCAAGTCTTGGAGCATGTTCATGTTCCGCCGGCTTCCGCTGTACCGTAGTGTTGGCGCGGGTAGCAATATTTGAGGGTTTGAGCTACACCTGCGTGGCTTGACAGCTTCAACATCGTATGCAGGGGCGGAGGAACACGTAAAGCAAGACTCATGTTAGTGTCTGAACAGCAAGACGCGTTCACATGCGAGACACATGTGCCGATGCGATTCAACAAATGTTCATGGTGCAACTAGCCCTATTGATTTTTGTAGACGTCATGACTGGTAGATTTGGTGCACTGATCCAGGAATACCCGAGCGTGGCGCGCTACAGCGCGTCTTCTTTACAACGCTCATCGCAATTGTGCCGCTTCTCACACTTCTACCAGTCTACTAAATGGGGGAGCATATCGAGAACAAGGGCACGCGCCCTAGTGCGATCGTCGTCGGTGCTGGTGCCGGAGGTGTCGCGACTGCAGCGCGACTTGCGGCGGCAGGCTACAAGGTCACTGTAGTTGAGAAGAATGACTTTTCTGGCGGGAGATGCAGTTTGATACATCGTCGGGGATATGTAAGTCGACAAATGTGAGGTGCGTTGCACCCCAGCGCTAATCGCTACGCAGAGGTTCGACCAAGGTCCGAGCTTACTACTCCTCCCTCGATTCTTCCACGAGACATTCGAGGATCTTGGAACCTCACTCGACGCCGAGGGCGTCAAGTTGGTCAAGTGCGAGCCGAACTACAACGTTCATTTCCATGATGACACTACGTTCAAGCTTTCAACCGACATCTCCATCATGAAGGGTGAAATCGAGCGATTTGAAGGCAAAGATGGGTTCGAGCGGTATCTTGCTTTCCTACAAGAGTCACATCGCCACTATGAGGTGTCTATCATCCATGTGCTGAAGAAGAATTTCTACTCGTTACTAAGCATGGTTCGCTTCGATTTCTTGTTGCATCTCTTCGAACTACATCCGTTTGAGAGTATCTACTACCGTGCGAGCAAATACTTCTGGACGGAAAGATTACGGAGAGTCTTCACCTTTGCGAGCATGTATATGGGTATGAGCCCGTTTGACGCTCCAGGAACCTACAGTCTGCT
>Ga0115853_100197_pt1 | contig 18039 bp, 25 predicted proteins | sample InSIn5gowninarea_FD_83867 | JGI IMG/M metagenome (GOLD analysis project Ga0115853, IMG submission 83867)
CTAAGTGATGTTATGGAATGATATAGTAAGTTCGCAAGTAGGTTATTTGTTTCTGTTGGTTGAATGATTAGGTGCGAAGTATCTTACTATTTAAGTATAACTGCGATGTTAAAGGAATGAATGATAAGTAGTCTGCGAAGTATATATTTGGATAATCTGCGAAGTACATCTTTGGATTCTATGTTATATGCAATTTAAGTAAAGGGTCCCAATCACACAGATTGTGGAAACCTGATTCTGCACTCCCCCATAAGTCACTTCGGGTGAGACTGTAGGTTTCTTTGCAACCTGTTGCCGAAAGGGCTAGTGATCTAGGGGTTTTGTTGTTGTGAAGTTATAGTGAACTCGGGTCTGCCCCAAGTAGCCAACAAATGGTTTCATTGCCGGGACCTCAAAATTGAAGATTGTCGGGACCCTAAAATTGAAAATTGCAAGGACCTGAAAATTGAAGATTGTCGATGAATGGTTCTGTTTGAACTTGAAGATTGAGAAAGGCAATGTGATTTTGGCATCCTTCGAAGGAAGAGATCGAGGTTTGGCTTGAATCCAAGGAAAAAGAGTTCACAGAAAAAGAAAATAGAAACCCTAATCTTTCTGCAGAAGATTGGTTACAGAGGTACGTCTTTTATGATTTACACGAGGTCTTTTTCGCTACTTTTCCTACTGAGTTGCATGCATGGTTATCGAGATTAGCAGAGAACAAGACTTCAAGCCATAGTGACAGACCTGTGGAGTGGACTTCAAAAGTGATTTAGAGGTTGAAGCGTACAAATAATTCCATTTCAAGAGAAGTGGAATTTTGGCTTAACAGTTTGTTGGAAGGATTCGTCACTGAGTTCGCAGTAGACATGTTGAAAGCTTATAGCGAAGTAGAGAGGTTGTTCTTCAAAGGATACCGTGCTAAGTATCTAAACTCTTTGAGTTTGTGGATTAAAATGTTGTTATGCGAACAAGGAGTATTGAGGTTAGATGCAAAAATATTTGTGAGTTGTAATGCTTGAAGATCCTAGTTATCTGAGAAGTGGGAAGAGATATAGAGTAGAAAGAGAAGACCATTCTCTTGAGCATCGCCCTAGTAGTAGTAGAAGTGCGAGGTCCAATCCTCCCGTTACCAGTGGAGAGGAGGGTGGATTGATCCCATCTAGACCTACTACACCGCAGAACACCCTAGGAGAGAAAGGAAACCCTATTGTACCGTTTCATAGTGGAAGTAGTAGTTAGACTCCTCCTAGTAGCCAAGGAACCCCTCCAGTTCAACAGACACAACCACCTCGCAGGAACAACATGGCTGATGATATTAAGTTACCTATCTTTAGAGGAACTGGGTTAGAATATCCAGAGCAACATTGGTTCTTGTGTGAAGCTGTGTGGAATGTCAAGCAGGTTCAAAATGATGCAATTAAGATGGCGTAGTTGACAACTACGTTCAGAGATAGAGCGTTGAACTAGTTTATGAAGTATTCTTCAGGGCAAGCTAGAAACCTTGCATAGGTAAGGGTTGCGCTGATCAGTGAATTTAAGAAGCCTAAGTCAGAGTCATAGTGTATCACTAAGCTGAAACAAATAAAGAAGAAGCCAATGGACACTGTATGGGAGTTTGATTAGAAATTCAAGACCCTTCTAGATCAAGTGAGTTTTGTGATCGCACCATAGCAACACCAAGAATGGTTCATTACTGCGCTGTTACCACACATCAGACTACCATTGATGCAACAGAAAGTAGCTTCGTAGGCAGAGGCATTAGAGATTGCGATGAAGCTAGAGGCTTCCCCTATAGCTGAGCCAAGTGCTGGGATGGCACAGATACAGAGTCAGCTCCCTAATCTTACCTTATAGCTACAGGATATCAAGAAAGGTAAGGAGACCAGAGAATACGTATGGTGTACTAAGTGCAGGATAGAAGGCCACTCTAAGAAGCATTGTCCTGTCTTTGCAGAGTACTTGGCTAGTGGGGCACCTAACACCTTACCATAGGCATGAGGTCCTTGGTGCGAGATCTGTAGAACAAATGGTCATAGACCACAAGAGTGCCACCTATTGCAGAAATATGTTCAGACTCCTAAGAACCTGTTTTGTACTTTTTGTAAATTTGTGGGACATGATGAGAATAATTGCAGGGCGTATGAACTCATGATGGAAATGACACAAGATGTTTATGCGATGTAAAGTGACCAATAGAACAATATAGGTAATGCATAGAACGACCAGGGAAGAATATGTTGAGGAGGTTTTAGAGGTCATGGAAGAAATGCAATATTTGGTAGAGGTCGTGGACATATTATTTGTTACAACTGCAGAACACAGGGAGACTATGCATGAGACTGTACCGACCCTACCACTACATGTAAGTATTGTAGGTCTTATGATCATACTATTGAAGAATGCCCTATTTTGCAAGCTAAGATGCAGGAAAAGAGACCGCATATGGGTAATTAGAATGTCTAGTTAGTTGGTGTTCAGGATCGCACCCGAGAACATAAGATTAATGTGGTTATGTGGAGTGGATTGGAGACTAATGGTTCTCAGTCGTGCGGTGCAAAGCAAACTACTGCAGAGTGGGTTAGGAAATTGACTATCAAGCCACCCACATTCGAGTTACAGAAAGAAAAAGAGACCTTTTTACAGGCTCAGAGAGACTTCTGCGATGCAGGAGACTTTTGTTGAAAGACTAATGATAAAGGAAAAGGGATAGCAAGCATCCTGTTGTGAAGTGACCCTTTTGCAGGCGAGGATCAACAACTGTTAAATATCAGACCCAGTGTGGAAAGTGAATCTACAGGGCTCATGAGGTCCTTTTTACAGAGTTGTCTTAAGTTATTGAGAGATGAGTTATTGAGAGATGAATGAGTGTTGCTTGAGATACACTTGATTGACAAATGAAAGAAACCTATCTCTCTGGCTGTTGCGAATAGAGTGGTTCACCATATCAAGAAGTACATTTGGACAGGAAGAGAGATGCGACTGAGTGCACAGATTGGAGACTATGACATGGATGAGGTTATTCTGGATCTGGGATCTAAAGTGAATGTCCTTACCAAGCAGACTTGGGAGATCATGGGGAGGCCCAAGTTACGTTATTCTCCTATTCAGTTGAGGTTATTTAATCAATATAAAGTATGTCCCTTGGGGAGACTGTCAAACGTTCCTGTGGACATAGATGGTGTGCGAAGCTTAGCATATTTCAAAGTGATTGAGATTATTGATGATAGCAAGCCATATCCTACATTGTTGGGTATTGATTAGGCTTTTGATAACCTCATAGTGATTAACTTGAAAAAGAAGCAGATGACATTTGAAGGACCTAACATCAGGATCATCGCACCATTGGATCCTTCAATGGGACCCCACTACACAGAACCTAGAAGAGCTGAAGAAGAAGCAAGGGAGATCAATGACCTCTATAAGAAGACAGCAACTTAGGATGATTATATTAATCCCACTACAGATGGCATGTTAAGCTAGTGCTATGCTAGCTCTTGTACATCAGATTCAGAAGCATGTTTAGAGAATTGGTAGAATATAATGCATGAGATTTCAGGAAGATGATGTGTGCACTTGACGAAGTCACTTCGCTGGATTGGAACTGAGGTACGCAAAGTTCCTACATTTGATGGTCTATCTAACATTCAGGAATTTTTACAAGAATATGAAGCACAGATTCCCCTCACTCAGCAATTGAAGACATTGGATGTGGCATTGTGAGCCACCCCTACAAGATGGTGGACTACGCACAAGAGAAACATTGCCACTTGGGAGACTTGTCACAGGCTGTTAGCTGTCATATTTTGTGATGATGCAGGAGGCATGAACTATATATATGATGGAAAAACTCATCATAGGATACATATGGAGGCTTGTGTTAAAGCATGGAAGCACAAAAATGTTGATGAATGGGTCCATCTGTTTGTACACACTTTAGATACCACCTCTAAGAATTGGTATACTGAGACTGAACTTTGCAGAGGCACTGAGACTTGCTCTCTGCTGATAGAAGGATTTTAGCTGACTTTTGGTTTTGAGTTTGAGTACTTGGAGATTGATGATGCTTTGGGGATGATAAGAATGAAATTGTTTGATGATTGCCCTTTACCGATTTTCAACTAGCCAGATTGGGCAGCGCAGATGAAAAATGTGATGGAATGTTACAATTTTGCAGCAGATGGAGAAGATGATCCTCGCAATGTGAACATACCAGAATTAGAAGGATCCTACGATGTTCAAGGACCAATGCTAGAATTCCCTAAGATAATAGAGAAGGTTAAGATCAAGAAAATTAACATTGGCATAGAAGCATACCCTAAGTTTGCTTCCATTGGAGATTATTGGGATGATGAGACTGTAGGACACATCGCAGACCTTCTACTGGAGTATCAGGATTTGTTACCTACAAAGTTTGCAGAGATGAAAGGAATTCTTGGAGACCTAGGAGTCATGATGATTCCTCTGAAGGTAGATTCAAAGCCTGTGAAACAACGCCCTTATAGACTAAACCCCAGGTATAAAGAGAAAGTCAGACAGGAACTCGATAAGATGATCGTAGCTGGTATCATTGAGCTAGTGGAAGAGAGTGAATGGGTTAGTCCCATGGTAGTGCAAGATAAGATGACCAAGGGTGAGATTAGAATCTATGTCAACTTAAGGAATTTGAATGATGCATCTGTGCATGACCCCTTTCCCACACCTTTTACAGATGAAGTGTTGGACAATGTGGGAGGACATGAAGTTTATTCTTTTATAGATAGATTTTCAAGATATCACCAGATCATGATTCATAAGGAAGATCGCCATATGACCACTTTTGCTACAGAATGGGGATCTTTTCAGTATACAATGATGCCCTTTGGCTTGAAGAATGTACCTGCTATCTTTTCCAGAGTAGTAGTAGCAGTATTTAAAGAGTTTATTCCTAAGTTCTTAGAAGTATATTTTGATGATTGGACAATATTTGGCTTATTGAAAAAGCATGTAGAAGCTTTGAGACTTAGTTTGGCTAGAGGAAGATCATTTCATCACAAGATTCCATCAACAAGTACAAAAGGAAAGAGAAAAAGCATGGCATGACAAACACATCAAGAATAGGATATTAAAGGTAGGAGACTTGGTCCTCCTCTATGACAGCAAGTTCGCCAAGTTCCTTGGTAAGTTTTGCATGCATTGGTTGGGACCTTATCAGGTAAAGCATGTTACAAGTGGTGACGTTTTTCAATTAGCAAAGTTAAATGGAGAAGTATTTCCCACCTGGGTGAATGGGAGTACGCTGAAACTTTATAGGAACATCCCTCCCTCTTACTTGGTCTAAGATCAATTGGAGAAGGTGTGCAGATGTCCAGTGTTGTTGAAAGGGACATCACACACATAAACAATCTACACCTATAAAGTAGGGAGATAGGATTTTTGAGTTGAAAGCATAGCGAAGAGAAAAGAGTGCTGCGAAGTAGAGAAAGCCACGAAGTCAAGAAATATGCGAAGTAAAGAAAGTAGAGAAGTTGTGAAGAAAAGGAAGATGTGAAGTAAAGGAAGCTGCAGTGTAAGGGGAGTTGTGAAGTAAAAGGATGTTGTGAAGTAAGTTTGTGCACATAAGTTTTCAGGAACATCGTCTCACTTCACTCAAGGTGAAAAATATGACCGTTAGACAATGACTAGTCATGCGGAAAGTGATTGTAACGATCACTGGAAAAGGGATCGCTGATGCATTTATGGTGAAACGGTGGAGTAGCTGTGGTCAGAGGTTTGACATCTAATGTAACAATGGTAGGGAAGATAACCGTTGGCAGGCAACTGAGACAAAAACCTATAAATACCGCAGGAATGGATAGAAAAGTAGTGCCTGAACAACATGGTGGTTTGCACTTATTATCAGTAGCTATGTGTGCTAATAGCAGACAAGCCGAGAATAATGAAGTAGGTCACAGACCTATACATCAAGAAGATCGATTGGTACACTAGAAGGGAGGAGGCTCTAGGAAGAAATCGGTGAGCAGAACTGTGAAGGTTGGTTTGCAGTTTCCCGTGGGAAGGATCACTAGATATCTCAAGAAAAGTTGGTATGCTAAGTAGTAATTAGAGGCATCCACCGCTGTGATAAAGGGCCTGCCACCACTATAGAGGATGCTAAATATGGGAGAGAACAAGAAGCTACAGGGCGAGCTACAAAAGCTGCATGCGCGAGAAGAGGAATACTTGAAGACAGTGCAGGCCTGGAAGGAAGAGGTTTCGGGGATCACACTACAGATTGATGCAAAGATATCTGAGTTCAAGGCTACACAAACCATAGTTGTGAGCCTCCTAGAAGCGCCTATCAGTATAGAGCTTGTTGACACAGCGAGGGAATGCGTCGACCAGATCGACAAGGACCTAGTGGAGCTCAAGGCTAGATTCGTCCTATTCATGACAAGGGTCAAAGAGGTATTGAAGAAACTGAATACTAGTGCAAGTGGCTTGGGGACGAGCCACAAGTGAATGTTAGGGGCCTATTGGAGCATAGGTCCGCAGCTTCGAAAAGTTTCCCAATTTTGAGGAAGATCAGCGTAGAGTCTTCGACAAGTCAAACAACGCAACGGTCAAAGGACGTTGTAGAGCGCAAGAACCGGATATGTGGGACTTAAGCCACACAAACCGTGGATTTTAGGGAACTTCGCCCCTAGTTTATTATAATGGGTTTAGGCCCATAGTTTTTTAACGATGTGACCTATGGGCACATTATAAATATAGAACATATTGTAAAGAGAAGAATCATCTAAGTAAGATAGGTTTTGAGATAGAGATTTCTATAGCTAAGTGCACAGAGTATCTAGGGCTTGCAGCTGAGTGCGCAAGTAGGAATTATATCTCTGTAGCTGAGTGCGCAAAAGTCTTATATAGGAGAGAAAGATCTGCAGCTGGGTGTGCCAGAAGGATCTGTTGTAAGTGCTACCAGTTTGGATAATAATAAAGAAGAACAATTCCTGTGGACGTAGCTTCTTAGTGGAAGTGAACCACGTAAATATATGTGTTGATGTATGGTTTTTACATGTGATTGTCTAAGTGATGTTATGGAATGATATAGTGAGTTCTCAAGTAGGCTATTGCTTTTTGTTGGTTGAATGATTAAGTGTGAAGTATTTACTGTTTAAGTATAATTGTGATGTTAAAGGAATGAAGGATAAGTAGTCTACAAAGTATATATTTGGATAATCTGTGAAGTACATCTTTGGTTTCTATGTTATATGCAAGTTAAGTAAAGGGTCCCTAATCACATAGAGTGTGGAAACCTGATTCTATACTCCCCCATAAGTCACTTCGGGTGAGACTGTAGGTTGCTTGTAGCCTATTGTCGAAAGGGCTAGTGATCTAGGGGTTTTGTTGCTATGAAGTTAGAATGAACTCCGGTCTACCCCAAGCAGCCAACATCTAAGTTGGTAGATATAATAGTTCATGATATGTTGAAAAGAATAATAGATGTCCAATGTGAGAAGTTTCTATCCAATGGTCTACATTTTAGAAAAAAAAATTGAAAGTATTTCCACCATCCAATGGTTCAAATTTATGCTAAAATTTATGTATTCCAAACTTGATTTATAGTTTTGATCATTTATTTAACCTCAACAATTACAGTCACTGTAATTGCTGAAAATGATAACTGAAAAAACATTAGAATATTAACTCAACAAGCACAACGGAAATATACATAGAAAATCATACACATTTGACACATATATTTTACCTTGGAAACCCAACTTGGGAAAACCAGTATTTAGTGTATCTTTCTATTTCAATCTCAAGGAACGTTTCAGAAATTACAATCCTGGAAACCTGATTGACTAATATGAAATTCAAAATCCAATCCGTTGCCCTAGCTCCATTCCAGATTTCCTCCCAATCTATGAATCTCCTATAATGAAATGACACACTCCCGTTTGAGAGTTGAGATTCTCTCAACCCCAAGACTTCATGAGTGTGCCTCTCACACACTCATACTCTCATGAACTCACACATGCATGCTCTCATGCTTGCACTCAAGCATTCTCTATTGCTTGCACACAAGCATTCTCTCTTACTTGCACACAAGCATTGCTTCTAAACCTCTCCTTAGATATCCTTTTATAATTTTATTTAATGATAAAACCCTAAACCTATATCTCCAAAGAGATAGACAATCAAGATTAGATCTTTCCTTCACTAGATCAATGATCACGACTTAATCTTTCATTGAGTTCACTTAAATCACTTAAGTGACCCAAACTTTATAAAGTCACTTTATCATTAAAATACAAAGGTCACTTTAACTTTATAAAAACACACTTTACAAAGTTAATGTCTAGAAAGATTCTTTTAGATGACTTCTACATAACCAATGTAGAAGTACCAGTCTGAGCTACAAATTTCAACACTCCCTCTTAGTGAGGAAGGTACTTCAACACCACCACCAGGATCACCTATAGAAGCTCCCTCTAACACTAGACCCTTCTCTATTACGAATCTTGAAATATGCACCTGTACTCCATGATGGTTGTCCATTCCCTGGAAACTCTGATCTAGACCCTGCTCGTCCACCAATGTCATCTAGTACCAGCTGACCCTCCTGCCAATGCTAGAAGAAGCAGCTTCTCGCGTGCTCCCCTGTATACTAGACTAATTACTCGGTACCACTTTAGTCTGCAGAATTTCTCATTCTCCTTCTCACATTGACTTGGAGTCTCATAACCATCTATTGACGGGGGTAAAAATCCCTCGCAACAAAGGGAGACACTTCCCATTCCGCAAGTCCCAATTAGACTCATGAACATTTGGTATGGCAGGCTCGATGGGATTCTGGACCCATTACCATTCTAAGTGTTTGGTTATAGTTGCTTTAAAGCTTAAAGAACTAAAAGTTTCTCAGCTGAGTAACCTAATCTAAGTAACCAAACTAATCTACTTCTACTCTAACCTATCTCGCGAGAGTGTAAACTAAGTCTAACCACAAGCATAAGCCATTCATTAAGATCATGAAATAGTTCAATGATTGTTTAATAAACAACTTACTTTCAATTAGGAACTTTAAGCAAAGTGAAATAGTTCGAAATTACCTAAGCTCCGAATAGTCTTATGGTAAGAAAGCACCTTATTGTTAGCTTAACAATTGCTCCAAACTTAACATGCTGAAGGAAATAGTTCACAACACATGCGTACATTCAAAGCAATTCACATCATCCACATCATAAGAAAATAGTTTGCATATGGCTATGAACAATGTGAAATCAAACTAACAAATTCTTCCACAACTCACAACTCAATGGACTCAAGAAAACGAGGAGAATAGTCTGCTCTCATTAATCGTGCAACAGCAAGTGTGAGAAGAGAAGTTCCGACCCTTCTCTCAAATGAGAAAGTTACATATATAGAATTCCAAGATGACCTTTGGGTTACATTTGACCCTTGGCTTTTCATATTCCAAGGTGGCTTTTGACCTTTCATTTTCCCAATGTGACTTTTGGAATTTCTCTTCTCTTTTAATTACAATAATTCGGAAAATATGAAGACTCTTCATATTCCTCATTTTGGATTTTTCTAAAATAAATATTTACAATATTTTACAAAAATAATTTCAATAATATTTTACAATATTACAATTTTGATTTTCATTTCTTCCGAAAATGTTTGCTCCATGCTTTGTATTGCGACAATATCTTTTCCTCCTTCGAGTTGAAGATATGGGCTTTCTTTATGTTGAGTGTGATGTTGCATTTCCGGTACTCCTCCATACTGATCACAAACTTTTGCACGAATGTTGTGTAATGGGAGTACTACATTGATGGCTTTACAAGGAGCTCTTGGATATCCTCTACTAAGAACTCTTTCTTCACTTGAACCTCCGCCTTAACTCTTTCAAAGTCTTTTTCGATTTCCTCGAACATAGTGATGGGTACTGGATGATATTCCTTGAAATTGACCTCAGGCCATTGAATGTATCTTTGTATATCATATGTGGTATTTTCTTATAAATCCATCATTCCTGCAAGATCTTTTCTGGCATTTTCCTCGAACCAAGAAGCTAAGTCTTGACATTCTTCCATAGCCATGGAATAAACTGTAATGTCATAGCTTTTGACCGAAGGAAGACTGTTAGGAATATCCCTTTTGGTGCTTCTCCATTCATTGAGTTCTATGATCTTTCCTTGCAGGTATCTCATCTTTTGATGTGTCTGAGAGACAATGTTGAGATGCTTTTCTATCATCTTCACCTTATCAGCCATTTTCTTCACCTTGTCAAAACATTCCATCCTTACATCATAAAGCTTTGCATGTTGGTCCAGAATGGTTGCTTGAAGCAGTGTGGTCTCATCATCCACTTTTCTCCGTTTATGGATTTCTGCTTTGAGATTGATGACTTCTTCTTTAAGCTTATTGTTATCAGATTCAGCTTGAGATAACTTCTCGCTTAACACATTAACATTTTGTACAGTAGCTTGTGATAGTGCAGCTGAAGCGGTGGCTACCATAACTGGATCTTCATCAATCCTTTCGAATAGAACCTCATCTTCCTAAACTTCTTTGAAAGTTCCATCATTTTGTTTCTCATTTCTAATCCTCTTCCGACTTACTTCCTTTCTACAGAAATTGAAGGTAAAGGCCTCGAATATTTCATCAATGTTGTAACTCAATGAATCTTCTTCTTCCTGTTGGACTTGAGAGTGCCTTTCAGACTGATTCTTGTCCGTTGTCGGAGAACTATGAACTTCCTCTAGTTGTTCAGGAACTTGATTCTCTATCATAGTAGGAGTTCTTCGAGATGAGACTTCTGAGTGTTTTTCATTAGATTCAATGTTGTATAAGGACATTGAGGAAGAGGAAGATGATTCCTCATCATCTATCGTTACTATATTCAATTTTTTGCTTGAGGCTTTACTTTTCACCTCGATGGCTTTCTTTTGTTCCGCTTCTTTGTCAATTTGCGACATTTGCTCCAGAGTAGGGATCATTGACTTGAACAAAACCTGCTGCTGATTAACTCCCTAGGCAACAAGTCTTCATGGGAGTAGCTCCATTGAAATCCAACTTGTCGGAGATGTTCTTTCAATTTCTCGTGGGGGTCATGTCTTCTGAAAGAAACTTCTTGAAACTTATAAGAGGAAAGTATGCTAACTTCCTCTTTGGCCTGTTTGAAATTTTCTATTTTTCCCACTGGTGTAATCAACGGAAATTGAGGCCAAATTCCCTTCTTGTGCTTGTGGAGTGAAGCAGCCACACCATTTATGAAGGTTTGGTAAGCAATCTCTTGTAGGAGCAAGGAGTCAAGTATAAAATGAGGTAACCAATGGGGAGGCTTGGTGCTCCCTGCAATTCTTATGTATACTCCAGTCAGAGTCATGTACCAATCTCCAAGTTCTTTAACCATTACTTGTCCCGCCGGTTATAAACATGGTGTCTCTTCACCAAACAATGTTTCATACAAGGTAGGGAAAAACTTATTGCAAATTTGATCATAATCTTCTTTGTACTTGTTCTCCCATAACATTTTGTAGTATACATGAACTGATGGCAAACTTGGTTCCCATTTCCACTCGAGTGATGGGAATTCCAGGCTGGCACACATTGCATCCATAAGATATGTGGACATGTAAAACTGGTGATCTTTGTGTTCCTTCTTCAATTGATTGTCCAAGTTTGATGAGATTAGTTTACCCCAATTCAATGTAACTTTGCTAGTCATTATCTGATATATGATGGGAATCCACTTATCTAGGAAGGTAGATCCATCCTTCCTCCCGAATACTCTAGAGAGCAAGATTACAATGATTTGCACTGTCTTCCAGAATTTGGAAGTTTTCCATTTAGCATTAGCAGGTTTGCTTCTGAAATTACCCTCGGACCACCATCCTTTCAATAGAGTTAACATGTCTGCAGATTCACCTTTTTGCTTAAGCCATTCCAGTGAAACTTTGACAGTTGCTTCCTTGAGATGATATATTTGGTTTATCATGGAAGGATTATAATTAGCCACAACTTTCCCTTCAACATTCAAAATTGATTGATGTTGGTGATCGATCTTCCTTGTGATCCATTCGACAACATCCGGACATGGTAAAACAGGGATCTTGACTGTAGCTCTGTGCAACCCTTATTTGATGATATTCTTGTAAATATCCTTACTTAACTCAGTGCTGGCATCATTCTGTAGCAGCACAACCAACTCCTTATCTTTAAATGCTTGGAATAAGGATGTCCAGGTATAGCAGAAATTCTTGTCTGCTTTGCATTCAGTATCTGAGAAAATCCATACTCCATCTTCCTTGATAGGCTCTTCGATAATCTTGTTAAGGTTCTTGGTCAGCAAGATCACTAACATGATGCTTCTAAAACATAAATACAGTCATAAGACAAACATCTAATTCATATAAAAGCAACAACATCTCCAAAAAACTAAGTTAGAGAAAGTTATTCTTTAAACACTTGTTTTTTCATTCACAATCCTAGAGATGACTCAATGAGGAGATGAAAAATGAGACTGATATGATGGTTTCTTGATTGGTGGAAGAACTTTATAGGTTTCCAAGACATACTAGAAGAGACTAGAACCAAGCTCCCGGAATTTGGAAACCATTGGACTGAATTTGGAGGAGCCTATATGGTTCAGACTCAAGACTTGAGGAAGAGCATGTTCTTCACTTGAATCATGAATACATCAGTTTGTGAGACGTTTCTTGGTGGAATGATGCCATGGATTACTTTCATTAGTCATATTTAACGTTCCCCTGAAATTTTGTTCGAAACAGATAACTTTGAAAATTTGAGTTTTCGGGCCCCAGGGTCAGTTTCTAGCCTGTTCACCTCTTGAGCTTAAAATCACTCTAGAGAAAAATTCCAAAGGATTTTTAAAATTTGGAAAGTTTATATGAGCTCCACTAGAAGAAATGAACAAAACCCAGAAATCATTTCGAAAACAGAGGATTTTTGTTTTTCAGCCAAATTTTTGTCAAAACTCAGTTTTTGCAAAAATCGAGGCAAAGTTCTTCTGACACAGTGAAAAAAAGTTGCGATAAAATCCATAAGGGATATAAATTTTTGGAATTTTTTCATGAAACCTTGACCATCCCCTAGCCCCGCGAATCTACTACCTCCACAAGCTGACGACACTAAATTTTGATTCCCGGTCGTCCCTGAATCCGTCTCTCGGTAAAACTACTAAGCCTAGAGCACTTTTGAACTGCTGGAGGCTGAAAGTTAGAGGGAGGTGCGCTAGGGTACCCTACACTCTCTCTCTCTTTACCCTACAGCCTCCTGTAGGGTACCCTAGCACACTTTTGAAGTGCTGCAGGGCCATAGTAAAGGAGAAGTGCGCTAGGTTTCCCAGGCTCAGAGGGAGGCTAATAACTTTTGCCCCGGGACTCAGAATTTGCTCCAGTAGGTTGATATGAGAGTTAGATACCCTGGGAGGGGGAAAAATGTCTCAGGTGGAAGATCGGGCCTTGTCTCGCGTCTTTGGTGTCTGTTTGAAAATGGCAACTCCAAAAAATTTAGTCAGTATTTTTTGTCAAAACTTAATTTTGACAAACTAAGTTGGCTAATTGTAATTTGCCTTAGAAAATTTTTGGGATTTTTGCTAAAAGTGGTTTTTCAAGTTCAAGTGCAAGTTTTCATGGAATAAGCAACCAATTTTGCATTTGGTTCGGGTTTCGAGAGAAAGTGGAATATTGGGGTTAAAAAATGAAAACCCATGTTTTGAAAATTTCTTCGGGGTCCCGGGCTCATGGTTCCGCCTCATGGGAGGTGAAGAGTCACAAGGATTTTGGGAGGTGAAATTCTCAAAATATCAAAATGGGTTTTTGACTATGTCTTCTCCCGATCCCAAGATTTCCAGAACTATCTTCAGTTTTACAATCGGATGAGTAGAAATCAAGATATTACATTTTTGAGATATTGGGCTGGAAGTTGAAAAGTCCTAGTTGGTCGACCGAAAAATATCAAAATGGGTCTTTTCTCATATCTTCTTCTCACCTCCTAGAACCAAGAGAAACTGAATGAATCAAATGTGGATGAGTATAACTCATTTTATGAACGTTCGAAGATTCACCAATCACAGGCTCAAGGGGAGGTGAAGAGTCACAAGAAGATAGCTTGAATATTACAAGTTTTGAAATCTTTCTGAAAGCTTGAGTGTGCATATGGGTAATATATGAACTTGGTGTCACATCCTGATGTGATTCATGGTTACTCGAACTATTGAATTTGATGAACATGGGCTGAACAACCCCAAATCCATGCACGATCGATGAAATTGCGACAAAAACTCGAAAAAATTAGCTTGAGTTCATATGAAATATTTTCGCTTCTAGATCACAATGAAATAAGTCCCATTCGATTCGGATAAGTATTTCTTGAGATTCGATAAAAAATGTGTTCTTCACAATCAAGATGAAAAATTAGTCTCATGTAGTTCGATAAATTGAGAAAAGTTTGTCAAAACTGGTTTTACGCAAAAAGTTTGTAAAAAAGCCATTTTAGCAAACTTTTACAAGTTTTACTCACTTTGACAAGTTTTACTCACTTTGAAAAATTTGTTGAAAAACAAAATCTTCGTTGGAAAGCAAAATCCTTGAATTCAGTTACAATCCTCACACTTCTCACAAAATCGCTCAAAATTTCACTCTAACAATTTTTCTCTTGATCTCCAAAGCTCAATTGCACAAATGAGGCTTGAGGGGTCGAAAATGGGGGTTTATATAGACATCATAGGTGAAGGGAAACTCAAAGGTCACCAAATAAATGGTTCATTACCCTTAGAAAACATTATAAGACATTTAACCCTGCTGCAATTAATACCCCATTTCGGCAACTTTCATTGGCGGATGGATAACTTTGGATTTCCTTATCGGATTGAGCTGAGGTTTGGAACATAAGTTCTTGAGACACATTAGGAGGTCCCCTTGGTCCCATGTCAATCCAATAGGTTTTAGGTAGAAAAATTTAGGGTGAGAGATCTAGGGAAGTTGAAGAGTCACAAGCCCCAAAACCCTATCAAACGGATGACTAAAAACTTGTGGTTTAATACATATACTCTCTTTGACATCCTAATCACTATAGAAAATTCACTAAGGCAAAACTAGCTCAATAAAGGTGTCAATAAGAGCAACCCTTGTTAGGGTGGAAAGGGTCCTAGTTTTGGGAAACCAGGGTCAAAACTAGGAAACTCATCTTGGAAGCTTCTGAAGGATAAGAAAGAGGTTCAATGAACTCAAACATGTATAGACCATCAAAAGAAATGAAAATCAAGTACAATCAACCTCCATGGATGACTTGACATCATGCGAGGACAAAATAAGACCAGTATCCAACCATCAAAGACAAAGCATCAATAAAGCTCATTCAATTCCACATCTTCAATTATCAAAGAAAAGACTAGGAGCAATTCAATCTTATTTGCATCATATCAAACCCTCCATAGGTGTAAGATTCAAAATTTTGGTAGGGGCCCCTTTATTTTTCCCATTAGATGGTCAAACTAAAGGGGGAGGTTTTGTGGGTACAACACCACCGAGACTTAGACAACCAATCACTGGTACCAACTACCAGACTCCCTCTGGAAGTCGGCTATAAACTCCCTCTAAAGCTGACAACAGGCTATCCCAATAACTTGTACAATGAATCCCATTGATTTCAAACATCACCGCTGCATCCTAGACTCCATCTCTCATACCTCTCGTTCTCCAAGGTTGATACTAAGAGAAAACTAACACTTAGCCCTAGAACATTACTGCAATCCCTGCAACTCCACTTTCTTCTTCTTCCCATCATGAGAGGAATCCTCCTCTCTAGTATCCAACTATGGTAGCCCACTTTCTCTTTTCCTGCATTACACAAGAGAAGCATTCCCTGCTTCCAACAATACATTTTCATGAGTGAAGTAGAAAACTAAAAACTGATAAAAAAAAATGATTTTTGCCCAAAACCAAAATTTCACTTTTCTGGGAAAAATTTGCAGAAAATAAAATTATGCAAAATTATGCATTTTCTATCCATCCGTACAACATCCATATGACTATATGGACAATGTCTGTATGACTGTATGAATCTGTACAACTATATGGATTTCCGTACACTGTACGAAAAAAATTTCTAGATTTTTTTTTCGCAGAAAACAAATAACTGATTTTTTTTTTCATGTCCGTAGGTCTGTAGAGATCCATATGGATTATATGGAATCCATATTGTATGGTCCTACAATGTACCCTAAAAAAACTTCTGCTTCCCAAAAAAAAATTATGCCCATTGTTTTTCCTCGATTTCCCTGCAAAACCCTTGTTCCAAACTGATTTTCTCTTCAGAGATACCTTGCTCTGATACCATGTTAAAATTTATGTATTCCAAAGTTGATTTACAATTTTGATCATTTATTTAACCTCAACAATTACATTCACTCTAACTGCTAAAAATGATAACTAAAAATACATTGGAATATTAACTCAACAAGCACAACGAAAATATACATAGAAAATCATACACATTTGACACAAATATTTTACCCTAGAATCTCAACTTGGGAAAACCAACATTTAGTGTATCTTTTTATTTCAATCTCAAGGAACTGTTTAGAAATTACAATCTTAGAAACCTGATTGACTGATATGAAACTCACAGTCCAATCCGCTACCCTAGCTCCATTCTAGATTGCCTCCGGATCTTTGAATTTCTTATAATGAAATGATGCAGTCCCGCTTGAGATCCTCTCAACCCCAAGACTTCATGAGTGTGCCTGTCACACACTCATACCCTCATGCACTCACACATGCATGCTCTCATGCTTGCACACAAGCATTCTCTCTTACTTGCACACAAGCATTCTCTCTTACTTGCACACAAGCATTTTTCTAAACCTCTCCTTAGATCTCCTTTTATAATTCTCTTTTTAATGATAAAACCATAAACCAAGATCTCCAAAGAGATAGATAGTCAAGATTAGATCTTTCCTTCACTAGATCAACGACCACGACTAAATCTTTCATTGAGTTCACTTAAATCACTTAAGTGACCCAAACTTTATAAAGTCACTTTATCATTAAAATACAAAAGTCACTTTAACTTTATAAAAACACACTTTACAAAGTTAATGTCTAGAGGGATTCTTTTAGATGACTTCTACATAACCAATGTAGAAGTGCCTGTCCAAGCTACAAATTTCAACATTCCTCTTAGCGAGGAAGGTAGTTCAATACCACCACCAGGATCACCTGTAGAAGCTCCCTCTAACACTAGATCCTGCTCTGCTACGAATCCTGAAATATGAACCTATACTCCATGCTGACTGTCAATTCCCTGGAAACTCTGATCTAGACCCTACTCGTCCATCAATGTCATCTCATACCAGCTGACCCTCCTACCAATGTGGGAAGAAGTAGCTTCTCGCCTACTCGCCTATATACTAGACTGATTACTCGGTACCACTTAAGTCTGCAGAATTTCTCATTCTCCTTCTGACATTGACTTGGTGTCTCATAACCACCAAGACTTAGACAACCAATCAACTAGATCCAACTACCATACTCCCTCTATAACTTAGCTCCAAACTCCCTCTGAGGCTGACCACAGGATATCCCAATAACCTGTACAATGAGCCCCATTGATGCCAAGCGTCACCGCTGCATCCTGGACTCCAGCTCTTATACCTCTCATCCTCCACAACTGATACTGAGAGAAAACTTACACTCATCCCTGGAACATTACTGCAATCCCTGCAACAACACTTTCTTTTTCTTCCCATCATCAGAGGACTCCTCCCCTCATGCATCCAACTGCAGTATCCCACTTTCTCTTTTCCTGCATCATGCAAGAGCAACATTCCCTGCTGCCAGCAATACATTTTCATGACTGAAGAAGAAAACTGAAAACTGATAAAAAAAAAATTGATTTTCGCCCAAAACCAAAAAATTCACTTTTCTGGAAAAATCAGCAGAAAACAAAATTCTACAAAATTCTACAATTTTTTGTCCTCTCCGTACGACTATAAAGACACTGCCCATATGACTGTATGGATCCATACACTATACGGAAAATTTTTCCATAATTTTTTTTTCATTTTTGTTT
>Ga0115853_100200_pt1 | contig 17944 bp, 9 predicted proteins | sample InSIn5gowninarea_FD_83867 | JGI IMG/M metagenome (GOLD analysis project Ga0115853, IMG submission 83867)
TGGTGTAAATGGAAACATACCAGGCTCATGCCCTGACGATGTAGGTTCGAGTCCTGCCCTCCCGAGCAAAAATCATTTTTTTTAAAGATATTATATACTATATTTATAATTCTATTATAAGTATAACGGGAGGCGTAACCTTAGAACACTGCGAATACTTCACGCATAACTAGAGTTTTTGAAGGGCAGTTCACTATAAAGACTTCGTTTATTTTAAGTAGATATATTGTGATTTTTAAAAAATATAAAATAACTTTTTTTGCAGCATTTAGGAAAATTTGTCAAAAGTCTAATCCCGTATTATTTGCCTTATATTTTTGTCTTTCAATTTTAATTTACACTATACTTTGTATAGAATTTTCGCTCTTTCCGATTTTAGTGCTAATTTACCTTGTTGACAACTTCCGGTTATTGAATCTTCTGCTCGATCGTTTTATGTTCTATTTTACGTGTTTTACGCTAATTTTCGTTTTTTTTGTACTGCTGTTAAACTTCTCAATTTGCAATTTTCATATTGCGTACACCGATTACGGAGTGGAGACTTTAGGTGCATTGTTCGATAGTGTCAAGCAGAACGTTTTATTTAATGACAATTATAATCCGTTTGGCAACGTGCCTGTAAGCGGTAAAGAGTCTTCTATTGATCACTCAATTTATGATGTTAGAGTTTGTCATCAGGAGACCGCGGATATTGATGGTGGAGATAAGCTTGTTTTGATATTTTCTGAACAGAAAAGTTCCGTGCTCGCAAAGAACGTTTTTAAGAGCGATTATTCAGGCTTGCCAGGCGATCAGCGTTATCTGCTTAAACACTATATAAACGTGTTAAAGATTCACGAGTACGTCGCAGACGACGGCGCGAAGGATCCGCTGATCTGCGTTAACGGGTACACTCACGCGCGCAAGGAATATGACAGCGTTTTTTTATCTAAGAGAGATTTACTCAATCAGGCACGTTCGCAGTATTCGACTCCGCTGTATCATGTTGATACGCAATTTATGAATTTTATACAGCAAACTGGGCTTAAGTCAGGCGGCTCGGATTGCGATGCCAATCAAATTGCTCCGATGAGGCTTTTACCCCAAACTTGTAAACACCCAAGCTTTCTTGTAACAGGTGGTCGAACCTTTTTGGACGAGGTTTTCCTTAGCATCAAATCCTCGCGTTACGAGATCAAAAATGGTGTAATAGTTCCAATTATCGAAACAAATCCTAAATCCTCTTTAGTTTCACATATCCCGTTGTTAGTTAAGAAAAAAAAATAAAAAAATGAAGAATAAAAGAATTAATGGCGATTTTATAGTTTCTATGCGAGAGTGGGTGGCAAATTTCAAAAACTACGGGTACGTTGATTTCGAGTTTATGCCTATTGATGCGTGTATTCTTGAGGACACAGGAATGGCGTTTGGAGAGATGTTTCGAGCTCATGAGATTTGCAATTTCAACACGTGCGTAAGCCTGCAGCGATTGGCTCTTATATCACCCAGCACTGTGGATCTTGTTGAGAGAAAAAATTGCCATCATGAGTCCTCGCTCTGAGAGGACGCAATGTTGGAGTGACTTGACAAATTTTCAACGAAATTTGGGCTGGGCTCAAAATTTGAGTATCTATATTTTTTTAATTTACACGGAGATGCTACATTATACCTCGATTTAAACGAGCAGCAATTGAGTAAGCTTAAGGCTTACTTTGTTGAAGAGTATGACGCTGAGAGAATTTCGCATTCGTGAAGCTTCGAAGAAGTAAAGGGTGGTTTTATAGAACATTTTTACATTCTGGTCACAAACAACAGTAAGGATGTGCGTTCCGGGTCGCTAGCGTTTTATAGCCTTAGATCTATAGATGAAATTGAACACCGAAGAAGTTGTTCTTTTAGCATGTTACCATTGCAAACTGGCCTTATGCAAAGCTTTCTTACAGGAAATCAGTTTGCTAAGCCACACACTCGAGTTAGTTTCGAGTACAGATTGCGGGAAGGCGTAAGCCATGGTGGACTTAAGTACGGCGCGTGGGCCGATTTCTCATGCCACGCGCTTGAGCTTTTCTGCTTAGTTTTTGATCTAGAGCAGTTGAGAGTGTTTACTATAGCTTATTACAAATCAGGCTCGGTTTTTGTGGATTTTTACTTTGAGAACGAGTTCAGCGACGAGGTGTTAAGGCAGTTGATTTCAAATTTTGCAGAGGGCAATTTTGGTGTTTGACTCGTTCCCGGCAGATCTAATCCAGGTCTTTTAGAGGGTGTCGTCTGCCATGGAGTGAGCGAGTTGGGCTTTAGTTTTGAAGATTTCGCGAATTCGTTACCACAAGAGAACGTGTCGTTTTACGCTTTGTTTGATTTGGAGAAGAGGCTTGCTGTTAGGCGCTATAGCTACTCGTTAAAACCCGGCACGCAAAAAACCCAATCTTTTACAGCGTTTAATCACTTTAGGGTTTTCTTTGATCACGATGTTTTAGAATCTATACCGAGCGGGGAGGAGGCGACCAACACAAAGTGATGATTTAAGCCTGCGCTGTACGATGATCGATTGTGGCCAAAGGAGCCGCCCGATGATGCTTTGCAGGAAAAATAGCCGTTTTCATGCGCATCTAAAATTATTAATGCTTTTCAATTAAAGATTCACGAATGTTTTGTACTTGGATTAAGCGCAAAACACCGGACTTATGGTACTGTATAAACTATAGTTTTGTAATGTATGTTTAAGGTGTTAGTGGATTGTGAAGTAAAACGAAAAGAATCAAATTTTGAAAAACAAAAAAATAAAAAAAAATAAAGATATTATAATATATATATAGGTGGGTATGGTATGTACGTTTGGGTTAACTAATTGGTGTATTTTATATATATATAGTTATATTTGTTATCTTTTTTAGCTCTTTTATTATGCGTAATTTTACTAGCTTGTGTAGAATTGTGTTAAGCGTTTTTGCCATATACCTTAAAACCACACAGGGTCTTCTTCTCTTGATTTTCTCAGGGTTAGGACGATTTGATCAACCTTATAATTGTATAGAATACGAGAATGGCGTTAGTGATCAAATCGTCATTAATAGGAACGCGCTCGACGAGTTTATAGGGGTTAACTAAAGAGAGTTAACTGTGCTGCGTTATTATAGTTAATATTTTAGAGGCCTTTCTTGTATCGTTTACAACTGAGGCTGAGCTTGCATATCCATATGGTGGGTTCGTCCCCTTTAGTGGGACGGGGTTATTGGTAGCTGTTACTCTGTTAGTCGAATAACTCTACTAACGTTACCACTACGAACCCCACCATAATTGCTTTATCAATTATGCTCTGCTCTATTAAGTAAAAATTCCTGACAATGCGGTGGTACGTTTTACACGAATCAACACCACCTTCGAGCAGCTTCGCTATTTTTTTATCAACATAAGGTAAGCACATCCGTACGAACAATCTAATCTGTACAGTAAGCAGAGCAACTAAAGCAGCATTTAAAGCGCAAAGGATCAGTCAAAATAATTTTCAAGAATTCACGAATGTTTTAAGATTGGAGGCATATAATCGAGTACCTTCCCAGATCTTGATTATTTTAACGTATTTTAACTTTCTTTATAAGAATAAAATATTTCTAGTTAAGACGACGTACAGTCTAAGGATATAGCCAAAGGGCAAGGCGGTGGGTTTTGAACCCATGATTATAGGTTCGAGTCCTATTATCCCAAGTTGTATAGCTCAATTGGTAGAGCAATGGTCTCTTAAACCAGAGGTTTTGGGTTCGAGTCCCAATACACCCAGTAAAAAAACCCTTCGTCTAATGGTAGGACGTTAACCTTTCACGTTAAGAATATGAGTTCGATTCTCATAGGGTTCAGTAATCTAAAACCTATAACTCAGTGGCTAGAGTGCACGCTTGATAAGCGTGAAGTCGATAGTTCGAATCTATCTAGGTCCATGTGAAATCAAGGGTATGCTGAAATGGTAGACAGGCTGATTTTAGAAATCAGTGGGTAACTCCGTATGGGTTCGAGTCCCATTATCCCCAATTAATCGAATTTAATTTCACAAAATTGCTACAAAATAATTGAATATTCTAAAAATAAGGTTTAGTAATTGTATAAAATACAGAGAGTAGATAAAGAATATCTATGCACAAAAATCGTTGGCGTCTAATCGAGCGAAAGTTGCGAGGAGTCGAAATATTACTGAGAATCGCAAGTCCCAAAAAGGAAACTTAACATTTAAATATTGTTCTTACTCGGTTAAGTGAAACATCTCAATAACCGAAGGAAAGGAAAATAATTAAAGATTTTGTTAGTAATGGTGAGTGAACACAAATTAGCTAAAAAATTTGTTAAAAAAACCTAAAAGTTTTATATGAATTAAACACCACAGTGGGTGATAGTCCCGTATACACTTTTTTTAACGAATACGTATGAGTAAAATAAAATCTGTGAAATTTTATTGGAATAAAGCAAAACCATTTGCTAAGGCTAAATATATTTTTGTGACTAATAGTGAACAAGTACTGCGAAGGAAAGGTGAAAAGAATCAGCTAAAAGATCTTGAAATTGTCTACTTTAAGGACTTAGAGCGTAGAAACGTGATGAGGTGCCTTTTGCATAATGAGCGGGCGATTTCTAAGGGACTAGCAAACTATAGTTGTTAAATGAAGGTGCAGTGAAAGCGAGCTTTAATTAAGCGTTAAGTTAGTTTCTAGAGACTCGATACTAAGCGATCTATTTACTGCCAGATTGAAAGTACTTTAACACGTACTGAAGGATCGAACCCATGTATGTTGCATAATACCGGGATGAGCGGTAGCTAGGGGTGAAAGGCTAATCAAGCTTAGTGTTAGCTAGTACTCTACGAAATCTATTTAGGTAGAGCGTTCTGCGTATATTAATGCTGGTAGAGCTCTAGGTAAGCAATGGGAACTAATACTTCTACTGAGTTTACTTAAACTGCGAATAGCAACAAATTTTTACAGAACAGGCAGATTGCGGGCGCGAAGGTTCGTAATCAAAAGGGAAACAGCCCAGAATATCAGCTAAAGTCCTCAAAAATAATTAAGTGTATGGAATAATTCACAGCGTTATAACAATTAGGAGGTTGGCTTAGAAGCAGCCATCCTTTAAAGAAAGCGTAACAGCTCACTAATTTAAAAAAAGCGCCATAGAGTTTTATAATATAACGGACTAAAATTATTTACTGAAGCTATATGCAAATCGGTAGTAGAGTATCTTATATGTTTAAGATGAATTCGTGAGAGTTGATTGCTATATTAAGAGAAAGTATGCCTGTATGAGTAGCGAAGAAGAGTGAGAAGCTCTTCCACCGGAAACATAAGGTTTCCTATTTAGAAATTAATTTTAATAGGGTTAATCGGCCCCTAAATTCTATAATGAAAATTATAATTGATGGGTATTAAGTTAAAATTCTTAAATTTTTCAGTAAGTGACAAAGGTTTGCATACCGTACATTTTTAAGTAATTATTTGCGCGGTTAAAACTTTTCTGGAAAAAGCTTTGAAAACAAAACCGTACTTAAATCGGCACAGATATTTTGGTAGAGTATACCAAGGTGATAGGATAATAATATTGAAGGAACTCGGCAAAATAGCTCCGTAACTTCGGGAGAAGGAGTACCTTTAGCAAGCAATTGTTAATAGGTGTAACAGAATAGAGGGTAGCGACTGTTTACTAAAAACACAGGACTCCGCTAAGTTGTAAAACGATGTATAGGGTCTGACACCTGCCCGGTGCTGAAAGACAAAAAGGATTGGTAGAAATGCCATGAATATAAATCTCAGTAAACGGCGGCTGTAACCATAACGGTCCTAAGGTAGCGAAATTCCTTGTCGGGTGAGTTCCGACCTGCATGAATGGTGTAACGACTTCCCTACTGTCTCCAGTATTAACCTAGTGAAATTAAATTTGCTGTGAAGATGCAGTATAAAAATGATTGGACGGAAAGACCCTGTACACCTTTACTATAATCATAGATTGTTTTTAAAGCATTAGTTATGTAGCATAAGTAGTAAGCTTATAAGACCTTAACGCTAGTTAATTGTTTAGGCGAAAATTGAAATTCTACTTCTCTAATCTTTAAAACTAACTACGCGTGTAGGATATTCTATGACTGGTAGTTTGACTGGGGTGGTCGCCTTCTAAATAGTAACGAAGGCGTGCAAAAGGTAGTTATTACTAATTTCAAATTAGTTAAAAATTTAATGGTAAAAGATTGCTTGACTGGATAGATTGACAAATCGAATCAGAGACGTAAGTCGGCCATAGTGATCCAATAGTGCTGTATGGAAGGGCTATTGCTTAACGGATAAAAGGTACGTCAGGGATAACAGGCTAATGGGCCCTAAGAGTCCTTATCGACGGGCTTGTTTGGTACCTCGATGTCGACTCATCACATCCTGGAGCTGCAGGCGGTTCCAAGGGTTAGGCTGTTCGCCTATTAAAGTGGTACGTGAGTTGGGTTTAGAACGTCGTGAGACAGTTCGGTTCCTATCTGTCATTTTGTGAAAACTAAAAAAATGTTTCTTTTGTACGAGAGGATTGAGAAATGTATACCACTGGTAAATCGATTGTACTGTATTAGGCATTGTCGAGTAGCTACGTATAAATTTTATAATTGCTGAAAGCATATAAGCAAGAAAATAATTTTTAGGTTTTCTTTAAAAGGTTGAAGATAACAACCCCTTTAGGTGGAGAATTTTAATCGGTAACGATCTTGTTTATCCATTCTAATATTTATAGTTTTATATATGACTTCCTTGCAATTTTAGATAGGTTATTTTGCATAAACCTATAGTTTAATGGCAAAATATTTCGCTCATAACGAAAGGTTATTGGTTCGATTCCAATTAGGCCTATTCGTGGTAGTTTACAGTGTTTTCTCTAGTCGAATTTATCTTTAAAATATGCTTTTTGCTTTGTGTGCATAGTTTAATGGTAAAATCAATACCTTGCACGTATTAGATATCAGTTCGATTCTGATTGCGTCCAAAGCAGTCGGGTTATAGTGTAGCATAATAGGTAATGTGTCTGTTTTGGGAACAGAAGATTACAGGTTCGAGTCCTGTCACTCTGACCCGTTCAAATTTTTTAAATCCGAAAAAAGTATTTTGGTAAAAGTGTAACTTAATTGGTAAAGAGTTAACTTGTCGAGTTAAAAGATGCAGGTTCGAGTCCTGTCACTCTCACCCTAGATTTTATAATTTTGTATCGTATCAAGTGTAAAAGCAACTAGCTTAGGTAGGTTGATAAGCTCTACCATCAATATTCGCAGTAAGCGATTAGTGTAAAATAGATTGCATAAAAAACATGAATGATCCTTTTTTTTTAGATAATATACCATTTTTTAAAGAACTTATCGAAATGCCCCCACTTCCTAGATCTGAACTTATAGTTGATTGAGAACTTTTTGAGGCCCGACATCGGGCTTATTGAGCGCACCACTCACCAGTTATTGATAGCGCTACTATATGAAAAGGATTACAGGCTGACAAGATAAACGCTTTACCAGATCACGTAAAGGCGAGTCTTGGTTATCACAGACCTTTTTTTGAAGCTATTACTCCACTCAGGATTTTGTGTAACGTCCCGATACGGTATAAACACGTGACGTATGTTAGCTGAAGACAGCTATGAGCTTTCGCCGAGAGGGTGAATTTTAACTGGGACTCATATTTTCACGATGAGTTTCGATTAATTGAACGCCCCGCATTCGAATATCTAATTGCATGAGGAATCGAAACGTTTTAAGTTGTTAGGTGGTTGTAGTAAATAGGTCTTGCGCAAGTAGGTTTTAGATTTCACAGATGTTTTATGTTTTTAGGTTTAACATAATCAACTAATTTGAATGCTTTAATTACTAGTCCGTTTTTATTTCTTTTATAAGAGCAATGTTTTGCTCGGGAGGTGGTGTAAATGGAAACATACCAGGCTCATGCCCTGACGATGTAGGTTCGAGTCCTGCCCTCCCGAGCAAAAATCATTTTTTTTAAAGATATTATATACTATATTTATAATTCTATTATAAGTATAACAATTATTGGGTTTTATTCTGGCTCCGAGTGAACGCTGGTAACATATTTTAACACATGCAAATCGAACGAAAGTCTTTAGGGGCTTTAGTGGTGACCTGGTGAGTAGCATAAGAGGATCGAAATGTGGGTCAGGTTAAATACCTTCCTTCTCTGCTTAGAGAAAGATTTATATCGCTCGCAATAGAACTTTTACAGGATTAGGTAGTTGTTGTAGTAATTAATCAACAAGCCGACGATGCTTAGCTGGTTTGAGAGAATGATCAGCCACATTGGGACTGGAAACGGCCCAAGTCTTTGAAAAGGGCAGCAGTGGAGAATATTTGACAATGGGCGAAAGCTTGATCGAGTAATGTTACGTGGGTGATAAGAAGGCTTAATTGCCGTAAAACTCGTTTCGTCAAGGATTATAATGCAATCGTACTTGAAGGAGAAGCCCTGACTAACTTCGTGCCAGCAGTCGCGGTAATACGGAGAGGGCTAGTGTTATTCGCATTGACTGGGTGTAAAGGGTGCGTAGGTGGTTTATTAAGTTTCAAGATAAAACTTAAATATAGAATTTAAATATCTTTTAATACTAATAGACTAGAGTTCATTAGAAGATAGCTGAACATTAAGTGTAAAGGTGAAATTTTCCGATATTTAAAGGACATGCAATAGGCGAAGGCTGCTATCTATTTTAAACTGACACTGAGGCACAAAAGCATAGGGATCAAACAGGATTAGAGACCCTGGTAGTCTATGCCCTGACCGATGAATATTGATTATGTTGTAACAAATGTAATTAAGCTAACGCGTAAATATTCCACCTGAGTACTACGACCGCAAGGTTAAAACTCAAAGAAACTGACGGAAGATTGTATAAGCGGTGGAGTATGTGGTTTAATTTGATATAACGCAAAGAATCTTACCAACCCTTGAATACAAGTTCCTTTTTTCGATCACGGGCTATTTTTAGCTTGTGATCGAGAAGGCAGACTTCTCGATAGGGTTTATATAACTCTATCAGTCTGGACTTGTACAGGTGCTGCATGGTTGTCGGCAGTTCGTGTTGTGAAATGTTTTGTTAATTCATTTAACGGACGTAACCTTCAGCTTTATTTGTTTTAAATAGAGCAATTATTAATTTTAAAATTGATTGAGAGAAGAGGAAGTCAAATCATTATGGCCTATATAGGTTGGGCTACACACGTACTACAATGGTAATTACAATGTGAAGCAAAAACGTGAGTTATAGCTAATCATTAAAAATTAACCTTAGTTCTAATTACTCTCTGTAAGTCGAGAGTATGAAGTCGGAATCGCTAGTAATCGCAGAATAGAACGCTGCGGTGAATACATTCTCAATCTTTGTACACACCGCCCGTCACGCCATGGGAATTGGTTTGGTTAGAAGTAATACCGGTTTTATTGTTGCTATTTCTACAATATTTATTTTTAGTCTGGTGCAGTTTAATACGGATCGCGACAACTAGATCAAGGACTGGGGTGAAGTCGTAACAAGGTAGCGGTAGGGGAACCTGCTGCTGGACAAAATTTTTTTAGGGTAATTTTTTTATTTTTCTTGGCATTATTTAATTTTTTTAGAATATGAATTTGAGTAAACTTAATAATAGTGTTTTTGGGTTTTTGGTAGATAATCGTTGGTTATTTTCAACCAACCATAAAGATATCGGAACCCTGTATTTAATTTTCGGTGGTTTTTCGGGAATTATAGGAACAATTTTTTCTATGATTATAAGGTTAGAATTGGCCGCACCCGGATCTCAAATATTAGGGGGTAACAGCCAATTGTATAATGTTATTATTACCGCACACGCTTTCGTTATGATATTCTTCTTTGTTATGCCAGTTATGATAGGTGGATTTGGAAATTGATTTGTTCCTTTAATGATTGGTGCTCCTGATAGATTCGAACTATCGACTTCACGCTTATCAAGCGTGCACTCTAGCCACTGAGTTATAGGTTTTAGATTACTGAACCCTATGAGAATCGAACTCATATTCTTAACGTGAAAGGTTAACGTCCTACCATTAGACGAAGGGTTTTTTTACTGGGTGTATTGGGACTCGAACCCAAAACCTCTGGTTTAAGAGACCATTGCTCTACCAATTGAGCTATACAACTTGGGATAATAGGACTCGAACCTATAATCATGGGTTCAAAACCCACCGCCTTGCCCTTTGGCTATATCCTTAGACTGTACGTCGTCTTAACTAGAAATATTTTATTCTTATAAAGAAAGTTAAAATACGTTAAAATAATCAAGATCTGGGAAGGTACTCGATTATATGCCTCCAATCTTAAAACATTCGTGAATTCTTGAAAATTATTTTGACTGATCCTTTGCGCTTTAAATGCTGCTTTAGTTGCTCTGCTTACTGTACAGATTAGATTGTTCGTACGGATGTGCTTACCTTATGTTGATAAAAAAATAGCGAAGCTGCTCGAAGGTGGTGTTGATTCGTGTAAAACGTACCACCGCATTGTCAGGAATTTTTACTTAATAGAGCAGAGCATAATTGATAAAGCAATTATGGTGGGGTTCGTAGTGGTAACGTTAGTAGAGTTATTCGACTAACAGAGTAACAGCTACCAATAACCCCGTCCCACTAAAGGGGACGAACCCACCATATGGATATGCAAGCTCAGCCTCAGTTGTAAACGATACAAGAAAGGCCTCTAAAATATTAACTATAATAACGCAGCACAGTTAACTCTCTTTAGTTAACCCCTATAAACTCGTCGAGCGCGTTCCTATTAATGACGATTTGATCACTAACGCCATTCTCGTATTCTATACAATTATAAGGTTGATCAAATCGTCCTAACCCTGAGAAAATCAAGAGAAGAAGACCCTGTGTGGTTTTAAGGTATATGGCAAAAACGCTTAACACAATTCTACACAAGCTAGTAAAATTACGCATAATAAAAGAGCTAAAAAAGATAACAAATATAACTATATATATATAAAATACACCAATTAGTTAACCCAAACGTACATACCATACCCACCTATATATATATTATAATATCTTTATTTTTTTTTATTTTTTTGTTTTTCAAAATTTGATTCTTTTCGTTTTACTTCACAATCCACTAACACCTTAAACATACATTACAAAACTATAGTTTATACAGTACCATAAGTCCGGTGTTTTGCGCTTAATCCAAGTACAAAACATTCGTGAATCTTTAATTGAAAAGCATTAATAATTTTAGATGCGCATGAAAACGGCTATTTTTCCTGCAAAGCATCATCGGGCGGCTCCTTTGGCCACAATCGATCATCGTACAGCGCAGGCTTAAATCATCACTTTGTGTTGGTCGCCTCCTCCCCGCTCGGTATAGATTCTAAAACATCGTGATCAAAGAAAACCCTAAAGTGATTAAACGCTGTAAAAGATTGGGTTTTTTGCGTGCCGGGTTTTAACGAGTAGCTATAGCGCCTAACAGCAAGCCTCTTCTCCAAATCAAACAAAGCGTAAAACGACACGTTCTCTTGTGGTAACGAATTCGCGAAATCTTCAAAACTAAAGCCCAACTCGCTCACTCCATGGCAGACGACACCCTCTAAAAGACCTGGATTAGATCTGCCGGGAACGAGTCAAACACCAAAATTGCCCTCTGCAAAATTTGAAATCAACTGCCTTAACACCTCGTCGCTGAACTCGTTCTCAAAGTAAAAATCCACAAAAACCGAGCCTGATTTGTAATAAGCTATAGTAAACACTCTCAACTGCTCTAGATCAAAAACTAAGCAGAAAAGCTCAAGCGCGTGGCATGAGAAATCGGCCCACGCGCCGTACTTAAGTCCACCATGGCTTACGCCTTCCCGCAATCTGTACTCGAAACTAACTCGAGTGTGTGGCTTAGCAAACTGATTTCCTGTAAGAAAGCTTTGCATAAGGCCAGTTTGCAATGGTAACATGCTAAAAGAACAACTTCTTCGGTGTTCAATTTCATCTATAGATCTAAGGCTATAAAACGCTAGCGACCCGGAACGCACATCCTTACTGTTGTTTGTGACCAGAATGTAAAAATGTTCTATAAAACCACCCTTTACTTCTTCGAAGCTTCACGAATGCGAAATTCTCTCAGCGTCATACTCTTCAACAAAGTAAGCCTTAAGCTTACTCAATTGCTGCTCGTTTAAATCGAGGTATAATGTAGCATCTCCGTGTAAATTAAAAAAATATAGATACTCAAATTTTGAGCCCAGCCCAAATTTCGTTGAAAATTTGTCAAGTCACTCCAACATTGCGTCCTCTCAGAGCGAGGACTCATGATGGCAATTTTTTCTCTCAACAAGATCCACAGTGCTGGGTGATATAAGAGCCAATCGCTGCAGGCTTACGCACGTGTTGAAATTGCAAATCTCATGAGCTCGAAACATCTCTCCAAACGCCATTCCTGTGTCCTCAAGAATACACGCATCAATAGGCATAAACTCGAAATCAACGTACCCGTAGTTTTTGAAATTTGCCACCCACTCTCGCATAGAAACTATAAAATCGCCATTAATTCTTTTATTCTTCATTTTTTTATTTTTTTTTCTTAACTAACAACGGGATATGTGAAACTAAAGAGGATTTAGGATTTGTTTCGATAATTGGAACTATTACACCATTTTTGATCTCGTAACGCGAGGATTTGATGCTAAGGAAAACCTCGTCCAAAAAGGTTCGACCACCTGTTACAAGAAAGCTTGGGTGTTTACAAGTTTGGGGTAAAAGCCTCATCGGAGCAATTTGATTGGCATCGCAATCCGAGCCGCCTGACTTAAGCCCAGTTTGCTGTATAAAATTCATAAATTGCGTATCAACATGATACAGCGGAGTCGAATACTGCGAACGTGCCTGATTGAGTAAATCTCTCTTAGATAAAAAAACGCTGTCATATTCCTTGCGCGCGTGAGTGTACCCGTTAACGCAGATCAGCGGATCCTTCGCGCCGTCGTCTGCGACGTACTCGTGAATCTTTAACACGTTTATATAGTGTTTAAGCAGATAACGCTGATCGCCTGGCAAGCCTGAATAATCGCTCTTAAAAACGTTCTTTGCGAGCACGGAACTTTTCTGTTCAGAAAATATCAAAACAAGCTTATCTCCACCATCAATATCCGCGGTCTCCTGATGACAAACTCTAACATCATAAATTGAGTGATCAATAGAAGACTCTTTACCGCTTACAGGCACGTTGCCAAACGGATTATAATTGTCATTAAATAAAACGTTCTGCTTGACACTATCGAACAATGCACCTAAAGTCTCCACTCCGTAATCGGTGTACGCAATATGAAAATTGCAAATTGAGAAGTTTAACAGCAGTACAAAAAAAACGAAAATTAGCGTAAAACACGTAAAATAGAACATAAAACGATCGAGCAGAAGATTCAATAACCGGAAGTTGTCAACAAGGTAAATTAGCACTAAAATCGGAAAGAGCGAAAATTCTATACAAAGTATAGTGTAAATTAAAATTGAAAGACAAAAATATAAGGCAAATAATACGGGATTAGACTTTTGACAAATTTTCCTAAATGCTGCAAAAAAAGTTATTTTATATTTTTTAAAAATCACAATATATCTACTTAAAATAAACGAAGTCTTTATAGTGAACTGCCCTTCAAAAACTCTAGTTATGCGTGAAGTATTCGCAGTGTTCTAAGGTTACGCCTCCCGTTATACTTATAATAGAATTATAAATATAGTATATAATATCTTTAAAAAAAATGATTTTTGCTCGGGAGGGCAGGACTCGAACCTACATCGTCAGGGCATGAGCCTGGTATGTTTCCATTTACACCACCTCCCGAGCAAAACATTGCTCTTATAAAAGAAATAAAAACGGACTAGTAATTAAAGCATTCAAATTAGTTGATTATGTTAAACCTAAAAACATAAAACATCTGTGAAATCTAAAACCTACTTGCGCAAGACCTATTTACTACAACCACCTAACAACTTAAAACGTTTCGATTCCTCATGCAATTAGATATTCGAATGCGGGGCGTTCAATTAATCGAAACTCATCGTGAAAATATGAGTCCCAGTTAAAATTCACCCTCTCGGCGAAAGCTCATAGCTGTCTTCAGCTAACATACGTCACGTGTTTATACCGTATCGGGACGTTACACAAAATCCTGAGTGGAGTAATAGCTTCAAAAAAAGGTCTGTGATAACCAAGACTCGCCTTTACGTGATCTGGTAAAGCGTTTATCTTGTCAGCCTGTAATCCTTTTCATATAGTAGCGCTATCAATAACTGGTGAGTGGTGCGCTCAATAAGCCCGATGTCGGGCCTCAAAAAGTTCTCAATCAACTATAAGTTCAGATCTAGGAAGTGGGGGCATTTCGATAAGTTCTTTAAAAAATGGTATATTATCTAAAAAAAAAGGATCATTCATGTTTTTTATGCAATCTATTTTACACTAATCGCTTACTGCGAATATTGATGGTAGAGCTTATCAACCTACCTAAGCTAGTTGCTTTTACACTTGATACGATACAAAATTATAAAATCTAGGGTGAGAGTGACAGGACTCGAACCTGCATCTTTTAACTCGACAAGTTAACTCTTTACCAATTAAGTTACACTTTTACCAAAATACTTTTTTCGGATTTAAAAAATTTGAACGGGTCAGAGTGACAGGACTCGAACCTGTAATCTTCTGTTCCCAAAACAGACACATTACCTATTATGCTACACTATAACCCGACTGCTTTGGACGCAATCAGAATCGAACTGATATCTAATACGTGCAAGGTATTGATTTTACCATTAAACTATGCACACAAAGCAAAAAGCATATTTTAAAGATAAATTCGACTAGAGAAAACACTGTAAACTACCACGAATAGGCCTAATTGGAATCGAACCAATAACCTTTCGTTATGAGCGAAATATTTTGCCATTAAACTATAGGTTTATGCAAAATAACCTATCTAAAATTGCAAGGAAGTCATATATAAAACTATAAATATTAGAATGGATAAACAAGATCGTTACCGATTAAAATTCTCCACCTAAAGGGGTTGTTATCTTCAACCTTTTAAAGAAAACCTAAAAATTATTTTCTTGCTTATATGCTTTCAGCAATTATAAAATTTATACGTAGCTACTCGACAATGCCTAATACAGTACAATCGATTTACCAGTGGTATACATTTCTCAATCCTCTCGTACAAAAGAAACATTTTTTTAGTTTTCACAAAATGACAGATAGGAACCGAACTGTCTCACGACGTTCTAAACCCAACTCACGTACCACTTTAATAGGCGAACAGCCTAACCCTTGGAACCGCCTGCAGCTCCAGGATGTGATGAGTCGACATCGAGGTACCAAACAAGCCCGTCGATAAGGACTCTTAGGGCCCATTAGCCTGTTATCCCTGACGTACCTTTTATCCGTTAAGCAATAGCCCTTCCATACAGCACTATTGGATCACTATGGCCGACTTACGTCTCTGATTCGATTTGTCAATCTATCCAGTCAAGCAATCTTTTACCATTAAATTTTTAACTAATTTGAAATTAGTAATAACTACCTTTTGCACGCCTTCGTTACTATTTAGAAGGCGACCACCCCAGTCAAACTACCAGTCATAGAATATCCTACACGCGTAGTTAGTTTTAAAGATTAGAGAAGTAGAATTTCAATTTTCGCCTAAACAATTAACTAGCGTTAAGGTCTTATAAGCTTACTACTTATGCTACATAACTAATGCTTTAAAAACAATCTATGATTATAGTAAAGGTGTACAGGGTCTTTCCGTCCAATCATTTTTATACTGCATCTTCACAGCAAATTTAATTTCACTAGGTTAATACTGGAGACAGTAGGGAAGTCGTTACACCATTCATGCAGGTCGGAACTCACCCGACAAGGAATTTCGCTACCTTAGGACCGTTATGGTTACAGCCGCCGTTTACTGAGATTTATATTCATGGCATTTCTACCAATCCTTTTTGTCTTTCAGCACCGGGCAGGTGTCAGACCCTATACATCGTTTTACAACTTAGCGGAGTCCTGTGTTTTTAGTAAACAGTCGCTACCCTCTATTCTGTTACACCTATTAACAATTGCTTGCTAAAGGTACTCCTTCTCCCGAAGTTACGGAGCTATTTTGCCGAGTTCCTTCAATATTATTATCCTATCACCTTGGTATACTCTACCAAAATATCTGTGCCGATTTAAGTACGGTTTTGTTTTCAAAGCTTTTTCCAGAAAAGTTTTAACCGCGCAAATAATTACTTAAAAATGTACGGTATGCAAACCTTTGTCACTTACTGAAAAATTTAAGAATTTTAACTTAATACCCATCAATTATAATTTTCATTATAGAATTTAGGGGCCGATTAACCCTATTAAAATTAATTTCTAAATAGGAAACCTTATGTTTCCGGTGGAAGAGCTTCTCACTCTTCTTCGCTACTCATACAGGCATACTTTCTCTTAATATAGCAATCAACTCTCACGAATTCATCTTAAACATATAAGATACTCTACTACCGATTTGCATATAGCTTCAGTAAATAATTTTAGTCCGTTATATTATAAAACTCTATGGCGCTTTTTTTAAATTAGTGAGCTGTTACGCTTTCTTTAAAGGATGGCTGCTTCTAAGCCAACCTCCTAATTGTTATAACGCTGTGAATTATTCCATACACTTAATTATTTTTGAGGACTTTAGCTGATATTCTGGGCTGTTTCCCTTTTGATTACGAACCTTCGCGCCCGCAATCTGCCTGTTCTGTAAAAATTTGTTGCTATTCGCAGTTTAAGTAAACTCAGTAGAAGTATTAGTTCCCATTGCTTACCTAGAGCTCTACCAGCATTAATATACGCAGAACGCTCTACCTAAATAGATTTCGTAGAGTACTAGCTAACACTAAGCTTGATTAGCCTTTCACCCCTAGCTACCGCTCATCCCGGTATTATGCAACATACATGGGTTCGATCCTTCAGTACGTGTTAAAGTACTTTCAATCTGGCAGTAAATAGATCGCTTAGTATCGAGTCTCTAGAAACTAACTTAACGCTTAATTAAAGCTCGCTTTCACTGCACCTTCATTTAACAACTATAGTTTGCTAGTCCCTTAGAAATCGCCCGCTCATTATGCAAAAGGCACCTCATCACGTTTCTACGCTCTAAGTCCTTAAAGTAGACAATTTCAAGATCTTTTAGCTGATTCTTTTCACCTTTCCTTCGCAGTACTTGTTCACTATTAGTCACAAAAATATATTTAGCCTTAGCAAATGGTTTTGCTTTATTCCAATAAAATTTCACAGATTTTATTTTACTCATACGTATTCGTTAAAAAAAGTGTATACGGGACTATCACCCACTGTGGTGTTTAATTCATATAAAACTTTTAGGTTTTTTTAACAAATTTTTTAGCTAATTTGTGTTCACTCACCATTACTAACAAAATCTTTAATTATTTTCCTTTCCTTCGGTTATTGAGATGTTTCACTTAACCGAGTAAGAACAATATTTAAATGTTAAGTTTCCTTTTTGGGACTTGCGATTCTCAGTAATATTTCGACTCCTCGCAACTTTCGCTCGATTAGACGCCAACGATTTTTGTGCATAGATATTCTTTATCTACTCTCTGTATTTTATACAATTACTAAACCTTATTTTTAGAATATTCAATTATTTTGTAGCAATTTTGTGAAATTAAATTCGATTAATTGGGGATAATGGGACTCGAACCCATACGGAGTTACCCACTGATTTCTAAAATCAGCCTGTCTACCATTTCAGCATACCCTTGATTTCACATGGACCTAGATAGATTCGAACTATCGACTTCACGCTTATCAAGCGTGCACTCTAGCCACTGAGTTATAGGTTTTAGATTACTGAACCCTATGAGAATCGAACTCATATTCTTAACGTGAAAGGTTAACGTCCTAC
>Ga0115853_100203_pt1 | contig 17899 bp, 16 predicted proteins | sample InSIn5gowninarea_FD_83867 | JGI IMG/M metagenome (GOLD analysis project Ga0115853, IMG submission 83867)
TGGAATTTATTACAGGGATATCAAATAATTCTAAACAACATGATGCAATCATGGTAGTGGTTGATAATTAGTTGAGCAAAGTGGCTTACTTCATAGCCGTTAAGTCTACAAATTTAGCCAGTGAAGTGGCTTAAATTTTCGTAAAGGAGATTGTGAGACTGCACATAGTCCTCAAGAAGATTATCTCGGATAGAGATTCCAAGTTCACTTCAAAGTTTTGGAGAGAACTATTTTTATGATTGGAAACTAAGTTGGCATTTAGCACAACTTATCATCCACAGGCTGATGTGAAAATAGAATGAATGAACATAATTCTTGAGGACATGCTAAGAATACATGTAATGCACCAACCTCGGAAGTGGGAAGAATATCTTCCACTTGTAGAATTTACATACAACAATGGGTGTCAAGAATCACTGAAAATGAGCCCATTTGAAGTAATTTATGGGTAGAATTTTAATACTCCTATAAACTAGAATGATCTAGTGAATAGGGTCCTTATTAGGCCTGATATGTTGAAGGACATGGACCAAGAAATGCAGACTGTTAGAAGGAATTTAAAGGTGGAATGGGACAATAAAAAGAGCTATGCAAACTAACATAGGGTTCAAAAGGAGTTCCAAGTTAAGAAACATGTTTTCCTGAGAATTAGACCCAAGAAGAGTTCCTTAAAATTTGGCACCACAATTTTGTGGGCCATTTGAAGTGCTCAAAAGGATATGGCCAATGGCCTCTAGGCTAGCCTTGACTCCATCAATAAAGGTTCATGATGTCTTTCATGTTTCATTTCTTAAAAGATACGTGCATGATGCTAATAATGTAATTGATTGGTTTGTGTTACGGGTAGAACCAGAGAGAGAGTTCTAACCGAAACCTCTATGCGTCCTGGATTAGAGGTAGATCATGCTCCAAAATAGAGCAATAGAAAAAGTCAAAGTGCAATGGAGGCATTTTGGGCCCAAGAAAGCCATGTGAGAAATGGTTGACCAGATGCGAGAAACATATCATTTCTTATTTGTTGAATAAAGAAAGTGTAAATACATTGTAAATGTTGTACATAGATGCATGTGTAAAGATTCATATCAACAATGCTTAGTCTAAAGCATGTTTTGTTTGTATATGGTTATTGAACATCAATGACATTTTTTCGCCCCCAAGGGGGAGGAGACTATGAAATCCCCTAGCTAATATTCCCTGATTGTAAATAATTGTGATTATTTAAAAGGCTGAAAGAAAGGAACACTGATTCCAGTAGCTTGTGGAATTAGTGAAATTAAATACATCAATCATGGGTTGGCTAACAATTTTAATGGCTTGACTGTGCAATAAATTTAACTGGAAAGGAAAAGGACAAGCCCAATTTTCCTTTTGGCTCTAACAATAAGAAAATAGGAAAAAAAAATTGAAGAATAGGAATGGGTTGCACATTCTAAGGAGGTTGACTATGTGGAGCCCTGGGAAAAGACAAACGGTTGGTTTGTTAGTGATGCACAAAAGAAATTCGATGGAAAGGGAACTCATTCATGTTTGTGCAGTGGAGAAGTAGAGAACTCACTCTAAATCATACACAATGGAAGGTAACAATGTGTGGAACACTGGAAAAATGAATTCCTCCAAGGTTCATAAGTCTCAAGGAGAGCATCAACTAGAATCACATGATCAAGCTTTGAAGATAGTGAACCAACCGAAGAACCCTCAAAGAGGATTATTAGGTGAGAATATCATAGAGAGCAATGAATTTCCTAGAGGCTAAGTAACTCACTAGAATCTTGTGGATTGATGAACATACTAGATTGGGAAGAGACACCCAGGAACTTGTGAGGGCTTATGAACCCCATGAGTTTCCTTGGGGATGAAGCTCAGGTGCTTGAATAACTAATGAAGTACCTGGAGAAGTGATTTCTTACTCATAAGTAGCTTATCCACTAATGAACCTTCCCTTGATGTGGAATCTCTTCTCTTAAAAGGGAGATGAGACTCTTTGTAATATGGTATGTTGTCATCGATGTGAATCGTGTCTGAAAAGTTTGGAAAGACCGAATGGAAGTTTGGTAGTTGGTGGATGAAGGTGGAATGACATTGTGACATCTTGTTTCAGCTGTCAATATTGGTTGATTTTCCTCTCAGAAGCACTCCGCCTCAAGTGCATCTCAAGCACTGGAATCTAGTTCAGGGGTGAAAACTACGAGTAAAAGTGGTTGTAGCTTGTCTAAGGTTGGGTGGAGAGTTGAAGTCCCACTCTCATTCGAAAAATCATTGTGTTGCATGAGATACATATTTATCTATGCTCTTTTGTTTAAATGTATTGTACATCTAGTTTTCCTTGGTTGAATGTTGTATTCGTGATATGAAACTGGGGCTTCATTCTTAAAAGAGGAATGCCAATTATCTGTGCAATGATTTTTAAGGAAATAATTGTTTTCCAGTGACGAATTTTGGACTAGACTGTAACCTTAATAATTGGTTTAATGTATGGGTAAAAATATATTCGTTGAAATGAATTATGTGTTTATTCTTATTGAAATTTAGTCGAGTGGCACATAGTGAAACCTTCTATATGAATAAATATATGTTATATGCCTTGCGTTACAAATTTCCCGTTTAAGCTCAGGAGAGATAGGCCCATAAGGGCCTACTTACACTCTTGTATGTTTGTAGGCCATGCATCATAGGCATGGGAAAAGGCCCTTATACATGCATTAACAATTTCCAAGAGCGAGGTTGGAATCCTTAATACTAGAGCATTGGAATTCAAAAGGGAATGGCATAACCCTCCCGTTTTCACTCATGTGACCAAGTATGGCGATCAAGCACTTATATAGGAGAAATTAAAGCCACCAATGGGTGAGAACTCATGGTAATTATATGACCCCAGAGGTTTGGTACCCCAAAGGTTTCAAGGGGAGCACCAAGGCAAACTCCTAAGATCAATGATTGATGGAACCGAAAAATACGAGGCACTTGAAAAGGAAGGTGTGCTAAAGGATGATGTCACCCCAACATTTAGGATCAATGACATCACCCCGAACCCCAGACCCAAAGATTTTAGACGAAGGGCATAGTAGAATGTCTGATATTTAAGTTTCGGGGTGACTTGGCGTGTGGGGCTTGTTTAGTGGAGATAAGTGTTGTGTGGCATAATCATTTTACATATAAATGAAGTGGGGTGGCGAATATTTATTATAAGTGTATATTACCTTGTAGCTTGGGAGATTGTACCCAAAATATATTTTATTCCCCAGGAAACATGGTCACCACAGACCACCCATGTAAATTGAATATATACTATGTATTACGTTAAATATGGACCTTGAGAGTCTAGAGAGAGGTGGATGTGAGGTACAACATGAATGGGTTGATTTCTTATGTAACACTACCATGTGGTAGTGTCTTGGTTGACTCAGATAACCATGTGGGACCATGTGGGGCTCACATGGGCACCACTTGGAAAGTCAAGATGACATGGCACTATCTAATTAGATAATTATTTGAATGGCCATATATTTCAATCTAGGAGTTAGATTCAAGCAAGTTTTATATCATTGGAAAGCTCTTGATGAGACAAATGCACCAATGTCGTCCATTTTAATTTTTGAGAAAGTAAAAAAGGGTCAAAAAATTTAGACCCCATCTCCATAACTGAACTTTGGAAGTCGGGTCAGCTTAGTAACTACCTCCTTCTACCCTTAGTTGGGGCTAGGGTTACTAAGGGGTATGTTACATGCATATATAATATCTAGTATTGACATTTTCAAGTATAGTAGACTCCTAATCATGGACCTGTAAATAGTTGAATTAACCTCATGATATTCATCATCCTTACTTAAATTGCATCTGGTAGTCATTGGGATACTAACTAGTGCACATTCTTCCATTCTAAATGGCTTGAGCCAATACTTCATTGGTTTTAGAAACCTGTAGTCCAAGGAAGAAGGACAATTCTCCAATTATTGACATTTAAAATTCCCTTGACATTTTCTAAGCGAATCCATGATTCATATCATCATTATTGCTTCCAAATATGAGATCATCCACATATACAAATGTAATTAATAAGTTGTCTTTTTCAACTAGGGTCAAATTCCACATTTGAAAACTCAAGCGACCAAGATGATGCTTGCATTAAATTCCTCTTTTCTAGAGGACCAAAATCCACCTAAAGATCACGTAATTTGGTTAAACAGAAGTTAAGTTTTGAATTATTTTATTCATACATACATTATGGAATGGGTTACCTCTAACCACATGGGTAACTTCTTGGGTCAATCTTAACCCCAAGTTAACCCTCAAGAAACCCTATAAAAGGAAGCAACCTCAAGTTCATTTCAACACATCATCTTTCTATTCTTCTATTTTTTCTTGGCTCGAATAGGTAAGTCGGAAGGAGTTCACGCAGGGTCCGAAATCATAGGAGAAAGGTTCGCTTTGAGTTTGGGTTTTATGGATCTTGGTCGCTGGCACAGAACAGAAAATTTTCGTTCTTGGATGTAGGCACAGAGTAGGAAAGGGAGAGACTCTAGCTCTCTAGTCTCTCTAGTTGCTCGAAGACAATTTAGTGAGAGCGACTCTAGGTTCAGAGGCAGATCGAAAGGTTTAGGTCCTCGGTCGCTTGTACAGAGTAGTCTTGGGAGTGACCATGACATCTCAGATGCTCGCATAGCAAAAGTGAGGGAGTGAATCTAGGTTTTAGTTATATTATGCCATTGTCACATGTATAAAGACTTCCTGGGAGTGACCCTGCATTCATAGTCACCCGCATACAATGACAGAGAGAGAGACCAAGGAGTTTTGGTCACACGCAGACAATGTTGATTAGGGTGACCATAGTTCAGATCTAGGGTTTGACATCTTGGCTTTAGTTGACTTCAATGATCTGGTAGATCTATATTTCTATATACTGTTACATAGATTTGTAGATCTGATTTGTTATTATCCACTGCAATTATATGTATTAGGCTCATTGTACTCTATGCTAAAATATTTTTATGATGATCTACTAAAGAATAAGATTTGAAAGGGTTCCCCTTGTGGGGTTTTCCCCCAGTCTTAGACCAATCTGCTGTCTCTTATGGTTGTGATTTTGTCTTCATTGTCACTACATATATTGTTCTTTCTTCAATTATAATTATGATTGATTATACTACTAATAATTGGATGCATTGTTAATGAAAAGATAAATTGGGCTAAAGTAACTGATACAAAAAATAACAATCAGAAAATTTAACGTGGTATCAGAGCTAAGGTGAACGAAAAGCCCAAGAGAAGACAAGCTTTGAAGCCCTCTCTTTCAGGAATAAGATTTCCTATTCAAGGTCAAGATGTCGTCCTCTACCTTCGAGGAGCATGAAAAGTTGGGTGATGCATCAATTTTTGCTGCATGGAAAGTTAGATTGGAAATCATATCGAACAACAATGATGTTCTAGAATACATTTAAGTAAGGATTCTCGAGCCTCTAGAAAATGCTTCTGCTTCTCTTAAGAACAAGTACAAGAAAGGTGAGTCTAAAGCAAAGAAAATTCTAGCTGATGGTTTACAAGATCATTTTCTTGCATATGTTGGGAATTTAAGAAATTATAAAGATATGTATGACAAGATAGATGACACGTATGAAATCAAAAACTTGAATGAGATCATCACCTTGAAAGATAAACTCAAGGAAACTAAGATGAACAAAGGAGAAACTGTTCAATCCTACATTATTCAGATCTCTTGCCTTAGAGATCAATTGCAGAGAGTTGGAGAAAACGTGTCTGCCGGGGAACTAGTAGTTGTGACTCTTAGAGGTCTCCCTCCCATTCGGGAAACCTTCGTTACTACAATCAACAACAACAATGTCCTTTCGACATTTGACAAAATTGTTGGGAAGCTCACACAAGAAGAATCTAGGATGATAGTAAGAGGAAGGGTTCAAAAGCATGAAGAGGGAGAGCCCACTGCATATATCACTCATGGCAGAAAGAAGAAGAGAAAAGGATGTCCGTCATAGAAGCCTCCTTCTCAAAACACAAAAGGAAGAAATGACAAATGGTTATCTCATGTTAAATGCTTCAATTTTCATAAGAAAGGTCATTATGCCCATGACTGTCCCGAGAAGAACAAAGGACATAACTACAACACTAGAAGCAACTATAATGAAAGAAGAAGAAAAGATTATCAAAGGAATAACTATGATAGAAGATTTGAAAGAAGAAGAAGAGACTCCTCAAGTGATCGTGAAGAAAATCGTCCTTTTCAAAAGAAGTCAAAGGCTCCTAGGTACGAAAGTAATGTTGTAAATAAATCTGAATACATTCTTATTTCTTTTCTTACTAGTTCTTCTCCTCTGGATTCATGGGATAGTTGGTTGGTTGATAGTGGGGCCACTCATCATTTCTTTGGTTGCAAGGAAATCCTCTCTAATCTGGTAGAGAGGGAGACTAAACTAAAGGTCATTCTTGGAGACAACTCCACTCATCCTGTGAAAGGCTTTGGGTCTGTCAAATTTTATTTGAATTCTAGAGAATCAGTTTCATTGCATGATGTTATGTATGTACTAGGATTAATGAATAATCTGGTATCTATATCTACATTGGAAGATAAAGGGATGGAGGTTTCCTTCATAAAAGGTAAAGTCTTGACTTGGCCTGCTGATTCACCTATGAAACTTGCATTCACATTATGATCAAGATTTGAAGGACTCTATAGAGTCAATGGAAGAACTCTTTTAGAATTGGTTCATAATACCAATCATTTGAGTGAATTATGGCACCACAGACTAACTCATATTCACTATGATGCACTTCCAAAATTGAACAAATTGGTCTCTGGTATTACTGATGTTCAAGATCATCATGATAGAGTTTTTCTAGGTTGTGCAAGTGGAAAGAAAACAAGGGGGTCATTTACCTCTAGTAAGACAAGACAAATGACATCCTCCATCTCATTCATTGTGATATATGTGGTCTGATTCCTATACACTCTATTGGTGGTCATCTCTACTACGTCACCTTTATTTATGACTTCTCAAGAAAGCCATGGATATACTATCTTAGGCACAAGGATGAAGCCTTCGAAACATTCAAGGAATTCAAAGCCTTGATAAAAAATCAATAAGGAAAGAGAATCAAAGTCTTCAGGTTAGGCAATGGATGAAAATACACGTCAAAATAATTCATAACATTTTGCAAGAAAGATGGAATCAAGAAGGAAACGATTGTGCCATATAAACCTGAATAGAATGGTCTAGTTGAAAGAAAGAACATGTCTATATTAGAAGTTGCCCATGCTATGCTCCATGATCAAAAGGTGCCAAAGTTCCTTTGGGCCAAAGCTACATCTACTGATGTATATGTTCATAATACGGTGCCTCATCAAGAATTAGAAAACTAGACTCCTGAAGAAATATTTATAGGAATTAAGCCTAATAGCAGCCATCTTCATGTATTTGGATGCCCAGTATATTTTCATGTGCCGAAAGACAAAAGGAACAAATTGGAAGCTATTGGTAGAAAAGGTATGTTTGTGGTTTATTGTGAAAATTATAAAGCATATAGAATTTACATTCCTAGTCATAGGAAGGTTGAAATTAGTAGGGATGTAACATTTGATGAAGATGCAACTCTTGGAAAAGAAAAATATCTTTGTCCACCTCCTCCTCCCAAGGCAGAGAATGATGACTGGGATATTATGGATGGTCTATCTATACCTGAGTATGATATGGTTGATGATCCCATAGAGCCTATGGATCCATTAGACCCTCCTCCAAGTGCTCCTCCCTCTACAAAGATACCACTTTGGCTTCGCGATAATTTATAATATACTGAATGAAATGTCCCCATTCACTGATCATTCAGAGAAAGGAAGCAATGGTGCAGATATCAGGGATTTGTTGCTGTTATGAGTACTGTGATTCATGTCGAACCATCTACATTTGAAGAAGTAGTAAAAGAACAAGTTTGGAAGGATTCTATGGTTGAAGAATATGAATCAATTATGAAAAACAATGCATGGGATATTGTACCTAGACTGAAAGGGAAGTTTGTTGCGACTTCAAAATGGCTATTCAAAACCAAACATGTAATTGATGGCAACTTTGAGAAATATAAATAAATATTCGTAGCTCGAGGCTTCTCTCAGAAAGAGGGAGAATATTATGATGACATATTTTCTCTTGTAGCTTGATATAAAACCATCCATTCTATAGTTTCCCTTGCCGCGAGTTAGGGATGGACTCTTCCTTAGATGGATGTAAAGACCACATTCCTTCATGGCATGTTACAAGAAGAGGTATATGTTGAAAAACCATAGGGATTCAAAGTAGAATATTGAAGAACACATGGTTGCAAGTTAAAGAGGGCATTGTATTTTTTGAAGCAAGCTCCTTGAACTTGGTATGCACATATTGACAGTTACTTAGTGAAGTTGGGATTCACAAGAAGCAATGCCGATCCCAACCTCTACTTCAAGGTAGTCCAAGGTATTCCATTGATTTTGATCTTATATGTTGAGATCTATTCTCGATAGGTGGTGAGATGATCAAATGTAAGAGGAAGCTAGCATCTAAATTTGAGATGAAATACCTTGGTCTCATGCACTACTTTTTGGGCCTTGAGGTGTGGCAAAAGCATAGTGATATTTTCCTTTCACAAGGAGAATATGTTGTAAAGTTGCTGGAAATATTTGGAATGACTGAATGTAAATCCATGGTTACACTAATGGAAATGAACTTCAAGAAGTTATGTAGAAATGTTGTAGGACCAGACTTAGAAAATTCGTCCCAATATAGACAATTGATTGGGGCTTTGATGTTCCTTGTGAACACCTGTACAAACATATGCTATGCAGTAAACACATTGAGTCGATTCATGACCGAGCCCTGCCACACATATTGGATCGCTGCCAAACACATATTGAGATATTTGCATGGGTCGATCACACTTGGCCTGAGATATTCTGTAGGAAATGTTAAACTTCATGGATATACTGATGTTGATTGGGCCAAAATTTTTATCAGTAGGAAAAGTACTTATTTATGTTGTTTTAGTCTTGGATTTTCCATGATATCCTGTATGAGAAATAAACAAAAGTTTGTAGCATTAAGCATCGTTGAAGTAGAATACATTGCTGCTAGCATGGCTAGCTATGAAGCAGTTTGGTTGAGAAAGCTCTTTGGAGAGCTATTTGAGCAGGTCCTAGATACTATAATGATATACTACGACAACAAGAGTGGAATATGTTTGGAAGAGAATCATGTGTTCCATGACAAGTCCAAGCATATTGAAATTCAATATCACTTTATTCGAGACATGGTGCACAGAGGAGTTGTCAGGCTCCATCACATATCGACAAACAAACAAATTGTAGATATTTTCACAAAGGAATTACCAAAGAGAAATTTCTTGGTCTTCATAGAGAAACTTGTATTGATGGATGTATCCCCTCTGAATGAGGTGCAACGCTGATCGAGGACATTGAGCCAACTCTTCCTACCCTGTTTGCTCTCCCTAGGTGAGGAATCAAGATGGAGGGCTCCTGGGGTTGAGGTAACTCTGGACAATAGGGTGTTACCCCTATCTGTTACCCATAGGTTTGGAGTAGTAGCTCACCCTATCTTGGTCTTTGTAGAGTATACCCCATTTGGCATTAAGTTGGGCTTATTGGGAGTATTGCTCCTTGTTTGGCAAATGATTTGAGAGTGTACTTAGGGGCGTACAACCCAAGGTGATTATAATGCAGGTGTTCTACCACATGACTATTCTGGGTCATCGATGGGAAGATCAGTAAGCAATAGGATGGGTTTAGTTAATTGATGGGAAGACCAGTAGGCAATATGATGGGTTTAGTTAACCCGATATGATTCCAGGTTGAGGGTAAATCTCCCAGATGAAATTCCAGGGTTGAGGGTTTTATAAGGGTGGAAGCTATTGCTCCCTGATTATTCTTCTAGATCTGAGAAAGTTTCAACATATGGAGTTGAGCAGAGACAGTAAAAGCATTACAACAACTTGACAGGTTGACCAACTGACATCTATTGAAAGGTGGAATTCTTCCTAGTTGAGAAGGAGTGTTAATTTTTGCAACTAGGGTCAAATTCCACACTCGACAACTCAGATGACCAAGATTATGCTTGCATTAAATTCCTCTTTTCGAGATCACCAAAATCAACCTAAATATCACCTAATTTAGTTAAGCAGAAGTTAAGTTTTGAATTATTTTATTCATACATACATTATGGAATGGGTCGGCTCTAACCACATGGGTAACTACTTGGTTTAATATTAACCCCAAGTTAACCCTCAGGAAAGCATATAAAAGGAAGCGACCTCAAGTTCATTTTAACAAATCATCTTTCTATTCTTCTATTTTGTCTTTACTTGCATAGCTACACTAGAAGGAGTTCGCACAGGGTCTGAAATCACTGGAGAAAGGTTCGCTTCGTGTTTGGGTTTTATGGATCTCAGACGCTTGCACAACAAAAGTAAGGGAGTGAATATGGGTTTTAGTTATATTATACCATAGTTGCATGCATAAATACTTCCTGAGAGTGACCCTGCAGTCACATTCATCTGCATACTGTGACCGTGAGAGCGACCAAGGAGTTTTAGTCGTACATAGACAATGTTGATGAGGGTGACCAGAGTTCAGATCTAGGGTTTGACATCTTGGATTTAGTTGACTTCAATGATTTGGTAGATCTAGATTTCTATTTGTTGTTACACAGATCTGTAGATCTGATTTGTTATTATCCGCTACAATTATATGCATTGGGCTCATTGTAATCTCTGCTAAATTATTTTTATGACAATCTACTAAAGAAGAATACTTGAAAGGGTTTCCCCCTTGTGGGGATTTTCCTTGGTCTTAGACCAATCTATTCTCTCTTATGGTTGTGCGGTTGTCTTCTTTGTCACTACATTATTGTTCTTTCTTTAGTTACAATTATGATTGATTATACTGCTAATAATTGGATGCATTGTTCATGAAAAGATAAATTGGGCTAAAGTAATTGATACAACATAGAACAATCAGAAAATTTAACAGGAATGAGGATAATTCTCCAATTATTGACATTTCAAATTCCTTTGACATTTTCTGAGAAGATCCATGGTTTATATCATCATTATTTCTTCCACAGATGAGAGCATCCACATATACAAGTGTAATTAATAAGTTTTTTTTTTCTATCTTGATGTAAAGATTATTGTCAGCAACCCCTATTTTGAAACCTTGTTCTTGAAGATAATGGTCCTGGCATATCAATGTAACAATCCCACCTTTCTACCCTTTGTTTTTGTATATGTGGTAGTAATTGTAAAATCCAACATGGAAACCACAACTGGCTGAGATAAATCCTATAAACACTTTAAGTATCCAACTGTCTTCATGAAAATAATAAAAATATTAAATATTGGCTTTCAGAGAGGCACACATTGGAATCCAAGTATGAAGGAGAGTGGAGGGGTGAGAAAGTGGTATTTGGTGGCCTAATATATCAAACCACTTGATGAGGCTCATCAATAGGTAAATTATATGGACCTTAATGCCACTCTCCAGCTTATTAAAATCAACTTTTCTCACATTTCTTTACATGTATTATTATATTTTTACTTAGTGAGAAGGGTAAAGATGAGACGTTATGTCATGTGGCCTAATGTGCATTAATTGCAGGATTTGGAGAACTTTTGGCTAATTTAAGTGCAGTAAATCGAAATAGACAAGCAAGAGGGATTTTAGGAGATTGGATTTCCCTCTTTAACTCCTCACTCATTTGAAGATTCCTCCACCAGATCTCATCATCTCAGAGTTACAAGTAGCCAAGCCACCAAGGTCATTGGCAGCCAAGCCAGTGATAGCTGAAGATAAGTTGATCTTGAGTTGGGAGCCAAGCCTCCCTAAATTTAAGGAAGTTGTTAGTAGCTTTATTTGTATAAATAAGAAGGCCTAGAGCCTCATAGGATTCGAATTTTTTTGTTGTAGCCAAGAGGCATTTTCGAGCTAAGACATTGTGACTAATAACTCTTATGTATTTTTTATATTTTAATGAAAATGAAAAGCATTCCCTTGATCCAGCACTGAGATGAATCAGAGGGATTAAGCTCTTGGATTAGGGCCCAAACCTAGCAGAAACAGTTCCTCTTTCTGTACATGTATGCTTAGATTACATTTAGAGTTATTGTTGAAGTGATTTTGGTTTTGTTTAATCTGCAAGTATCTGGATGATTACTTAATTTGCTTCCATTTATGGATAGATAGATCAATGGTATAATAGTGATAGTAAACACTTCACAAAATATTATGATAGTGGCCTTTGCCTCATGTCCCTTATGGCATCATGATTTGAGGGTTCCATTCACACAAACCAAAAACATATTTATTGTTTGATTACTACATAACCTAGGGTTCCTTGTTGAAGAGATCACTGTCTATAAATTTATTAGAAGTGTTAGAGTCGGTCTTGTCAGTCCTCCGTCGGAGATCAAAACTCTTTCTGCATTTCATTTGTAGGTGTCTCGCTCCACTCACCCAGCTGCATTCTGCTAGAGGCATGCCATAATCTGACGGAAGGGTCTTGTCAGCCATTACCCCTCATGCTTTGTACCTGCTAGCTCAGCTCTGTTCATCAAAGTTCATTAAATGACAGGCAATCTTTGGTCTTTTGATGAGGAAAAAAATCATGTCAGTCATAGGTCTAGGGTTTCATAAGTCGTGTTTTCAGAGTACCCAAACACGCCAGCAAGCCAGAGGGAAGTTCAACAAGTTTCATCTCCAGATTTTCATCATCCATAATTCTCAAGGGTGATTCCTCTTCAAAACTATGTTTTGAAGAGGAAACCGTCAAATTAATGTTTATGATAAATATGTAAAGTTATCCAACATGAACCACTTGAAAAGCTGGTTTTGGTCATCCTTTGCCAAATGCCATGACAGCTACTCCTGCAAAAAATTGCCAAAAATATCATATTTTAGTCAAAAATCCAAAAAGAGAATGTGAAATACAGAGTTGTATTAAGTTGTGGAGAAGTGCTAAAATGAAACATTGCAAAGTGGGTTTTGAAGAAACAAAAATCAAAACCATGACTCCATGCCTTTATATAGATTTTCTCATAAGAATCAAAGTCATTTTACATTCCAAGGTCGGAGAGAAAGCATTTCAAAGGAATTTGGTGAGCCAACGCATGTTTTGGGTGAGGTTGAAGGTGTCTTGATAGGCGCGGTGCATACAGTAGGTGGCGCGATGCACCGGGCTAGTGCGGCGCATTGGGCACGTTCCTCCAGTGCTAATTTCAACGGGCACAACACATAGAAAGAGCGGCACGGCGCATACAGTATAACACCCCAAAAATGCCCGAAAATCCTCCAAATCGCCATTGAATTGCTTGGACGTGCCAGGTAGGGTCGACATCTCGTGATTCATTCATTTTTGTGTGTCATATGATGGTGGTTTATGGTTCCAAATATTGAAAAAAAAATTCCAAACCCTACCTCTAAAAATCCTTATATCAATTGCTGTTAAGGGTTGCAAATTGATCATTTTGTCACCAAGTTTCCCCTTTCATCCCATCTGTCCCTTTTTCCTTCATTCCCTTTTTCCTTATACCATATCCCTTTGAAGGTAATTGCCCCCATCCCCTAAATTTACTAAACCCTTATCCCCAATTCCCTTTCACCCATTTTCCCAATGCAAAAACCCCAAACCCTACCTTATGCAAAGTTCCCAAACCCTCCTACACTGCCCTAAATAAAATCTATCCTAATACTCCTAATTCCTTCATATTTTCCCTCCCTAACAGTCCCTATTACATTGCTCCCTTGGTGACAGATTTCAACATATCACAACAGTAGTCCAACACAGTCTTGCGACCAACATTCATTTCTCCAAGCAGTTTTCATAACATCAATTATGTCATCTGATCATTCATCCAACTATGAGGAGGAAACTCACAGTGACTCACCCACAGAAGAACGTGCACCCCGGAGGCCTCACAAAAGTGGCATACATGTTAGAGAAGAACCGACTACGCTCACAGAATTGCAGGCCTGCCCTTTTACCATCTCTTGTTTTCGCTTTCAGTCATGCTATGAGTTTTGTGAAAAGGTTGCAAATGTTCAATTCCACCATGAGTTGGCTCGCCTATTTGTTCTACATTTACATGGTGCTGAAGTTACTTTGGCAGGGGTTACTTTCACACTTACACCGGACTCTATCTCATCAGCTACCATAATGCCTAATATTTGAGAGCCATGGAACAAGAGACAAAAAGTTGACCGACAGCATTATGAGCCATATGTTAAACCTGATTTCTTGAGGCAGCTTAAGAGGGTATTTCCCTTCCGATATCTTAAAGATGAATATGCCCCTCTAATGAAGTTAGTTATGAAGTATTTCAGTTGTGAAGGCCGTTTCTCCCGGTTATATGCTTATCACATCAGGTTGCTCATGCATTTCACCCAGGTATGCATGATGAACATCCCATATTTCATATGCCGAAACATAGAGAGGATGACCGTCCTTGTGCAACACAAGACCCCTGAGCTGCAGTTCAACAACATTTGTCACTTTGCTCTCATCAAGATTTTGGTGATGCATCAGCTTGATTTACAGGGTGTCACTTGGGATGATTTCATCTCTCGTGACTTCTTTCGAGCCTCACAGGGACCTTCAGAGACTAGATTTGAGACAGGGGAACCTTCTCATCAGTATGAGCACCATGAGACCACCAGTGTCCCGGTATTTGTCACATATCAGAGGGGAGCTATACATTTGTTTGCAGTAGCAAAGCAAGTTTTATCTCCACCCGGGGTGGAAGGGGCCTCGCTTCCAACATCAACACTACAAGTACAGGATAGAGGTAAGGAGCCAATGCATGATGAGGGGCCATCAGGTGAACGAGAGACCGACTTCATTCTCCTTCATGGTCATGATACAGATACGGATCCGCAAAGTGCACAGCTTAAAGAGATCATCTAGGAGCAGCAAACAGAGATCCAGGCCTTATCCCTTGACTTGGAGAGAGCCAAATGGAATATAAAATATTTGGAGCAGAGGAACAAACAACTTGAGGATCGCCAAGCTGAGATAGAGTTGCAACTGATCAAAGAAAACCGGCAACACATCATGGCAGCACAAGGTAGACCTATGGAGCAAAGAGATGAGGACCGGCAGTATGTTTTAGAGAGAGTGAACGTTCACTTGGAGCAGCTATTGGAGAAGGATAATAGGGAAAAAGCAATGCTAAGGTGCATGACTCACCATTACATGGCCCGAAACATGAGCTCCAAAGCGAGAATTAGGATCCTAAAGGTGAAATTGAGGAAGGTGACAAAAAGACAAAAGAGGCAAAAAGATCAAGATCGGCTCTGAATCTTGGTCGAGGCTTCTTTGGTCTAGCATGACATGTGATAGAGAAGGTACAACCCAAATTTCAAGAAATTTGGAGCACATTTTTTCATTTTGAAATTTTGTGCACAAAAAACAGGTTTTTTCTCCCTGTGCACCGCGCCACCTGGCACGCGCTTTCGCTAGGGAGCTCCAAATGACAAAAATTTTATATTTTTGGATTTTCCATGGAAAATTACAACTACTGGTGCATGGACAAGAAGTTTGGGCCAATTTTGAGTCCTCAGGAGGTCAAAAACACCCAAAAAAATGACCTCTCTGCCCCTATTTTGACACACGGGAAGCAATCTTGGTAGATTGCAGTTTTTGAGGGTAAAATGACATCCAAATTCAGAAATTCCACTTGGTTTGGAAATTGGAGAGGCAGAGCTTTCCAACAAGCACACTTGGGCTCAATTTGGACTTCAGGAAGTGCCTCAAAACCCGCTCCAAAGTGGCACGACGCATACATCTTTCGGTGCAGCGCACAGAGACCCAAAGGCCAAAATCACTTTCGCTCCGCGAGAATTCGACTTGCAATTTTCTCCAAGTGTGCCCATTCATTAAAAATAAATTTTTCTCGGCATCAAAGGAAAAGTTTAAAGGACATTTTCATTAAAGGTTGGCTTCTATCCAAGTGGCAAAGGAAGGCAAGCAGTCACCAAAAAAAATCTACACTACATTTTGTTTTTTTTTTGTAACGCTGCAGCTGTCACTAATGGTTGGATTTTCATTCCTAGTTTGTAATGATTTCAAAAAACTCCCCAATTTTGGGTCGATCCAATTTCTGATAGTGAAGCTTATTTATTGTATGAAAAACCATTTGAAAAGAGTTGGTGGGAATTTCTGGGAAACGGTGGGAGAGAAACTCAGTTACTCACTGTACATTTTGACAGAGAATTAATGAAAGGTTGCAGCTCTGGTTCATGAGATTCCTGTGGCGTGAGTTTAAAAAATGTATTTTCTTTCTGTTTCATATGTATTTCTTTATGTTTCACAGTTCATTCATATTCGTTTCTAGTGAAAGCTTCTAAGTAAGAAAAGGTAGAATTCAGTTTACTGCTCTGCCTTGGGAAAGTTTTCACGTTCTATGTTTTCTTCTATTGAAAAGGATTCATGTATTTATGCCCTTTTTGCCCTCTTAAACAATCTCTCCACTTCATATTATTTAAAATCTAATTGCTAGACTTTCTGCCTGTCTTGCCTCATGAAATAATCTGCATCTTTGAGTTAAATTCTCTGCTCATGCTGTTCCTTGGTCCCATACATCCCAGAAAACTTAGTCATTCATCAAAATACCTCTTTCATATTTATTTACCTAGCCTAAAATCAGTATCCATTTTAAGTCACTCTCAGACCCTATTCGTTTATTTTTCACTGAGCGTGACCCGGAGAGAGCCCTCTCCTATCCTCGTAGGGCTAGCTACGAGGTTGAGCGTGGTTTGTGGTTACCCTGAATTTTTCCTTCCTTCAGCCTAAGGCAGATTTAGGCCCTAACATAGTGGCGACTCCGCTGGGGAACGAAATTCTTTGTTTGTTAGTCTTCTTCGTTGCGTAAATGGCAGGCTTAACCTACAAGCAATCCATGCTTCTGATAATTCTAAGCTTCTGGATAACAAGTTTAGGATTTGATAGGCTGAGTAAGTTGTTCATGTCCTTTTGATTTTTTGAAAATAGCACGCTGGCTTCAAGAAGATATACCAGAGCTAATCCAGATCCAGATCCTCCTCATATCTACAAAAACCCCAATTTGATTCCAAGACTTCTTCATCAAGAGAGCTCTATAACTCCCGTGTTCAAATCCCATTCATGTCCTGACATTTTTGAGTATCTTGAAGAGCTTGATTTTGATGAGCGGTTTGAAATATCGTTGTTCGAGACCAAATCCGAAAGGGTTGTTGACTCTACTGTCCCCAATCCACAGTTTCTTGTAGACCTAGAAACTGAAAGGGCTAACCGGTCAATTGATAATTATATTGCGACACCGCTTCAAACTCAAATTGTTGATTCCCTACAAACTGCACACACTCCTCCAACACCTCCAAGACCAAACCCACCAAGAGTGATGGCTGCCCGTTTTGCACCTCTTGTGCTGCCTCAAGTTTCAGATGATATGCCCGTAGATTATCAAATCAAAATCCCTTTGTTTGATGGCGCTCCCAACAACATTACCGCTCAGCAACATGTGGACAGAATGGCAGATTTCTATGACCTTCACGAGATCGATGCAGAGAATGTGACAATGAGACTCTTTATACAGACATTTCTAGGTGAAGTTAGGAAATGGTTCAGAGGTTTGCCGGCTGCACGTATCACTACCTTGGCCGACCTGCAAAGAAAATTTTTAGACCACTGGGAAGTGAAAAAGAATCCTCTTCAAATTCTGGCTGAATATGAACAAATCAAACGAAACGCTGGTGAGTCGGTCCAAGACTACTGCATTAAATTCAATGCTGTTTATAATGAAATTCCTGATCATCTAAGGCCACCCGTGGGACTATCCATGATGAAGTTTCCGGATGGTTTTGATGCTGACATGGCTT
>Ga0115853_100206_pt1 | contig 17888 bp, 24 predicted proteins | sample InSIn5gowninarea_FD_83867 | JGI IMG/M metagenome (GOLD analysis project Ga0115853, IMG submission 83867)
CCAGAGTCACAGCCATAGTCCGAGTCTTGCGATTCTGGGTGCGCAGAATTGGATCGGATGGTAGTGCTGACATCGATGCGAACACAGTCGGATTCTTCGGAGTAAGAGGTGAGAAGACGGCCGAGTGCAGAAGGTTTGATGCCGAGCTACAACATGTTGAGGGTTTGGTCAGCTGCAGGAAGGAATGTAGGGATGAGTTCCTACCCAACTCACAAATTCTACACTACCCCTATCACCAGAGTATTTTCGGAACGAAATCCGACCGTACGCTCGGAACAGCCGGAACAGAGCATAGTAGCACAAGAGGAAGAATGCTGTAAAGAAAGCTCGAGACCAGTGTGTCGACCAGAAGGTGATGTTGACTCGCGAAGAGAATGTGAGTGGCGCACAGGTATTGGCAAAGTGTACCATGTACGCATTCGAATGCAGGTACTCGGCGGCGAGAACGTGGTATAACGTCTGAGAGACAAATATGAGCAACGTTACTACCAACATTGTGTTGTGCTGACTGCTCGGTCCATTCTGAACCTAGAAGATGAGAAGCGATGGAAAGAGAGCATAGGATTTAAGGAACGACGGGGAATCGGACATATATTAAAATATCTTGTACATTTTCGCAGCATAACATGTCAACATTGAGAAGCCAGATCGACATGTTTCTTCTGCGATGGAAACGTGTGGAATTCCATCAAGGAGATCGGATCGGCCGACTATAAGCTTCTCTTTGACCGGCAAAATCTTGATAAACACATCCTAGGGCGTATTGTAAGGTGTAAGGGGTCCATCAGACGGCGGTTCCTTTTTCACTTGCCTTGATCCGCGCAGAAGCTCGCAGACAGTGGCGTATCAGCAGGCTATCAGCAGCTGGAGGATCGTCTTGTTGAGAGCTAAGGGATATCAGGCGAAACGAGAGAAACAGCTAGACAAATAAAGCGTGGCGGTCGTATTATGACAAGGTTCAGAGGCTCAACTCGTAAGTGTTTGTTCAAGCAATCGGTCGTTGCTCATTATTATACTCGGCAATAAAAGCCCAAAAGGATAACAACAACCGTAGTAGCTACAACTGTTCGATGGAAGTTGTTCGAGCAATGAATACTGAGAAATACATGCGCGTAAACTGTCGGTCAATTTTTTCACTTCTGTCAATGAACACAATCGAGAAAGGAACGACTCGTCAAACTGGTGGATATCAGACGCCATCGAATTGTTATCCTTCAGTTTAGCAATGATTTCAGTAGGCATGCTTCGGTTGTCTTCGTCTCCCGTCTGTTCCTCGAGATGTGCAGATTGCTGAATGCCAGACGTCATCGAATTATCATCCCTCTGTTCGGCAATGTTGTCACTAGGCAGGTTTCGTGTGTCTTCCTCCCACGTCTGTTCCGCGAGACGTCGTTTAGGCTTCCGCAACAACTCCAAAACTGACGCCTCGCGTGCCTTGATCTTCTGGATTGACTCGTCGCGATACGACCGAAGGAGGGACACTGTTGTTTCTTTGTAGTGGACGTCGCTTTTTTTCGACTTGTCTTCGCTCATAAGTGATGCTGTGGATGTCTCAACCGCTTTTGGCCTCAGGTACGGGGGCTCATACACTATGGAAAAACAGCAGCGATTTAAACGCCTTACGACCAGTACGCGACGGAGTTCGGCGTTTTAACAGCTGAACCGGGAACGGCGTTTGTGGCATCGGAACGACCAGCGATCTAAAACGCTGAACAGGTTCAAATGTTTAACCTCTGAACTGTTGCAAGATTCTGCGTTCATCGATTCGCTGAACAGCGGTTCACTGTTCTTGGTCATAAGAAAGATTCATCGCTTAAAGCGTCATCCACTCGTGTGACAATGCGAGCTCTCAAGAATACAAAAAACTTGCTTTTGCCTATCTCCCCCCGTTCATGTTCTCGGCATCCATGTCGAATTCATACATTTGAGTTTTACGTACCAAGTATATATATGGTATTCACAACAGTCAGCGCTACTAACACTGCTTCATAACATTTCGGGTACCAAAAGGCCTAAGGAAGTATCAAAAATCACGAATTTGGCGTTGGCTCCATAAATCGGAACTCTTCCTGCGACGTGTCTGAGTGCCCGTACTGTCATGGCTTGTAACTGCTTCGGACTGGATAAAAGCTCAGGCGGATCAGACAAGACGGATCTTTCTCGACCTGTCAGCCACGGCTTAACGTTCCAAGGCTGAACCACCGCCAATTGGAATTGTTCGCCCCGCCAAAAGAAATCCACGAAATGAAGGATTCGCGCCCATTGTTTATCATTGACCCTTCTCCAATTTGCCTTTCCAGCAAATTTCCTTTCATTGGCCGCGTGTGCCTGATCATACTGCAGTCTCTTCAGTGGGTACGAAAGCCTGGAAATATTACGAGAACGGAACATACTATACACCATTGCGCGTCACGAATGTTAGTTCTCCTGTTTTCGCCCGTCCTGAAGAGCTGTCTGCCGTCGTCATCATCCGTTTTCCATGCGGCGTATACAGCAATCTTAAGCCTTTCAACTTCCTCGAAGGCAATATCGCCGCGTTCATGAGGTACGAACACGTGGTCTGCTGGCCAGGATTGGACGAGCAAGTAGTTATGTAGGCAACGTAGGACATCACTGCCAAATTGGTATTTGTCCGAAATTTTGTCGAAGAATTTTGCATGACTATCTTCATCCATCCATGTCACGTGTAGCCTGTGACCGCGCTCCCAGCGTTGTACTTGAGCTCGTGTCTTGGGGAGGAGCTCGGTCATCAGTTGATATATCTAGGTTATAGAAAGGTCGGGTGACTAATATCAGCAAGTTGAGGCACGGTCGATAAAGGCATTCGATATTAACCTGCTCTTTTTTTAGTAATCGATTTCCAAGAGCCGCTACCGGGGTCTTTCTATTGCTTGTTTCTCTCTTCAACTGACCTACAAGGCGCTCCAAGGAAAAGCACCAGTATACAGCTGGGGGACCCTGCCAGCGTATATACTGCACGACATGGAGTAAGCCGTGTATAGGAGCCGTACAGTAAGGCAAATTGCTGATTTTATAACGATAGTAGAGTCTGCGGCAAGGGTCAATGTTCATTGATGCTGATATTGATGGTTGGTTTCCAACGTACCGTTCATAGTCTCGAACCCAGCGAGCTAAACCATGTTCTAATTGGTCCAGTTCCGCCAAAGGGATCTCGACCGCGGTTAGGGTTCGAAATATCTCCGACAGGCCGAGGAAATGCAAGTAGTATTGTTCATTCAGGCGATTCTTCAACACTATTGGGCCCAGATAAAGCAAAAAGTACATGTAAGACTCCGCGTTCCAATATGTTCGGACGTTCAAGTCTTGAACCCGACGAGCAATCCGGGATGGCACGAGGTTGTTCGATGCTGCAATCTCTTGTGCCATCTCTTTCCATTTTCCGGGTGGTATGATGAACCCGTCCATCTGACCGGCTAAAGAGCCTGATGAGATCAGGTCTCTTTTGAATTTTCCTTCCCATATCGTCAATAGGCTTTTTGTCACGTTTTCGAACAAAAGATGCATTATATCCAGCGGGAACGACTTCGGAAATGACATAGAGCCGATCGTGGATAGCAAAGCCTAAGCAGTATAACGAGAAATAGAGTTAGATTCGGGTAAGGTGAGAGAATCGGACTGCTCACCTCATCAACGATCCCTGTCCTGTCCTGTTCGCGCGTCTTCATGTCCTTGTCATGCAATGCTCCCAAAGCGGCTGCCTCCTGCTTCGTCTTAGTGTTATCGCGTATTTTCAATTTCAAGTAATGTTCCATTTGGTTGTGATGTGCACTAAGAGCCACCACGAGGTAGTAGGTGTCACCCGGTCCTATTGTTGCGGGAAGTGAGCAGCATCGACACGGTACTTTAGAGTTGACGCCCTTGAAGTGCATGAGCTAATGAGAACTGGTCAGCACATGATCCTAGCAAAGGTGCGGAAGCCTTACTTTGGATATCGCAGGCATATCCCCCGAGGCGATGACCAGGTGAGCTTTCAAAATGAACGGTCGAAGCCTATCGTTATCCCATCGAACCGCATGAGCACCTTCACAAGCCAGCAGCCGCAAGTCTTCGATTAGTGGTAGAAGAAATGTGTCGATTTTGAAGGAGTCTCGCTTGTTTCCGCCATCTTTGTTTGCTGGTGAATGTTACGGAAAGGAACTGGTCAGTGGCTCAATCGTTGACGATGTTTCATGAAAGTTTGACGCACTCGGAATGAGCCCGCAGCAGATCTGGTACTCTTGCAATGTCCTTATGGCGGGTGGAAGTCCGAAGACTGTGAGTTGCATTGGCCAGAGGCGTACCGAGCTCCTCTTGAAGGGTGAGAATTCGTCTATTCCGAGCCCTAGCGGGAGGTCTGTCCAGTCTTCAAAGTATTTGCGGCGTGGCAGTAGCTCTATATTGTTCCAGCTGACATTGGTATTCTTTAAATCCTCAATATAGCTCCCGTCGATCAAGTCTTCAATGCTATCCGGATCTCGCTTCCTGTCGCGGCGGTAAAGAAGGGGAATCCGTAGGTTTTCATCTCGGAACATGCTTTTCAAACGCTCTATGGGTGATATGTAGGAGTAAGCCTTCCTGGTCTTCTTGAGCCCATCGCAATGTTCCTGCAAGAAAAGGCAGCGGGCTCAGGTCAAGGCGCCATTTTCAGGTGAACTTGCTTACATTAACCCATCTAGGTTCTTGACATACGATACATAGCCCGAGCTCTGTAAAGGATCCGGTGAATGCCATACACCCACGCACACAGCAGTCTATCCAGCAAATTCGAACGCATGACGCCTGATTCAGTAATGCGGTGGCCGTATAGGTGGAAGGGAATGTGTTTGTGAAGTGGTTGGATTCGGGTAGTCGGTGAAGTCGAAACCTTGAATAATAATCCTCAATCGTTGCTGCTCGCTCAAGTGTGTACTGACTTTGAATCGCTGCTGTAGTCAGCGAAAAGATTGGCATGATCGGGTAGAGCGAGAGTTACATACCGAATAACGCTGCGTCTTTGTCTTCTTCCACGCCAGACATTCCCTCCTCTGCCTCACCCTGCGAACCCTCATTGTCAACCAATTCGACGTCTCTGGAGCCAGTCCCACGAAGATCAGGAACGTAGGCTACGTCCAAGGCCGGACCATAGTTGGTTTCAACGAAGGTACCGTCTGAGGTGAGAGATTCATGGTTGATTGAATCATTGGTGCGAGCTGTGCTGACTTTGTTGTAAGTCTCTTTGAGTGCGGCAGGACCTGAATCGATGGATTTTGGATTTTGTAACGATCCTTCTTCATGCTGAGTGTGAGTTTCTCTACCTATTTCCCTTTGCTGAGCGATCGACGATGCTCCCGTGTCGACCTGTAGGAACCTTTGAACCAGTGCGGCTATATTTTTTCAAGTAGCGTGAGTGTTCTGTTTTAGTGGCTACTTCTGGAACTTACCGTCTTCATTTTTACTGGCGTAACGCTTTTCCTCAGTGATTCTTTTTCTTTGAGTGCTCTAGAATCGGTAATCTTTCAGCCCCATGGGTAGCCTCCAGTAAGTCCCATCTCTTGCTCACTCTCAACTGCGTCCCAAAGAGCTCACTGTCCCGATAGGTTTGCCTTTTTCGAAGGCGAGCATGAAGGGATGAGACGCTGGTGCTGGTTCCCGTGCTGGCGTCAGTGCTCATATGGGACGTAAGTTTATCGTAATTCGTAATGAGATCCGTCGCAGGAATGACTTTTGCTGATGGGCCTGATGATCTTGTGATAGGAGCGTAGTCAAAGCAAGAGAAAAGAGTGTTTACCAGGTGCATGGCTTGAGATGAAGCCTGTGAAATGCGTAGTGAGAATCAAATGATGGTAAGCTATCGAGACCAACTGTGGAGCGCTTTCGTACGTGTCTCGTCAGCAGTGCTTCTGAAATGATGTCAGCCACTCGGCTTACGGTCTTGTGCCGCTCGTTTTTAAGACTGATCGAACTAGCATAAATATGGAGGCATCTAACTAACTTCCTCTCCCTTGGCATTATCTAGGCGTCATGGTTAGATATCGATTTGGAGAGAGTCAATCATGCCTCGCTCAGCTACAAGTACTGCCCGTAGTCGTTGCACCCAGCAGAGATCGAGTGCGAAAAAAGTTCAGCTCCTCGACCCTGCTTTGAGTCCGATGCCCAGCCAGCGGGCTACCAGGAGCCGAAAGCGGGCTGCGTCGACTGAGCACGAGAATACTTCGCTCACAACCGGCACGAACTCCTTGGGTGGACGGAAGTCACGGAACAAGCGTAAACAGAATGCTAATACCAACGCCCTGCAGCAAACGTCCTTGCAAAGCATATCGACAGCCCGAAGATTGAGTGAGCTGCCTCATCAAGCAGCTTCGTCCTCACCATTGTCCTCAGACTGTGAGAAAACGCAACCTCGGCTGCGTAAGCGTAGGTCGGGGACGCCAGGGAACATCAGTGCCGATGAGCTTGAAAGACCAGTCGCCACTAACGAGACAGTTCTCCTAGAAATTGCCGAGCTCAGACGAAGAGCGGAAAGGGCGGAGGCAGGTTGGAGGGAAGAAGAGAACAAGAGGAGAAGGGCGGAAGAATCCAGGAAGCAAGCAGAAACGCGGGCTGAGGAATATCGTCGTGAGTCTGCCCTGTTACATTTACTGTCGTACGGTGGCGGACTCATCTGGGACTTCAGGTCAAGCGGAGACGTACAGACCGGAGATACAGCAGAATCGACCTTTGCCGCGACCCCAGCGTCCAAGATCGGCGAATTGGCAGTGGGCGAGGCTTGAAGATATCTTAGGTTTGAGCTATCATCCTGACAGACGTCAGTGCACTCCAATCGAGTTGGCGAGATCAGAGATATACCATTGGATTCAGGTGAGCTCGAGGGTGAATCGGTGCATTGCTGAGTTCATTAGATGTCGCTAAAACGACCCTATACGTCGGCCTTCCTATTCAGCATGTATCACGATGGGTTTTGAATGAAGCCCACAGAAAGCTCAACGTGGAGACCGGTGCCTGGTTCCGTTCCTTGGATGCAGAAACGCAGAAGACACCGATGTTGAATGAGGTGATTCCGTGTGACCATCAGAAACGCCAATCACCGATAGACTAACTTATTACTCTATCACTGTCCATTTTCAGTTCCGCAAGCAAGTTCGCCAGGAACCGTTTTTATGGCACGTGTTCTACTATCCGGGACCCGTAATTGACGGATTGATTCGCCCTGGGTCATCAAAATTCCAGGATGAATGGCCGATGGAGGAGTTGTTGTTGCGGTCCATGAAGAACGAGCGGTACGTCACTTTATACAGCCTGCGATTTTCCACTGACGGAGACCGAAAATGGCCAGTGCAGGGATGCGTTGCAGCGTCCCTACTCTTACGCTAAGAGAATCCGGGAAGACATTGAAGAAGCGGAACTACGGGGTGACAACGAGTTGTTGTTCTCCCCGATTGTCATCCGTCGCGATACAAATGGCAACGCTCTCGGCGGATTTTACGATCTCGCGCACGATATCAATGCTACAGGGGAGAATTTAACAGTATCCAAAACATCTCAGAGGCGCAGCAACCCTAAAGCAAAGGATCAGGCCTCCATCGATGCCGAGAAGGAGCGTCAAAAAGCGATCAAAGAAGCCGAGAGACAGCAAGCAATCCAAGATGTCCAGTTACTGCAGTGGAATGCTGCACAGTGGAATGCAACTCACAGCACGGAAAAAGTGGATGCCGCGTCTGGAGAGGCTGAAGGATTTGCCCGGGAGGAAGAACATGATAGCTTAAATATGGAAAGAGATGCGAGAGACCGCGCAAGTTCCGCCAATCAAAGTTACGAAGGGGAGACTGCGGTGAGAAATGCGATGGTGGTACTAGAACCTGATCTGGATGATTCGGCGTTACACAGCGGCCCAGAGATCGAGGAGTTGCAGGATGAGCGACGCCGTTGGAGCCACTGGACATATTCGAGTGATGAGGAGGAACCGGCTGAGTCGCTGGATCGTTACGAAGAGGAGTGAAAGTAACAGCCGGTAAACCAAGGTAAGCTCTGCATGTAGTATATTGCCTTCTATGAGCGAGTACATGACGCGTTGCCAATCACTTAACGAATGTGAACGGTGAATAGTGGGAGAAGTGAGTGGCGGATGTTGATTGATCGAAGGGAAACAGCAGGATTGGCGGCTGGTTAGCAATAAGCATGTTACAACTTTGAAATTCCGATTTCGAATAAGCCAGCTAACAGGCCTACGATTTCATTATGCGTCAGCCGAAGAGTATGTGCGGGACGGATCCGTTACCTCAAATTTGATCGGCTAGGCTACAACAGTAAGCCGGTGTGAGAGTATGAGCTCATGGCCAATCTCATTAGCTGTCTGACTGCAGGCATAAACTTGAATTTCGATTGCCGGTGCGTATCTGAGCAGATGGCTAAGCTCTCAAGTGCCATGATATGCTGAAGCCTGTTGATCAATCGTTGTCAGTTTTAAACGCATTATTTCAAGCCGGTTCATCAGCTCCGACACGAAAGCATTGATTACTGTGCCCACCTCAGCTCCCACCTCTTCGCTCACTCTAGATAGGTCCCGACCTGCTCTTTACCTTCTCTCACGCGTTAACTACCTCGGGAGCGTCATCACATTGAGGCGCTACAACCTTATTTTCAACCTCCCATCGACACCGTATTGCATGTCTATCCGACATTTACCTGTTTATCATCGGTACTCTTCTCTGCGCCACCTCAACACACCCGAGATAGGAGATATTGCGGTCTACCATGGATTGGTGTTCCTGAGAATTGGTCCGGAATGGGTCTGGGTGGACCTACGGGAGCAGATCGATTTGCCAGCGGGATTTCTACGGTGAGTCGTCTAGTTAGTCCACTGAAAAGCATATGATGACGGGTTTGCTTGTAGCGTGAATGCTATCGGCTTGTATCCTTAACAGTTAATACTACCATCGTCACGGGTCGGGTTTATGGCGTTATCTGCCCGCAGTAGGCTTCATGAATGGACAAAGAGATGTTGATTGTATGTTATTGTTTCGCCACTCCGTTCACCTTACCTTACAATGGCTGACCGAGATCCTCAAAATTGTAGTCGAAGCTCGACACTGGGTCTGCCTTGATGTACATGTTCATTGGATCAGTCAGTCCTATTGGATGCTCCAGTGCGCTGTGACCCTGACCAGCGACTGTCGACAGTGAGCCTGTCAGCAGATTTCATTCGCTCGAGGTAAGCCTAATTGTTATTGCATAGTTAGCTTTGGCCAATGATCAGTGAGTTTTTCGACCGCTAGATTGCCAGCAGAATCGAGCACAAGCTGAATGCGATTGCCGATTCAGCCAACATCTGAGACCGTCAACGAGCCAGAGCGGCGGGTTGTTGCTTTTCAGCCCACTTTTGCCTTGCAGTGTGTCATAGCGTTGGACTCGGCAATGTTTTATGATCCCTGCCACAGTAAGCGTAAGAGAAGCTCATGCGCAGATCTCCAGACACTAACGTTAACAACCGTAGTTTCCGAATGAATACCTGTGAACGAATTCCGCAAATCGATGGTCGCCAATGTTTCAAAGGCCCTAGTGGAAGGTCGCCTATATCTTATGTATTGGCATGAACAGAGAGTAGAGCCTGTGTGACCTGTGTTCCAAAGATCACACATCTAAATACGCAAGAGTTGATCGTTGTTTCAACTGTAAACTTTAGCAGCCGGAGGTATACATGTTACGGAGTTGGCGAGGATATTTCCTATGAACCGTTCATCGATTCGACGAACGTCTGTTTAAACGCTTCTCAGAAAAACGGCTGCCCCCGATGAGCGATTGTGGTCGTTGGTCAGAAGCGCGGTTTAACCGCCGAACGAACAGCGGATAAATCCGTTGCACGGATTTACCATAGTGATATACTCCGGCCTCACTGCCAGAAAGGAAATCATTCCGAATCTTTTCGGTGTACCAGGTCCGGATCGACTCGCTTAAATCTCTACTGAAAGGGAATGTAAAGTTGGTCAAAGTCAGTCGAGTTAAATCCTCATCTTTTTCATGGAGAAGCCATGCCCGTTCAACAAAGACACCACGTGCGAGACCCATAAGGTGTACAGCGCAACGAATTCCACCCCCTGGATATGCTGTAGCAAGGTTGCAGCACTTCAAATAGAAGTGACTTTTCCATGTGGCATCCCCTATGCCTGTCCAATTTACTAAGTAGTCTATTTCAACGGCCTTCATGGTCAATTCTACCAGCTGCTTCTCGCATGCGCGCATCGTTTGGTGTAAAAACCCGACAGTGGATGCGCTTGAGTCTAAGTTTTTCCGTGCCCAAAGAGCGTTGTACCACTGGCACCAAATGGTGAACAGAATATCCCAGATTTTACCTAGTATCTTATTTTCCGCAGGCAATGATGTAGTCGGGGATGCCTTGCCGCTTCGGTAAAGATTGGTAAAAAGGAGTTTGTACTTCCCCTCAAGGTTCTCGCAATACTGTTCCATCTCCTTGAAGGATTCCTCCATTGCTTGCACCTTCAGGGTCGTTTTTACTGAAGCAGTAGGATAAGGAAAAGGAGGCTCGGGTATCAAGCCTTCCTGAAACCGGATTGATGTATATAAGAGCTGTACTTCATTGTTTTTGGCTTGCAGTTGTCTGCTTTCATTCTCCGCGCGTTCACGTTCAGAAAGCTCGGATTGATTTTGCCTCTTCATTTCTGCGTTGACAGCGTGTCGTTGGGTTTAAGCAATTGACTTGTTTTGGCTCAAACAACAAGTATGCGTTCGGGACAAACTATATCAACTTGTTGCAGTTCTGATGCTGAGAATTACCAGCATAAGACTTGGTGAACGACACCCCTTTCTTATAGTGAGAGTTGATCCCTGCCTACTCTGCCTCCCTTTGTCTCGAAGGAAAAGAGTGAAACAAGGGGATATCGTAGGTAAGGCCGTGTAAATCCGACGGTCAGTTGATTTGTAATGGCGGGAATATCAGTTACAGGTTGAAGATACTGTAAATCCCTGTTTGACAGCGGGAACGAAAAGTTTACGAGACACAAATGGCGCAAACGCTGAGACTTCTCCATTTTCGATATATGGGCAATGCGAGAAGAGACTGCATCATCCCATCTGGTACGTCCAAGCCTGTCGGTCACATCAGCAATCATAGCTCGAGATTACTACCCAGTGGGATACGAATATTGAGTATCACAGGATATCCTCATTGATGGCAAGCTCTAGGAATTGCCACACTCGCTCAAGCCTGTCTAGGCCAAGCAGAAAGTACGTTGCTTATATACATACATTGGAGCCTTGAGGCGCCTTCGAGCTGCATTTGAACACATCGACAGGTGGTGCTGACGAATCGAAAGGCCTCTGCCAGTTGTCACGTCCCGGATCGAGGAGCACTATGGTGAATCGTAGAGACGCCGCTTGAGGATGATTTCGGGCCCAAAGGGACATACAAGGTCCTTCCGCAATCTTGTTGTTTCGCTGTAAGCGAATCTATAGTGCATATCTAGTCGGATGAATGGTTGAAGCGATGTATTTCCCAAGGGCAAGTAAGGGAATTATGGTAGCATCCACTAACAAGTACAGAGAGTAGTGGGGTTCAAAGTTAAGTCACAAGCGACAAACACGTTACGGGACAAAAGTTTCGGACAGCAGGAAAACTGACACGGAGTTTGCTCTGATGGAAGCTGATTGGAACACTTACGTAAGAGACGACGATGGATTTGTGCTACGAAACACCTACGAACTCTGACTCCCTCTACACCTCTTCTGTCGCTAAGTAGTCACGTACCTCGTCACATACGCGATCGGTCTTTAGCAAACACGAGGAGGCCTTACCAAAGCTCACCATTATATCGCACCTTATCTCTCTTTCACCTGCCCCTAATTCAGCCTCAACACTCACCTCGCTCGTCTTTATTCATCCACAACGACATGCCTCGAACCACGGAGCGAAGCGAGCTCATCAAGTCAATCAAGACTACGTACGAGGCTCTAGGCGTGCAACTGGCTGCGCAAATTTTGCAGGACGAAAGAAATGCGTTGATACGAGGGGAGGAGGATTCGGATGACGGCGAAGACGAAGATGAGGATGAGGAGAGGGATTTCCGCCGAGGCTTTTACGACGCTTGCTTTTCGATTCTGGACCGACTGGATAGGATGCTGGAGAGGGTGGAAGGCTCTCGATATGTTGCCGAGCGGCGCTGCTGGCGCGGTTTGAAACAGAGTCGAGAGGGAACGTTAGAGTGGTACTTTTCGATGGACGTAAGGTGGTTCCGCTCACAGGTGGGTCATGAGAAGTGGGACACTAGCACATATTACTGAGGCAAACATGGCGGTCAATCAGTTTCGAGTAGATCACAACGGCTTTCACCGAATACTGGAGTATATCAAGGACGACCCCGTGTTCCGCAACAACTCAAGGAACCCACAAACAGCAGTCGAGTACCAACTTATGGTAGCTCTTTCACGTTTTGGACATAATGGCAATGGCATCTCTATCCATTCTGTGGCTCAAACTTTCCGCATTTCTGGTAAGATGTGAACCACTGCACTGCAAGTGAAGTAATGACAGTCTAAGCACTCTCTGATTTGCATATTAGAAGGTACCGCCGTATTGTGGACGAGAAGAGTAATCGTGGCATTGGTGATGCAGCAGGAGAGGTGGGTGGAATGGCCAAATGAAAGGGAACGTACGCGAATCAAAACAGCTATCGGCCAAACCTCAGCCTTTGGAGGTTGTCTGGGCTACTGTGATGGCGCACTTTTACCAATGGACATCAAGCCCTCATACATCGGCCATAGCGACTGGTTCTCCCGAAAGTCAAGATACAGTATCAACAGTCTGTTTGTCTGTGACGATCAGAATCGCATTACGTACATGAACATCGGGTTTGGTGGGGCAGCACACGATGCCAGGGTGTTCCGCAATTCCGCTGTAAGCAGTATTTTGCGTCGCAATACTCCATTCGTGAAACAAAAAAGTGACTGGTGTTTTCGTCGATTCAGCTTAAGCTGCATCCAGATAGATACTTCGGTGCACAGGAATATATTCTTGCGGACTCCGCCTATAAAGCATCGCGATCCGTGGTACCGGCCTATAAAGAAAACGACCCGAATTCTCCCGTACCGTTCGATCTACGCCGCCGCTTCAACAAAGAGCTGTCTAGGATGCGAGTCACTATCGAACATACGATCGGCATGCTGAAAAGCCGTTTTGCAAGCCTGCGAGGTCTGCGCCATCTCGTTGGAAATAAACGCACGTTCTCACTCATGCTGCTTCACATTCGTGCCTGTGTCGTTTTACACAACATGCTTGTTGGCCAGAATGACGACACCTACTGGGATGACTTCGATATGGATCGACTTAGGGAGGAATGGGAGTCGGAGGCGGAAGAGCTCAGGACCGTAATGAACCGCGAGAATCCCACCGAAGACTATAGCTTTTTCACCGAGGAGTCAGGAGAGGACACGAGAGAGGCATTGAGATATATATTTCAGCACAATGGTTACACCCGACCCTACGCGCAGGATAACGTCCTGTAGCTAGATATAGAGAAACGTCACAATGGAACGGATTCTCATAGGTATGGTACAACAAATTGATGTCGAGTAGTTAAGAAGAGGTGATATTCCAGTGCACATACAACTACCAGCTTATTGAAACTATCCTTGCGATCTTCCCTTCCTGCTACGGATGCGCTCAACCGTTCAACGCCTTCTCCCCATCTTCTTGAGCCTTGTCTTCAGCTGCTTTTCTCGCCGCTACCCGATTTTGAATGACTTTCTCCATCATAGGCCTGACTTCCGGCCATCGTTCGCCGAATGCCATCTCTCCCGACATCTCCAATGTGAGATGCATGTCGTAGAAGCTGAGAAACTCTTGAACCTGCGCCACACGGTTCTGACGTGCTCGCTCATCCATCTCTAGCTTGTGCTTCTCGGCCTCCCTGTCTGCTCTCTTCTTGTCGAGCTCCAACTTCTCATGCTCCATTTTCTGCTTTTTCGCCATGCGTTCATCTTTTTTTCCGTCCATCTGGAGTGCAGTGTCCCGATAGTTGGAGAAGCCTTCCTTGAGTGCGGCGCCAACGTCCTCTTTGTCTTTGCCTTTTCCCTTCGAGGATCGAGTGCTGTTCGCAGCTGATGTGCGGATTGTGTGATCGTAGGCAGTTGACCCGGGAGCCTTGCGAGTGCCTGGTGCTTGAGTACCGGTCCTACCGGACGGTGCCGGAGTGGGAGTGGGCGCGAATGGAGAAGATGCAGGCTGAAGCACACCTGGCGCGGTCGTCACTGGTCGTCGGGATTCAGGATAGTTCGCGCACATACTTGAGTTCCCCGCTCCAGATGCAGCGGCTGCGTCAGTATCGACATCTGCGTCGTCCTCCCCGGGCGCATCCTCCTCTGAATCTGATATCTCATCTGCCTCCGGCATTCCGCGCAACATAAGCTTTATGATATCGTCTCTTGCGGTCTTGGTGGGAGGGACTGTGCTATCGTGCAAATCGAGGGGGTGAACACCGTGTCGATCGATCAGAACATCCCTCAGCTGAACATACATCCGGCCATCTGATGTACTTTGGAGCATTTCTGCAGAGGATAAAGCAAGTGTCAGTGGACATCTTGAATCGAATTCCTTGCTGCTATGAGTCAATACATAACGGAACTTACCTTCGATTGTTTGGTTGGAATCGTCGAGGACTCCTTCTCCCGTTCGGTTGCGTAGAGAATCTGCCACTACGGTGGTGCGTTGGTAGATGTCGTTGATCTAAGCCCGGTACATGTGAGCTTAGGGGTTGGATGGATCTACCGCCGCAGATCATCACTTACCTTATCGATCACTGAATCAGCTGTTCTTTCTGCCATTCCATGACTTCGCAGTTTCTCCATGATTGTCCCAGCGAGAATCTTTTTATTCGCATTATCGCTAGACTTGAATTTGTTGAGATTGCCTTCCTCCGCCATCCAACTAACGATCACGTCTAAGGCAGAAGGTCCTGACCGACCTTTGTGTCCGAAATCGAGTCCGTACTGTGGCGTCGCGGTTGAGTGGCTACTGGCAGAGGCCTGTTCAGGCGGACCGACAGGAATCAAGGGAGCTGCATTCGCGCTCCAGCCGGACAAGGGAGTGCCGCTGGCTCGTACGAGGGAGCTCGAGTGGTTGCTCCCACCGGTGCCATCATCGCCCGAAGCAGACGCTTCAGCGTTGTCAGAGCGGTTGGTTGGTGCATTTATCAGTTGAAGTTTTACAAGCAAAACATGAGCTCCAATCTCAGGAACATGACGAGCCAAGCGTCGGTTGATGGTGTACATACCTAGTACCTGCTTTCTTCCGCGTCCCCTGCCCCTCCCTCTACCCCTTCCTCGTGCGGTGATCTGTGCGGCTGCCTCAACCGCAGCGGCAGCGGCAGCAGCAGCAGCATCCTCCTCTGCCCGTCTCGCTCGATAGAGTCGCTGCCTGACTCGGTTGTTCTCCTTTCGCGCTTCCTCTCGTAGCTCTGCAGAGCTGCGTCTTTCCATCACGTTGCGAATGGATCTGGTCGTGGAGCCTGGTGATAGTAGGGCGGAATTGAATGGTAGAGCAGATGAAGCCAGGGTTTATGAAAGGGTCTGTGACTAGAGGAGCCGGGCGATACGAAATGTCAGATCGAGGAGACAGCAAGCGTACAGGCTTATACATATAGTCCTGGCACCGCTCAGCGAGTCGAGCGTCAAGTAGGGCTAATCTACTCACCTGCCACTCCTCTCCTGTCTAGAACAGCTTCTAGAACCCATCCTGCCAAGTACGTATCGGAAGGCAAGTACCTTCAAACAGCGGCCGAGGCCGCTATACCGTGGGTGGAAGGCCTCTTTCGGTGTCGTTCATGGAAAGGAGCTGATTCGTGGAAGACACCACCACAAGTCCACTGCTTCGTCCCGAGGTCGATGGGCTTCCATGTCCCATGTAACGTGAGGGGGTTGTCATTTGTTACAGGGTCACGTAACGCTATTTGTAACGGACTTCGACGTTTTTTCCGGAGTTCCGAAGTTTCAGGGTCGATCAAAGGAACCAGCCCCTGGCTCGCGTAAAAATTAAATTTGCAAATATTTTCAAGAGTGACAGCGTTGTTACACAGAATTTGCTAACTTTGAAACCCCCTAGTGTATAAAAGTAGCTATAAAAGTGAAGCGCAAGTCAGTCGCATCTCAACGCGTCTCAATCGAGCTAAATGAAAGTCACGCTAGGCGAAATGCTGGAAGGAAGAGTCGTGAGAGGCCTCTCAAAGTCTTCATCCTGTACTCCATCAGGTATTCATACTAGTTCTACAGATATAGTATAATCGCTCAACCTATCATGTAAGGATACCTCTCTTTTGCAGTTACTGATATATCTGACCGTATCTGCCGCTTCACAGGTCTTCCGCCGTCCAACCTACAGCTATTCCGCCGTCGAGGGAAGCCCAAGATGCACAAGTCTCAACGTTTGTGGCAGAAGGAAAGAAAGCGATGGCTTTAGGAGAATGGGAAAAGGCTGTCGAAAAGTATGCGGATGCTCTGGAGACCATGTACGTATCCGATAGCAACAGGTTTCTAGCCAAGATACGTTTTACAGAGCTGATGATCACGCTTACTATATGATGGACAGGCGAGGAATTCACGGTGAAGTAGCTACCGAGCTCGCGCCGCTGTTGCTTCCATACGGAAAAGCGCTATTTGAGGTAGCATGCAAACAGACCGGTGTTCTCGGTAAAGCAGATACTGGTGCGGAAGAGCCAGAGGAGAAGGGTACGTTTAGACATCAACCTGCATGATTACCTGCATGTTCCTTTGTTCACGAGCCGTTATTTGCGTAGGTCCTGCTGGAAAGGCAGCACAATTCACTTTCGAGGGTGACGAAGACGATGAGGAGGAGGAAGAACAGGCGGATGAGGGTGCAGCAGAAGGTGGTCAAGGACAAGGCGCAGCTGAGGGAGCGGAAGGGGATGATGATGACTTTACAGTTGCATGGGAAGTCTTGGATCTCGCCAGGACATTGTTCGAGAAGCAGGATTCTCGACTTGTTGCGAAAGATTTGGGAGAGACGTATGCCGTACTGGGCGATGTCAGTTTGGAAACAGGTAAGTGTGCGGCCTTTGATGACAAATGTTAAGGCGTCTGACTTCCTTGATGGCGTGTTGCCTAAATAGAAAACTTCCCTCAGGCCGTAGAAGACTATACCTCGGCACTCAAGACCTTCCACCAATGCCTGCCTGTGACATCGCGCGAGATCGCATCATCGCACTATCGACTCGCTATCGTCCTTGAATCTTTGTCGGACAAGAAACAAGAGGCCATCGAAAACGTCGAAAAGGCTATTGAATCCGTACAAGCCCGGAAAACAGCTATCGAACGAGGACTTGACCCGGATCATGTGATTGAAGAGGATTACGAAGTCGGTGGACATAAGTTGAGGGCGCATAGCAAGGGAAAAGGAAAGGCAAAGGAGGTGGTCAATCATAAGACCAGTGAATTGTCTGAAGAGGAGAGGAAGAAACAGGTTCGAGAGTGCGAAGAGCAGCTGCAGGATTTGCAACTGAAGGTCAGTGTCCCTCTATCCAATGTTCTTCGTGTCTGCTTGGAAAGCTGATGCATATGCCTATCCGTAGCTTGATGACCTCAAGACCGCGCCGGAGAGGGAAGGTATTGTGGAGGACACCATCGCTCATCTGCTCGGTAACACACCTGCAGCGAGTGGTAATGCCGGCCAAGCAATGAACGATATCGCTGCAAAGGTTAACGATCTGACGGGCATGGTCAAGAAGAAGGCTAGAAAGACTGCCGATCAGGCTGGCGTACCGACTACCACGAAAGGTATTAAGAAGCAGGTCGGGACCTATCTAGAGTGAGCGAAGAGGTGGGAGCTGAGGTGGGCACAGTAATCAATGCTTTCGTGTCGGAGCTGATGAACCGGCTTGAAATAATGCGTT
>Ga0115853_100210_pt1 | contig 17780 bp, 13 predicted proteins | sample InSIn5gowninarea_FD_83867 | JGI IMG/M metagenome (GOLD analysis project Ga0115853, IMG submission 83867)
CATTAAAACTCCATCGCTTGAACAACTTGCTGGAAACCTAAGTGGTGGGAATCAACAAAAAATTGTATTAAGTAAATGGATTTTTACTGAGCCTGACATATTAATTTTGGATGAGCCGACACGTGGTATAGATGTCGGTGCCAAGTATGAAATATATGCTCAAATTAATGAATTAGCGGCAGAGGGACTAGGTGTTTTAGTGATATCATCCGAGCTTCCTGCGGTCCTAGGACTCTCAGACCGCATTTATGTAATGAATGAAGGACGTATAACAGGTGAACTTGATCGCTCAGAAGCAAATCAAGAAAATGTCATGCGTTATATGACCGGATCTGGAGGTGCTAACCGTGCAAACAGTAATGAATTTATTTAAAAACAACATACGTCAATACGGAATGATCATTGCACTTGTTTTTATTACCGGATTGTTTTGGGTATTAACAGATGGAATAACTTTTAAACCACTGAACTTAACCAACTTAATCCTACAAAATGGTTTTATTTTAGTGTTAGCTGTTGGGATGGTTCTGGTTATTATTACCGGAAATATTGACCTGTCCGTTGGTTCTGTTGTTGCATTTGTCGGTGCCATCGCTGGGGTACTTATGATCAACAACAATGTACCGGTTTGGTTAGCCATTATTTTATCTATTCTTGTAGGTGCATTGATTGGGGTTTGGCAAGGATTTTGGATTGCCTACGTAGGTATACCATCCTTTATCGTCACATTAGCAGGGATGTTGATCTTCCGTGGATTGACTTTATATTTATTGGATGGTAAGTCATTAGCGCCATTCCCTGATTCTTTTGGACAATTAAGTAGCGGTTTCCTACCGAACATTGGATCAGGAGACTTCCATATTCTATCGATGATATTATCTGTAATTCTATCACTAGTGTTAGTGTATTTAGAGTTTAATAAGCGTAAAACGCAATTGCAAAACAACTTTGAAGTATTTCCACTTTGGATGACAATTTCAAAGTTAGCGCTATTAGTGTTGGTTATTAACTGGTTTACTTATCAGTTAGCCCTTAACAAAGGGATTCCAATTGTATTGGTCATTGTATTTGCCCTTATCATTATCTATACTTTTATTATGAATAATACTGTTATGGGTCGCTACATCTATGCAACTGGTGGTAACAAAAAAGCTGCGGATCTATCAGGTATAAAAACGAAGCGCGTTGTATTCTGGGTATTTGTAAACAACGGTATCATTGCAGCATTAGCTGGTTTGATGTTTGCTGCTCGTTTAAATTCAGCAACACCTGCAGCCGGTAACATGCTTGAATTAGACGCAATCGCTTCTGTATTTATCGGTGGTGCTTCAATGGCCGGTGGTGTTGGTACTGTTATTGGAGCGATCGTCGGTGGTCTAGTAATGGGTGTCATGAATAATGGGATGTCATTAATCGGTGTTGGGATCGATTGGCAGCAAGCGATCAAAGGTATGGTTCTATTACTTGCAGTTGGTTTTGATGTATATAATAAAAATAGAGCTGGAAAATAATTTTAAAAACATCATGGGAATAGGAAGCTCTCATGATGTTTTTTGCTTGCATTTATTATAATTAGTTGCTGGTTTTGTATGATGGACAATGGGAGTTTACTAGATTAGCTATCCAAAGGAGGATCATTAGAATGAAGTATCGTAAAGTTGGGAATAGCGGTTTGAAAGTAAGTGAAATCGCTTTAGGTAGTTGGTTAACCTATGGTAAGACTGTACAGAACCAAACAGCGCATGATTGTATTCATAGAGCGTATGAGTTAGGGATAAACTTTTTTGATACAGCGAATGCCTATGAAAGAGGCAAAGCGGAGGAGGTTCTTGGGGAAGCTTTGAAAGCGTATCCGAGAAGTAGCTATGTGGTGGCTACAAAGGTATTTTTTCCGATGGGGGAAGGTCCTAATGATCGTGGTCTTTCTAGAAAACATATCATTGAACAATGTGATGCTAGTTTAAAACGGCTGGGCATGGATTATATCGACCTCTATCAATGTCACCGTTTTGACCCTGAGGTACCGATGGAAGAAACCTTGTATGCACTAGATGACCTGGTCAGGCAAGGGAAGGTCTTATATACCGGGGTAAGTGAATGGAGTGCTGCGCAGATTGAAAAGGCAGCAGGGGTTCGAAAAGAACATAAATTAAGACCGCTTATCTCGAATCAGCCTATCTACAATATGCTTGAACGTTACATAGAAGATGAGATCATCGAGGTTTCCGATAAAAATGGCATGAGTCAAATTGTGTTCTCTCCATTAGCTCAGGGAGTGTTAACAGGTAAATATAAACCGAACAGTGAAAAACCTGCGGATAGCAGAGCAGCGAATGATACAACAAATTTTGTGATTAACTCTTATTTTCGAAATGATGTATTAGAGTGTGTTCAAAGATTAAATACGTTAGCGAGTGACATGGGTCTTACGTTAAGTCAATTATCCTTGGCATGGATTTTAAGTCACCAAGAAATCAGCTCTGCGATTATTGGGGCAAGTAGGCCATCACAGGTAGAAGAAAACGTAAAGGCAGTCGATGTGGTTCTGACGAATGACGTTTTATCTGAAATTGAGGTAATTCTTGAAGAAGTGAAGGACTTTTCACCTGCAAGGTAGTGGATTGGAAGAGAAAACAGCTGGTGTTAGGGTGTAGCATTAAGAATCTACTTTTTCCTATTATAGTTAAACAAAAATCGGTGGGAGAGCCTTACCGGTTTTTATTTTACATTGGGGGCGAAAGTGCCAAAAGGCGAATTCTATTAGGTCATAATAACCATACCTTTTGTTTAGTAGGTTCTATGAAAGGGGTTCGTCCACATTTCTTAGTCCTAAGTCCTTCTCTTTACAGGAAAGAAAAGTTGTACGAACTAGTTAAAATCAACAGGGTAAGAATCCATATCTTGGCATGTGCATTCTGAAAGTAAGATAGACAATTCCTGCACAAACATAGTAATGATATAGCTTCAGAACTTGTGATAAAAAAAGATGAAATATGATATCATACTTGTACGAACAATTTTATTCCTGTAAATGGATGGAGTGTTTTTGGAGTGAGTGAAACAAAATATAGCAAGGTTAAAAATTGGATAAAGTCTAAAATATTGGACGGTACTTATGAGTCAAAACAGAAGATTCCATCAGAAACTGAGTTAATGGAGCATTTTAATTACAGCAGACATACAATTCGGCTAGCGTTAGGAGAGTTAGTAAGCGAAGGGTGGCTATATAAGGAGCAAGGAGCTGGAACCTATGTCTCTGAGCGCACAGAAAAAGGAATCCCAGCTGCAGCTTCCATTACGCCTAGTAAAAAGAATATCGCAATTATTGTAACGTATATTTCGGATTATATCTTCCCATCTATTATTCGTGGGGCGGAGAGTGTGTTAAGTCAAGAAGGCTACCAAGTGAGTCTATTTAGTACAAATAACGATCATGAAAATGAAAGAAAGATATTAGAAACCATTATCGCCCAACGATTTAGTGGCGTAATTGTTGAACCTACAAAAAGTGCAATCTCTAATCCTAATATTATTTATTATTTACAGTTAGAAGCCTTAAATATTCCTTATGTCATGATTAATGCAGCTTATGAGGAGTTAGAACCAATAACCGTTTCGTTAGATGATGTAAAGGGAGGCTATATTCAGGCCAACCATTTAATTGGTTTAGGTCATAGAAATATAGTAGGTTTCTTTAAAACAGACGATTTACAAGGATTAAAAAGGATGAAAGGATATTTAAAGGCTCTCCGTGAAAATGGAGTTCCGATCAATCCGAAAAATATTGTAACGTATTCAACCGGCGAGAAGATGAGTAAACCTGTTAAAGTATTAGAAACCATTATTAAAAAATCACCAGAGGTTCCGACTGGCATTGTTTGTTATAACGATGAACTTGCTTTGAAGTTAATTGATGTGCTAAGACAAAATGATTTACGTGTACCCGAGGATCTATCCATTATAGGGTTTGATGATTCGTTCTTTGCTGATATTTCAGAGGTGAAATTAACAACTGTAAGGCATCCTAAGAATGAATTGGGTGAGATGGCGGCTAAAAAAATCATTGTATTAGTTGAAGGGAAAAACAATCAAACAGCAGTAGGTACAATCGATGACTCCTTTCATTTTGAGCCTATCATTGTTCACCGAAGTTCGATAAAAAAGATGCCGAAGAACCTTCATTTACCCCTTAGTTCCTCTAATTAACGTAAGCTTAATCATTATAGACGAACGCTAAGACGTAGATGACAAGGTACAAATGAAAGTCTTATTGCACTATATCTTATACGTACAAAACTATTATATCTTTTACAAAACTAATAACTTCACGTCCAAACTACCTATTTTTGTTGACATGTACGTATATGTTATTTAAAATGTCATTAAAGGGTGAATGCGTTTTCAAAACGATATTTGAAAGTCGCATTCATACATAAAATGAAGGAGTGATTCTTGCAGGTTTTACAATTTGGTAGATAGTTAGTTTTTTCACTGAACGAAAAAAGTAAAGGTGGGAATGATAATGAATAGAAAAGGTCTTTCAATTTTTAGTGCCCTGCTATTATCTTTGGTGCTAGTACTGTCTGCATGTAGTGGTGGAGGGAACAACTCGGCACCTGCAACAAATTCTGATGATACAAAAACTGCGGGTTCAGATATTGAAAATGCAACAGAATTAAGTTTTTGGACGTTTGCTGGAACACACGCTGATTTTTATGTAAATGCAGCTGAAAGATGGAATGAACAACATAAGGACAAACCTATTAAATTAAAGGTTGAAAATTATCCGTTTGATCAAATGCACAATAATCTATTGATGGCATTACAATCTGGATCTGGCGCACCTGATTTAGTAGATATCGAGTTAGCTAAATTTCCAAACTTCTTAAAAGGGGATATTCAGTTAGAACCTCTTAATGATTTGATTGAGCCTGAATTAGATAAGTTTACTGAAAGAATTAATATCTATGCAAAAGATGGTAACTTTTACGGTGCTCCAACGCACTTAGGTGCTTCAGTCGTTTACTATAACACTGAAATCATGGACCAAGCTGGTGTAGATATTGACTCAATCATTACTTGGGATGATTATGTAGAAGCTGGTAAAAAAGTAGTTGAAGCAACAGGAAAGCCAATGACGACAATCGCTACAAACTGGTACGGAATTTGGCCATATGTTGCACAAAGAGGATCTGACTTCTTTGATGAAAATGGAAAAATCACATTAGACAGCGAGAAAAATATTGAAACTTTAGAATTTATTAATGATCTAGTGAACAAACATAAAATTGCAGAACTTACTCCAGGAGGAAACTATCATACTGAAGAATTCTATGGAGCTATGAATCAAGGTTCCCAAGCATCATTAGTTATTCCAATGTACTACATGAAGGATTTCACAACATACATGCCTGACCTTAAGGGCAAAATGCAAATCCGTCCTATGCCAAAATGGTCTGATTCTGAATACCAATCTGTAACGATGGGTGGAACAGGTACTGCTGTAACAAATCAATCAGAACACGTTGAATTAGCGAAAGAGTTTTTATACTTTGCAAAATTGTCTAAAGAAGGGAATATCCAGTTGTGGAAAGAATTAGGATTTGACCCTCCACGTTGGGATGTTTGGGAAGATCCAGAAATGAGAGAAGATAACGTCTTTTATCAGTACTTCCACGATGATATCTTTGATATCTTACTTGATATTAGGGAAAACATTGCTCCTATTCAATTAAATGAGTATACACCTGACGTTTTAACAGAAATTGATTCTAATATTATGCATAGCGTTCTTAGAGAACAGAATCTTACTCCAGAAGAAGCATTGAAACAATCAGCAGATACTGTAAGGCAGAAAGCTGGGGAGTAAAGAATAAAGAATAAAAAAAAGATGATTATGGACAGGTTTATCCTGTCCATAATGTCTAATTTACAATGTAAGAAGGGATAAAATGGCCGAATTAAAAGCGAATAACAGGAATAACACGTTGCCTTTAGGGAAAGAAAAAAAGCCGAATAGCGTAGTGAAATTCTTAAATTCAAAAAAGGTAGTACCCTATATTTTTGTGTTACCGTTTATTGTTTCCTTTGCAGTCCTGACGTTATATCCTACCATTCAAGCAATTATTATGAGCTTTCAGAGGATTTTACCTGGTCAAATTGAATTTATTGGTTTGCAAAACTATCAAAGAATCTTGAATCCGGCTTTTTACAAGGCATTAACAAATTCTACCGTCTATATGCTTCTTACTGTTCTGATTTTAGTCACGATACCTATTATTTTAGCGATACTGTTAGATTCTAAATTAGTTCGATTCAAAACATTCTTCCGTTCTGCATTATTTATCCCGGCATTAACCTCAATCGTTGTAGCTGGTGTTATTTTCCGATTGGTTTCTGGGGAATCTGAGTTTGCGATTTTGAACCAAATCATCGGGTTCTTTGGATTTGAACCGATTAGCTGGCAATTCAACGCATGGTCAGGGATGCTTTTGATGGTTTTTATGGCTTCTTGGAGATGGATGGGAGTTAACGTTTTATACTTTTTAGCTGGTTTACAGAGCATTCCTAAGGAATTATATGAATCAGCTGAAATGGATGGGGCGAACATGTTTCACAAGTTTAGACACGTTACTCTTCCATTTTTAAAACCAATTATCATTTTCGTTACGACAATCAGTATCATTGGTGGTTTCCGAGTGTTTGAAGAAAGTTATGTGATTTGGGAAGGAAATTCACCAGGGAATATTGGTTTGACACTTGTTGGTTTATTATATCAGCAGGGGATTCAGCAAAATGATATGGGGTTTGGTGCTGCGATTGGGGTCGTGCTTCTACTTCTAATCTTTATCGTAAGTATTATTTATTTGTTGCTGACAGGTGCATTTAAAAGAGGTGACGAGTAGTATGAAAAAAAACACAACCTTAACAAAATGGATAGTAAATATATTTTTTGTAGTGGTATCTCTCATTGCATTATTTCCACTATTAAGCTTAATCATCTCCTCGTTCCGTCCATCATCGGAGCTAATGAGAAACGGGATTACTTTTTCAATCAATTGGAGTGAGCTCTCTCTATACAATTACATTCATATCTTTACACAATCACCTGCCTACTGGGAATGGTACGGGAATAGTTTGATTATTTCCACATTAACCATTGTATTATCCTTGTTCTTCTCTTCTATGGTTGGTTATGCAATGGCATTGTATGATTTTAAAGGGAGAAATTTCCTTTTCTTATGTGTTCTGGTTATCATTATGATTCCATTTGAAGTCTTAATGTTGCCGCTTTATCAATTGATGATCAATGTAAATTTAATCAATACTTATACCGGCGTGATGTTACCGTTAATTGTTGCACCAACGGCTGTATTTTTCTTTAGACAATATGCAATGGGGCTTCCTGCAGAATTGATGGACGCTGCGAGAATTGATGGATGTACAGAATATGGAATCTATTTCAAAATCATGGCGCCGTTGATGTTGCCTTCATTCTCAGCAATGGCCATCCTACAGGGACTAAACAGTTGGAATAATTTCTTATGGCCATTACTTGTTATCCGTTCAAATGATTTGTTTACATTACCAATCGGATTGGCAACGCTGTTAACACCTTATGGAAATAACTATGATACCCTAATTGCTGGGTCAGTCATGACCATCATTCCGATCATTATTCTCTTTATTTTCTTCCAACGATATTTTGTTGCAGGTTTAGCTTCAGGTAGTGTAAAAGGATAATTTAAGTGCGGTAATAGAAAGGTGAAAAAAAGATGAGGAGCCAGCAAATTGTTACTACTTTAGATAGAATCTTTACATGGATCACGCGGTTGGTCGTCTTAAATGTATTGTGGGTTTTGTATACATTAGTTGGTCTAATTGTTGGGGGGATTTTCCCCGCTACGCTGACTGTACTAAAAATTTCAAGAAAGTGGATCATGGGGGAGGATGAATTTAAGATTTGGGGTACCTTCAAGCAAGAATACCGTAAAGAATTTGTTAAATCGAACCTAGTTGGTTGGATTCTAACAATTGCAGGGTTGATTCTTTACTTGAATTACCTCGTCCTTAAAGGGATGGGCGATCTGAACGTTGTTTTCTACGTTGCCTTCTATCTTTTGATTCTATTCTATTTGAATTTAGTCATATGGTCGTTCCCGCAATTAGCCCATTATAATGGGAAGGTTAAACATTTTTTTAAGAATGCAATCATTTTAGGCTTCGGTCGTTTCCATTATACGATCGCCATATTGGTTTATATTTTTATCGTATTGTATGTTTCGTTAAGGTTTCCTGGTGTTCTTCCTTTTTTCACAATAAGTATAGGTATATATGGTTGGATTTGGATGTCAATGAAAGTGTTTCAGAAGGTTAATATTAAATTAATTGACTAAATGCTAGTTAGAAAGGTGAACGAAATGACTTTGAATACTACTTCCAAGGCAAAGATGATTATCGATAAATCTTTTAAAATATCTGAAGTGAATCCGAGGATCTATGGGTCTTTTATTGAACAATTGGGTCGTGCGGTATATGGTGGAATCTTTGAACCTACTCATGCTACTGCCGATGAGGATGGTTTCCGTCAAGATGTGATCATACTAGTAAAAGAATTAAACGTACCGATTATTCGTTATCCTGGTGGCAATATGGTATCAGCATACAACTGGGAAGACGGTGTTGGACCAAAAGAATCAAGACCTAAGCGTTTAGATTTGGCTTGGAATTCATTAGAAACGAATGAAGTCGGCACGAATGAGTTTGTTTCATGGGCGAAAAAGGTGGATGCTGAAGTCATGATGGCGGTGAACCTAGGTACACGTGGCATTGATGCTGCACGGAATTTAGTCGAATATAGTAATCATCCAGGAGGGACGTACTGGAGTGATTTAAGAAAATCGCATGGCTATCAAGATCCTCATAATATAAAAGTCTGGTGTTTAGGAAATGAAATGGACGGTCCTTGGCAGATCGGTATGAAAACGGCTTATGAATATGGCCGGCTAGCTGCTGAAACGGCAAAGGCAATGAGATTGGTTGATCCTACAATTGAACTCGTTAGCTGCGGAAGTTCAGGTTCAGGGATGGCCACGTTCCCTCAGTGGGAAGCAGAAACACTTGAACATACGTATGAATATGCTGATTATATTTCTCTCCACCAATATTATGGAAATAGAGACAATGATACAGCGAACTACATCGCGAACACCCTAGATATGGATAATTTCATTAAAACAGTCATTGCGACATGTGATTATATGAAAGCTAAGAAACGTAGTAAGAAAACAATGAATTTAAGTTTTGATGAATGGAATGTATGGTTCCACTCAAATGATCAAGACAAGCAAGTTGAGCCTTGGTCTGTTGCGCCACCGTTATTAGAGGATATTTACACATTTGAAGATGCCATTCTTGTAGGGAGCATGCTAAATACATTGCTCAAACATTCAGATCGAGTGAAAATGGCTTGTATGGCACAATTAGTCAATGTTATTGCTCCGATTATGACAGAAACAGGTGGTGGGATCTGGAAGCAAACAATCTTCTATCCATACTACTATACTTCTGTATATGGACGCGGAACGGCGCTTCATTCCATTGTGGATTCTCCAAAGTATGATAGTAAAGACTTTACAGATGTACCATATTTGGACCAATCTGTTGTTTATAATGAAGAAACTGAAGAATTGGTTATTTTTGCGGTCAATCGTAATCTAGAAAACCAATTGCTGGTAGATGTGGATATTCGTTCATTTGAAGGATACGGGTTAGTCGAACATGTTGTTCTTGAAAATGAAGATCCAAAAGCGATTAACACGATTACAAATGAACAAGTGAAACCACACACGAATTCTAAGTCTTATATCGAAAACGGTACTTTAACGGCGGTATTGCCTAAGTTATCATGGAATATGTTACGTCTTAAGAAAAATGAAGAAAAATAAATCTGATTGTCAAAAAAATACCCCACTTTACAATTCTTTTAGAGTTTTGTAGAGTAGGGTATTTTTATTGTTTCGTAGCTACAAAAAATGGCCGGCCCCCAAGAGGACCGACCGTTTGTTGCTTTTTAGGGCAATATATAAACATAGTAACTAGTTTTCCATTATACGCTTTTTCAATTCGGCTGTTGAACTTCTAATTACTAGTTCTGGTTCGTAGACAATCGACGATGGAACATCATGGGGTTGCCCGTTTTCGATTGCGTTCACAATCCATTTTGCTGCTTCAATCCCCATGTCTTCTTTAGGATGTTTTACACTTGTCAGTTTAATTTCAGATGCCTCTGCTAAAAAGGAATCATCAAATCCAACGATGGATATTTCTTCAGGGATTTTGATTTCTAGTTCCCGTAATGAATTGATGATGTTTAAGGCAATCTGATCATTGTAGCACACAATTGCGGTCGGTTTCTCCGCGAGAGGGGTGAAAAGATTTCTAATTTGGTCTAAAGTACTTTCTTTATTTTCTGTTGAATATGTAAAAATCATATCTGGAAAAATGGGCGTATGATTTTCACGAAAGGCGCGAATAAACCCTTGCATTCGGTTGAATCCTTGTAAATCATCGTTTTTAAAAATCCCAATGATTTTCTCGTGACCTAGTTTGATTAAATGATCGGTGGCAATATACCCGCCTTTTTCATCGTCCAAAATAATATGAGGTGGATTTAATTGAGGGTAATATTGGTTAATCATTAAATATGGAATCTCATTCTTCTCTAACTCTAAATAGTAGTTAATGTTTGGATTGAAACTACCACTTCTAGTAGGTTCTACGATCAGCCCGTCAATTTTTCTACTTAACATACTTTGCAAACATTGCTTTTCTGTTTCCACATCGTTATTCGTACTGGCAAAAGTAAGAGTATATCCCTTTTCGGTCAAATAGGATTCAATTCCTCTAATGATAGAGGGGAAAATATAATCTGATATATAGGTAGTAATGACGCCGATGTTTTTACTATTGGTTTTCACTTCTTGCCTTTTTGGCTCTGGCTCTGCTTGCTGAATGGTTTTCGAACAAAACGTACCAGCGCCTTGTTCTCGATACAGCCATCCTTCATGAACGAGCTCCCCGATTGCTTGTCGAATGGTATGTCGACTGACTTGAAAAAGTTTTACCAGCTCATTTTCGGAGTGTACTTTTTCCCCTGGTTGAACTTCCCCGGTAGTAATCCATTCTTTAATCTTTTCTTTTACCATTATATATTTGGCTTGTCCCGCCATAATTCCACCACTTTCAATTTGTATGACAATAGTCTATACGTACAACCTTTGATTCTAATTAGTATGGTATCAAATTCGTACCAATTCTCCAATTTTAAAATGCCTACTTTTAATATTTTTTCAGGAAGATAGTGCCAGTGAGAAGCCTTTTACCAGTACTTTCGTTCGAACAGTTGGGTATCTGAAATGATTGAGGCCAATAGAAAGGTAAATCATTTCTTGATTAAATTATCATTCTCTTTCTAGTTTAATAGAGAAATAGATAAAAGGAAACACAATTCTATTACACTTGTACGAATGTATAAGGTTTTTGTTGACAAATGTACGTACAAGTAAATATACTTAAGTTGTGAATAAAATTTAGATAAAAGCACTTCCTTACCATTCAGAGTAGAAAAAATCACTAATTAAGAGGGGATTAAATTGAAAACGGATACAGTAGAGTTAAAACAAGCTATTACCAACGGAGAAACATCGCTTGGTATTGAATTCGGCTCCACGAGAATTAAGGCCATTTTAATTAATAAAGATTTTCAAACAATCGCGTCTGGAAGTTATGAGTGGGAAAACCGTTTGGAAGATGGCTTTTGGACGTACAACTTAGTGGATATTATCACTGGCCTACAAACGGCTTATCGTGAATTAAAAAATGAAGTGGAACGACAATATGGCGTCACCATCCGAACAATTGGTTCGATTGGAGTCTCTGCGATGATGCATGGCTATTTGGCTTTTGACAACACAGGGGAATTACTGGTTCCGTTTCGAACTTGGCGTAACTCAACGACTGGTGAAGCGGCTAAAGAATTAACGGAGCGATTCCAATTCAATATCCCTGAACGATGGAGTGTTGCCCATCTGTATCAAGCGATTTTGAACAAAGAGCTACATCTACCGCGTATTGATTTTATCACCACTTTATCTGGGTTCATTCACTGGTTATTAACGGGCAAGAAAGCCATTGGGATTGGGGATGCTTCGGGGATGTTCCCGATTGATGAATCCACTGGAGACTACAATGAAACCATGGTGAAGCAGTTTGATGAATTAATCGGTGATGAAGGCTTTCTTTGGAAGATAAAAGACATCTTACCAAAAGTCTATGTTTCGGGCGAGCAAGCAGGTGAGTTAACAGAGGTTGGGGCAAGGATTCTCGATCAATCTAGGAATCTACAAGCTGGGATTCCAGTTTGTCCTCCAGAAGGCGATGCTGGAACAGGGATGGTTGCGACGAATAGTGTAAGAAAACGTACTGGAAATGTTTCAGTTGGAACTTCCGTTTTTGCCATGATTGTTTTAGAGAAAGAACTATCAAAAGTATATCCAGAGATTGATATGGTCACTACGCCAACTGGTAGTCCTGTTGCGATGGTTCATGCGAATAACTGTTCAAGCGATCTCAATGCTTGGCTTGGGTTGTTCCGTGAATTTTATGAGGCTATGGGCGAGAAGGTGGATAACAATAAATTATTTGAAGTATTGCTAAACAAAGCTTTGGAAGCGGATCCAGATGGTGGTGGGTTGCTAAGCTACGGCTATTACTCTGGTGAAAATATTACAGGCTTGGAAAACGGCCGACCGTTATTTGTCCGCTCCCCTGAAAGTCGTTTCAATTTAGCAAACTTCATGAGGGCCCATCTTTTCACCGCTTTTGGTGCATTGAAAATCGGGATGGATATCCTGACCAAGGAAGAACATGTTGCCATTGATAGCATTTTAGCTCACGGAGGGTTATTTAAAACGCCCCTTGTTGGACAGAAAATGGTTGCAGCAGCGATGAACACACCAGTATCGGTGATGTCAACAGCAGGAGAAGGTGGAGCGTGGGGAATGGCGATTTTAGCTTCTTATATGCTGAACAAAGGTCCACAAGAAGGGTTAGAGGACTTCCTTGATCAAAAGGTGTTTGCAGAGGTTGATGGGCAAGAAATCTTCCCGGATGCCGTGGATGTAAAGGGATTTGAAACATTTATTGAACGATATAAAAAAGGGTTAGTAATTGAGCAGTCTGCAGTAGATCATTTGGTTTTATAGGTGGAAAACAGGAGGGATTTACGTGTTAGAACAGCTAAAAGAAGAAGTCTATCAAGCAAATTTAGACTTACCTAAATATGGACTCGTGAAATATACATGGGGAAATGCAAGCGCCATTGACCGTGAGAGTGGGTTATTCGTAATTAAGCCGAGTGGGGTTGATTATGAAAGAATGCAGCCAAGTGATATGGTCGTGGTTGATTTAGATGGCAATGTCGTTGAGGGAGAGATGAGGCCATCATCCGATACAGCCACTCATGCTGTGCTCTATAAGCATTACCAAGAAATTGGCGGCATTGTACATACACACTCCACATGGGCCACTATTTGGGCGCAAGCCGGTCTTGATGTGCCAGCTATGGGAACGACGCATGCTGATACTTTTTATGGTTCCGTTCCATGTGCCCGCTACTTGACTCAAGCGGAGATTGATCGTGGGTATGAAGTCGAAACAGGGAAAGTGATTATCGAAACCTTTGAAGAGCGAGGGTTGGATGTCTTAGCTGTTCCTGGCGTCCTCCTTCATGGCCATGGTCCTTTTACATGGGGCAAAGACGTAAAATCAGCTGTATTAAACAGTGTAGTGTTAGATGAAGTAGCAAAAATGAATTATTACACACGAGAATTAAATTCATTTGCCAAGGAGTTACCACAAGGAATTTTAGATAAACATTATCTTCGAAAACATGGGAAATATGCTTATTACGGGCAAAAGTAAGGTGTAGTCTATCAAACTAAGAAAAGGGGACAGGTCCCTTGTCCCAAAGAAAAGAGGATGAATATGTTAACTACTGGAAAGAAAGAATTTTGGTTTGTTGTAGGTTCACAACATCTTTATGGAGAAGAAGCATTAGCTGAGGTCAAAGCACATGCGCAAGCCATGACAGATGCATTAAATGAAAGCGGTGTTTTGGCTTACCCACTTGTATTGCAAGATTTAGCAGTGACTGCTGATAAAATCACAAACATTATGAAAGAAGTAAACTATCGTGACGAAGTAGCGGGTGTGATTACTTGGATGCATACGTTCTCCCCTGCGAAAATGTGGATTCGTGGGACAAAGTTATTGCAAAAACCATTGCTTCACTTCGCGACACAATACAATGAGAGTATTCCTTGGGCAACGATTGATATGGACTTTATGAACCTAAACCAAGCGGCTCATGGCGATCGTGAGTATGGGTTTATCAATGCCCGTTTGAAAAAGCAAAATAAAATTGTTGTAGGGTATTGGGAGCGTCCTGAAGTACAGCAGCAAATTGCGGACTGGATGGACGTGGCGGTTGCGTATAACGAAAGCTTCAACATCAAAGTAGCTCGCTTTGGTGACAACATGCGTAACGTTGCCGTAACTGAAGGCGATAAGGTTGAAGCACAAATCCAATTTGGCTGGACTGTTGATTACTTTGGCATTGGGGACCTTGTTCAGTATGTAAATGCGGTTACAGAAGAAGAAATTAATGACTTATTTGCGGAGTACGCCGACCTTTATGAGTTTGATTATGGTACGTATAGTCAGGAAGATTGGGAAAAGAGTGTAAAAGTCCAAATAAGTTATGAAATTGCAATCAAGCGATTCCTAGATGAGGGTGGTTACACGGCTTTTACAAGTAACTTCGAAGATTTACATGGGATGAAACAACTTCCAGGTCTTGCGGTGCAACGTTTGATGGCACAAGGCTATGGCTTTGCAGGTGAAGGAGATTGGAAGACGGCCGCACTTGATCGTTTACTGAAAGTGATGAGTCATAATCAATCAACAGGTTTTATGGAAGATTATACTTATGAATTAGCTGCCGGGCAGGAATCTATCCTTCAGTCCCATATGCTTGAAGTCGACCCATCTTTAGCTAGCAGCAAACCGAAAGTTGTTGTATCACCTTTAGGTATCGGTGATCGTGAAGACCCAGCACGCTTAGTTTTCGACGGTAAAGCAGGAGACGGTGTAGTCGTTTCCATGGCAGACTTCGGAACACATTACAAACTATTGATTAACGAAGTGTCTGCATTTGAGCCAACCGTACCAGCACCAAACCTTCCAGTTGCCCGTGTGATTTGGGAAGTGAAGCCAAACTTCCAAGATGGGGTGAGAGCTTGGATTGAAAATGGTGGCGGTCACCATACTGTTGTTTCATTGAACTTAACAACAGATCAAATTGTTTCATATGCTAAACTTGTAGACTTAGATTATGTAGTGATTAAGTAGTGCCTTTATCCTCCAAGGTGTAAGAAATGCGGAGTCGGCTGTCCGGAAATGCGCAAACTGGTGGGGCGAACAAAGAAGTGTTCTTTGCTTTGATTCTGATAGTGGAGCTGAGTTTGGGATGTTTTCATGAATATGGACTGTGCAGTTTCTGCTGCCAAGGGGTTCTGAGGTACATTGGCTCCGGGATAACACATTGTCCTAGGGGGAAGGGGTTAACCACCCGATTAAAATAGAAAGGCACAAAGCTTATTGATGCTTTGTGCCTTTTCTTCTTATTTAAAATTACAGAGTTCGTAGGCATGCGTTTTCAAGTAATAGTTTATCGTCTATATTAGAAGTATCTATACCTTTCCCAAAACCAATCTGCCAGCTTTTTCTTTGCTTGTTTTTTGATATCCTCATCCATGTACATAGCTACTTGAATCAATGCAGCTGTCACTACACTTAAGTCATCAACATAACCTACGCCCGCAGCTATGTCTGGAATTAGGTCCAGCGGTAAATTAAAATACCCCAAGGCTCCTGCAATAGTAGCTTTCACTTTCAACGGAACCTCTGGCTTTTGTAAAGCTTTAGGAGTGGGCAAAGGAGACCTGGTGGGACAAGTGCACTGTGTCCAAAAAAATGCTAGCGAACATTAAGACATAGTTATTTGTTAGAACTAGAACAGCAAAAAAAACTATCCCTCATTCATCACTAGTTTGAATATAAATAGCTGGAATCACCCCTATACGGTCAGTTGACGAGTATTTATGATAGACAAACCCATCTTTGCCTACCATGCGTGTCATATTGGTTGTGCTATAATAAGGGGTTCTTAACCAGTAGGGAACCTTTTCCTTAGTCTGACTATCCTTTTTAACGGTTGAAAGACCTTGGTCAAAGATATACTCTTTAAATTGTTTTACGTCTAATGTAAACACCAAATCCGAAGTATATTGAAAGTACGCTTGATCATAGTTCTGATTAACACTAGATGGAATACTTGTCCAATAAAATGGTCGTTCGCCACCGTCCTTTTCCTCTACAAAATTATGGGATAAAACATTTTTTAATTTCGTACGCTTGATGTTATTTAAATCATCTGTAGAAAAGTCCTTCAAAAATTCAGTATTTAGCCAGTTTCTTAAATCTGATTTTTCCCAATGACTTGACCCATAGTGATTCTCTCCCGCAATTTCTTCATCGAATTGGTCAAACGGGAGGTACGTAACGGGTTCATTTAACCAAAGTAGGTGTCCATTGTCACTACTACTATCAATAACTGTCCACTCTAAAAGTTTCCCCTCATATTCTCCAAAGGTAATGACATCTCCAATTTGGATATCATCATGATTAGAGTTTGAAAAAGGTAGATTGGTTGCAAAAACGAAGAGCAGTAGAACTACAACCAAACCATACGTCCATTTAGTTTGTACCATTCTTTTAAAATTTAATCGATTAAATAGCCACATCAAACCAATGAGAATCATTAAATCGAAGCAAATGTTAAATAAAAACATATGTTTTTGCAGATCCGCTTCGCCATTTCCGACAATTGGAATGATAAATTGTCCTGCAGCCGTGCAAAGGAGCACTAGATTAGCTAATATCTTGACAAGTTGTTTGTAATCTTTGTTTCCAGATTGAACAAACAAACCGAGGCTAATCACGATGATACTTAGATATAAAATTGAATATCCTAATATAATGTTAAAGGCATGTCCGACCGCGTGTTTACGCAGATTTTCCCATAAAGAAAACCTTTCAGTGAATTTTAAGCTTTCTATATCATCATTTTTGTCATAGTTATTTAAATAGGAAGGCTTTAACTGAGCACTATTTTCTGCAGATAATTTTAGTTTATCGAGAAAACGTTGCGGATGGGTAACATAAAACCATAACACATCAATATAAGAAGCCTTTTCGTATACTTCCTTACTCATTGTTTCTCCATGAACATCGATTACCCCAGAAAATCCACTTGTATCTTTTAGAGTGCTGTACTTAACATCAATTCCCAAATCGATTAAATCTTGCTCTGGAGTCGGGGAATCTTTTAAGACTCCGTAAAAAATAGTGTTATAGTTATTTAATTTTTGCATCCATTCAGGAGTGGATTTTAAGGTTACAAAAGAAAATATAAGTAAAGAAACAGCTCCAGTTAATATAATCACTTTAGAAATTTTATTTTTACGAATGAAAAGCAATGATAGGCTAAATAAAGCGAGTAAAATCCCAACAGGTGCATTTGCAACTTTTGCTGCTATAAATAAAAGAGAAGCAATAAAAAACAGTAGTAAAGGGAGTTGCCTTTCTTTATCATCATG